>WNFF01000453.1_pt1 | contig 37461 bp, 27 predicted proteins | sample 5400441 | NCBI WGS metagenome assembly WNFF01 (sample SAMN13153345, study PRJNA577476) | soil metagenome | isolation source: 120 cm saprolite under Douglas fir tree site 2 hole 3 replicate 1 | place: USA:California | collected 2015-04-18
GAGACTTTCGATCTCGGTGATGGACTTTTCGGTCCGCAGACCGGCCTGTTCGACCATGCCCGAGGATTGACGGGCTTGTCGGCCGATTTCTTCGACCGAAGCCGACAGTTCCTCGGCGGCACCGGCGACGGCGTTCACATTGCTGGAAGCTTGCTCGGTCGCGCCGGAGGCGGCGACGGCGCGCGCACTTGCATCCGATGCCACTCTGGAGATCGACTGCGCCGTATCGCGCATCGCCGAGGCGTTATCGGTGACCGCGCGCAGCACACCTCCGATCGCCGCTCGGAACGATTCGACCGATGCTTCAATATGCCCGGCTCGTTCTTCGCGCGCCTTGGAGTCCTGCAAGACCTGCGTATTGAGGCTGCGGTTGCCGTCCATCGCCCCCTGGAAGATCCGGATCGCTCGCGCCAGTGCACCGATCTCGTCTGCTCGATCGGTATGCGGAACCTCGACGTTCTCGGCTCCCTCGGCGACGCGCTTGATGGTGGCGGTGATGACCGCAAGTGGCCGCGCGACCGAGCGCGAGATGATCAGGACGCCGATCACGACCACGACCAGCGCCAAACCGCCGAGACCGGTCAGGGCAAGCGCCAGGGTGCGATTGACATCGCCTTGCCGGACGATCTGCTTGCGGCGCTCGGCATAGACTTTGGAAAGTGCTTCGAGATCCTTGTTGAGGGCGGAACGCACGGCGCGATTGGCGTCGTTGTCGCCCCACTCGCGACCCGCGGCAGCATCAATCTCGACGCCGCGGCGAACCAGTTCCTTGCGGAAGTCGACGAACTGTTCGATCCGCTTCTTGAACACGGCGAACTGTTCGGAGTCATCTGCCTGGACAATGGATTCCCAGTCTTTGACCACGCCCCGGATCTGTTCATTGAACTTGAGGAGTCCGTCGCCGTACTTCTTCACGACGGCAGCCTCCGTCGACATATAGACGCCACGGGATTCCATCACGACTGCATAGACCAGCGAATTGATACGCTCGACGTTGAGCGCGGCGCGGCTCGCAGTCTCGATGGCTTCTATGAGTTCCGCGTTCCGGCGGCTGTTGTAGTCGGACAGCACGGTGATCGCCGCGGTCAGAAGCGCGAACAGAGCGAAAACCGAGTACAGCTTGGTTGCAATCGAAAGCCGCGACGTAAGCGCGTAACCGGCGGCGCTTCGAGATTTCACGGTTTCCGGCATCGCACGGTTTCTCTTCTGGGCCGGTCGGTACGGTCGGCCACCCAAAACCATGCAAAACTTCAATGTATAAAATACTAATCCGGGAACTAATTCAGAGTATCGCGCGACAATTGTACCATTGTACCGCCTCTCTCCGGTAACCATGCACCAGCCAGACGCTTGCTGCGCAAGAACTGTCAGCTGATAGTCTTTGCGGTGGACATCGCGCAGTGAAGCGCTGATGGCCCGGAGCCGCCATGGTCTATCGCCACGCCATCGATGCCACCACCTATGTCTTCAATGATCTGCGCGATCTGTTGGCCAAGGCCACGCCACCGCGTTCCGGCGACCGCCTGGCGGGGATCGCAGCCGATAGCGCGGCGCAAATGATCGCAGCGCGGATCGCGCTGGCCGACGTGCCTCTCAAACAATTCCTGCATGAGACCGTCATTCCCTACGAAGACGATGAAATCACCCGTCTGATTATCGATACGCATGACACCTCGGTCTTCGCGGCGATATCTGCGCTGACGGTCGGCTCGTTCCGCGACTGGCTGCTGTCGGATGCGGCCACGTCTGACGTTCTCAAAAAGCTGTCGCGCGGGATCACGCCGGAGATGGCCGCGGCGGTTTCGAAGCTGATGCGCAATCAGGATCTCATCCTGGTGGCGAAAAAATGCCAGGTGACATCAGCCTTCCGCAACACGATTGGCTTGCGCGGGCGGATGAGCGTACGGCTGCAGCCCAATCATCCCTTCGACGACGCCAAGGGCATCACCGCATCGATCCTCGACGGCATCCTGCTGGGGTCCGGCGACGCCTGTATCGGCATCAATCCGGCAAGCGATGATCCAGCCGTGATCGGCGGGCTCTCGCGGCTGCTCGACGACATCATTGCGCGGCTGCAGATTCCGACACAGAGCTGTGTTCTGACCCATGTGACGACAACGCTCGGATTGATCGATCAGGGCATCCCGGTCGATCTGGTGTTTCAGTCGATCGCGGGTACGCAAGCAGCCAACCGAAGTTTTGGGTTGGATCTTGCTCTCCTGCGCGAGGCCCACCAGGCCGGACTGTCGCTGCGGCGCGGCACCATCGGCAACAATGTGATGTACTTCGAAACAGGGCAGGGCTCGGCACTTTCAGCCAACGCCCATCACGGCGTCGACCAGCAGACCTGCGAAGCGCGCGCCTACGCCGTCGCGCGCGCGTTCGATCCGCTATTGGTCAACAGCGTGGTCGGCTTTATCGGTCCGGAATATCTCTACGACGGCAAGGAGATCATTCGCGCCGGGCTCGAGGATCACTTCTGCGGCAAGTTGCTCGGCCTGCCGCTTGGCGTCGACGTTTGCTACACCAACCACGCCGAAGCCGACCAGGACGATATGGACAATCTGTTGACGCTGCTCGCCGCCGCCGGCGTAACCTTCATCATGGGGGTGCCGGGGGCTGATGACGTGATGTTGAATTACCAATCCACGTCGTTCCATGACGCCCTTTACATCCGCGATCTGTTCGGCCTGAAACGGGCGCCGGAGTTCGACGATTGGCTGTTCCGCGCCGGGCTTGCCGATGCCGACTTTCGGCTCGCCGGCAATACGGGGCTGCTGCCCGATTTTGCATCCCGGCTGATCGCCTGAGGGAACCAACGTGGTCGCCGCCGGGAACGCTGCAGCGAGCGGCGAATTTCGTGTTCGGGCGTTGGCGCGCAACCATCCGGCCGCCCGCGCGTTGGATCCGCTGCCACAATCTTGAGGAATTTGTAGCCCAGCTTTGGCGGCCGTGCTTAATTTCTATTTGTGTAATTATTATTATTTACCGAGGTCGCAGAGGAAATTTGATGAGAACTGAGGGCATTGAAGCGGCGCGGCGCATCCTGTGCGTCTTTCCCCGCTATACGTCTTCTTTCGGCACGTTCGAGTACGCCTATCCTCTGACCGACGGCGTTCAGGCTTTCATGCCGCCGCAAGGGCTGCTGCTGATCGCAGCCTATCTGCCCGCGCATTGGCCGGTGCGCTTCATCGACGAAAACATCCGCGCGGCAACGACTGAAGATTTCGAATGGGCGGAAGCGGTGTTCGTCAGCGGCATGCATATTCAGCGTCAGCAGATGACCGATATCTGCCGCCGGGCGCATGCGTTCGATCTGGCGGTTGCGATCGGCGGACCCTCGGTCAGCGCCTGCCCGGATTACTATCCATCGTTCGACTATCTCCATGTCGGCGAGCTCGGCGACGCGACCGACGACCTGATCGCGCGGCTGGCGCGCGACCCATCCCGTCCCGCCCAGCAGGTGGTCCTGAAGACCGCCGACCGCCTGGACATGACTGAATTCCCGATCCCGGCCTATGAGCTCGCCGACGTCAAACGCTATTTTCTCGGCAGCATCCAGTATTCGAGCGGCTGTCCCTATCAGTGCGAATTCTGCGATATCCCGGGGCTCTACGGCCGCAACCCGCGTCTCAAGACGCCGCAACAGATCACCGCCGAACTCGACCGCTTGCTCGAATGCGGAGTGACGGGCTCGGTTTATTTCGTCGACGACAATTTCATCGGCAACCGAAAGGCCGCGCTTGATTTGCTGCCGCATCTGATCGAGTGGCAGAAAAAAACCGGTTACGTCATGCGGCTGGCCTGCGAGGCGACGCTGAACATCGCCAAGCGGCCGGAGATTCTCGAGAAAATGCGCGACGCCTACTTCGTCACGGTGTTCTGCGGCATCGAGACCCCGGATCCGGATGCGCTCAAGGCGATGCACAAGGACCACAACATGATGGTGCCGATTCTGGAGGGGATCGAGACCCTCAATCGCCACGGCTTGGAGGTCGTCTCCGGCATCATCATGGGGCTCGACACCGACAAGCCCGAGACCGGCAAGGCGTTGCTCGCCTTTGTCGATGAATCGAAGATTCCGTTGTTGACCATCAATCTGCTGCAGGCGCTGCCGAAGACGCCGCTGTGGGATCGCCTCGAGCGCGAAAACCGGCTGATCGACGACGAGAGCCGCGATTCGAACGTCGATTTCCGGCTGCCCTATGATCAGGTCATCGGTTCATGGCGCAAATGCATGGAGGTCGCCTACCAGCCGGAAAAACTCTACGCGCGATACCAGCATCAAGTGGATTTTACGTATGCCAACCGGATGCCGCTGCCCTCGACCGCGGAGCAGAGGACCTGGGCCAATATCAGACGCGGGCTGATCATGCTCCGGAAGATTTTCTGGAAGGTCGGCGTCCTCGGCGACTACCGGAAAGTGTTCTGGAAATTTGCGTGGTCGCGGCTGCGGCGCGGCGATATCGAGAGTCTGATATCGGTGACGTTGATCGCGCATCACCTGATCATGTTCGCGCGAGCGGCCTCGGGCGGCCAGCAGAATGCATCGAATTACTCGATGCGATTGCGCGAGGCATCCGTCCCTGCCGAGTAACCAGAGATGAAAACGCCGGTGCCGTCGTCCCGTTCGCTGAGGGATCTGCGGGAGTTGACACCGGCGCGCGTCGGACTTGGCCGGGCCGGCGCAAGCATGCCGACCAAAGCGCTGCTCGAATTCACGCTGGACCATGCGCGTGCCCGCGACGCCGTTCATGCCGTCTTCGATGTTTTCAGCCTGATCGCCGGTCTCGGCGGCCTCGGCGTGCAGCCGGTTCAGGTTTCAAGCCAGGCGCGGGACCGCAAGGAGTATCTCAGGCGTCCCGACCTCGGGCGAATGCTGGATCCGCCGTCGAAGCATCTGTTGGCGAACCGCGACGGCGGTCCATGCCAGCTTGCGATCGTCGTCGGCGATGGCCTGTCGCCATCCGCGGTCAACGCTCACGCGGTCGAACTGGTCCGGCGCCTCGTTCCGCGATTGGCCGCCGACGGCATCGAAATCGATCGTGCCGTGGTCGCGTCGGGCGCGCGGGTCGCGCTGGGCGATGAGATCGGCGCCATTGTTGGGGCGCGCATGATGGTGATGCTGATCGGCGAGCGGCCAGGCCTCTCTGCGCCCGACAGTCTGGGCGTTTATCTGACCTTCGCCCCCAAGCCCGGTCTCTCCGACGCCGAGCGCAATTGCGTCTCCAACATCCACGGCTCCGGGCTTGGTTATGATGAAGCCGCTTTCAGGATTGCGTGGCTGATCCGGGAGGGCCTCGCTCGGAGAATCACCGGCGTCGCGCTAAAGGATGAAAGTGGCGGCCAAACCTCTCAGCGCATCACGACGAATTTAAGCGATTGCTAGCGATTGGAGACTTGAGGCCCCATAATCGCCGCATACGCGACGTTTTCGCAATGCCGGCTGCGCTTGCGAGACGCCGTGTAGACCTGCTACACCCTGCTGCGGTAAATTTACCGCATGTTTTCAAGGGCTAGTGCCGATCAGGCGTAGCAAATTCAGCCTCATTCGCGCCCGGAAATCTAAGCTAGAGCATGATCCGGAAAACTGGGTACCGGTTTTCCGAAAAGATCATGCTCAAACAAAAAGATAGAGCGGGATGACGATTCGAAGAAAAGTCATCCCGCTCTAGACAAATTGCGCCGATGTGAGAATTGGGACAGGGCATGCTCGAGCGGAACACCATCGATCCGGACGCGAAGAAACTGGAGCGGCGGCCGATGAGCATCGCCTTCGGCCTCGAACGCATTGGCCTGGTCGCCATTCGCGCGCCGATTCTTTCCTGCATCATCCTGCTCGCGATGGTGATCGGTGCGATATTCGGCATCGAGCGTATCAAGATCGACGATTCCCTGAGCCAGTTGTTCCGCTCCAGCAGCAAGGAATACCGGCAGTACGAAGCGGTCACCAAGCGCTTCCCTTCGACCGAATACGATGTGCTGGTCGTCGTTGAAGGCAAGACGCTGCTGCAACGCCCTAATCTCGAGAAAATACGGGATCTGGTCACCGATCTGCAACTGGTCGAAGGCACGCGCGGTTTGATCTCGCTGTTTTCGGCACGCCAGGCCCCGGCGCCCGGCAAATTGCCGGCGGCGCTGTTTCCATCGGAGCTGCCGCAGGGCGCCGACTACGACAAGTTCATCGAGACGGTCAAAAGCAACGAAATCATCCGCGGCAAGCTGTTATCGGAAGACGGCACGCTGGCGCTGATCGTGCTCTCGCTGGAACCATCGATTGTCGGAAACAGCGGACTGAAAAAGACCATCACTGAAATCCGCAAGATCATGACCGACGATCTGGCCGGTACCGGGCTGAGCAAGGAACTGTCGGGCGTGCCGGTCATGCAGCTCGAGATCCGCAACGCGGTCGAGCGCGACGGGTTGATCTACAACATCGCGGGCATTCTCGCCGGATGCCTGATTGCGATCCTGTTCTTCCGCAAGGTGTCGTTCATGATCGTCGCGGCGTTCCCGCCGCTGCTTGCGATTCTGCTGTCGCTGGGCATCCTCGGCTGGGCGGGCTTCAGCCTCAACATGTTTCTCAACGTGATGACGCCGCTCATCATGGTCATCAGCTTCTCCGACTCGATGCAGCTGACATTCGCCGCGCGCGACCGGCTGCTCGCCGGGGAGGACCGATTCTCGGCCTTCCGCAATGCCGTTCTGGTGGTCGGACCGGCCTGCGTATTGACCCACGCGACTGCGGGGATTTCCTTCCTGGCGCTGCAGTTCTCGGATTCGGATTTGATCCGGACCTTCGGCGAGGCCGGACTTGCCGCCACCATCATTGCGCTGCTCGCGGTATTGTCGCTGGTTCCGGTGTTCGGTGTCTTGCTGGTCCGCAACGAACAGGTGTTCGCCGCCAAGTTCGCGACCGGGGATGCCGGGGTCAACGCGCTACGCGCCTTCTGCTACTGGATCGCGGTGCGCATGGTCAGCCGTCCTGGGCTGTTCAGCCTGATCGCCGTGGCGTTCGTCGGCGGTCTGGCCGTGGTCTATGCCAATCTGGAGCCGCGCTACCGGCTTGCCGATCAGGTGCCGGACAAGCAGCAGGCGGTGGCGGCCAGCGGCCGTCTCGATGCCAAGCTGACCGGTGCAAACCCGATCGACGTCCTGATCGAATTCCCCAAAGGCGCATCGCTGTATGCGCCGGAGACCTTGCAGACGATCGCGGACGTTCACTCGATGGTCGAGACCCAGGCCGGCGTAGGTAATGTCTGGTCACTGGAGACGCTGCGCCGCTGGCTCGCTCAAAAGGCCGGCAGTTCGGATGTCGCGACCCTGAAGGAATATGTCAGCGTGATTCCGGAGCATCTGGTCCGGCGCTTCATCTCGGCCGACGAGGATGCGGTGGTGGTTTCGGGCAGGGTGCCCGACCTCGATTCAAGTCAGCTCCTGCCGGTGGTCGAGAAGCTCGATGCAGCCTTGAACGTCGTCCGCCAGAAGCATCCGGGTTACGAGATTGCCGTCACCGGTCTCTCCGCAATCGCCGCGCGCAACAGCGCCAATATGATCGAGAAGCTCAACCGCGGGCTGACCATTGAATTCGCCCTCGTTGCTGTCTTCATCGGGCTTGCCTTCCGCTCATGGGTCGTGATGTTCGCCTGCATCCTGCCCGGCATTTTTCCAGTGGTGCTTTCTGGCACGGTGCTGTACGCTCTGGGAGAGGGGCTGCAATTCGCGAGCGTGGTCGCGCTCACGGTGTCGTTCGGCCTCGGTCTCAGCGCCACCATCCACTTTCTCAACCGGTTACGGCTGGAGACCACGCCCGGCATCGATCCCGCGCTGGCGGTCGAGCGTGCGACCGTGCTGGTCGGTCCGGCCCTGATCCTGACCACGGTGGTGCTGGCCTGCGGTCTGGTGGTGACGGTGTTTTCCGACCTGCCGTCGCTGCGCCTGTTCGGCTGGCTCAGCGCTTTTGCAATGGTCGCAGCGCTGGTCGCGGACCTCTTTATCCTGCGGCCAACGGCAATGTTCCTGATTAACCTGGAGCAACGGCTGCGCGGGACGGTAGGTCGCGCGAAGCCGGCGGAGTAGACGACAGCATGATATCCAGGGGGCGCGTTAACCGCCCTTCGACATCGTGATATTGACGCCTCTGATCTCGCCCTTGGAGTTGATCTGCACGGTCTGCTTGTTACCGGTGGTCCGCAAGGTCAGGTTGGCGGCAAATCCCGAAGCCTCGACGAATACCTCGATCTGGCCACCGCCAGCCGTGCCCTGCAGGTTGCCGAAAATATTCCGGCTCGCTTCGCTCCAGTTGCCGGAAATGCGGTCACCATAGCTCGTGACATCGCTGCTCAGTTCGAATTTGTAGCTATCGCTGGCGCAACGGAGGTTTTGCTTCAAACCCAGTCCGGTGCCGTTGACCTTGTAGTCGGCCTTGCACCGGATGCGTTCTATCGTTCCGTCGGAAAGCGCCACCGTCCCGGTGCCAGACCACGCTCCTTCAAAACCGACAAACGGGCCGGCCTGGGCGTAGCCCGCCGTCACCGACAGCATGAGTGCGGCGCCGACACCAGCAGCCTTGATAGCCTGTCCCAACAAGCTGGAGCCAAACAGTTTCATCTCGAGTTTTCCCATCCAAATCGACGTTCTCATGCAAGATACGTCTCGCCGCATCGAAGTTTTAGTGTCACCGCAGTGTGTTAGGTTCAAATGACAAACCGGCCGCCGCCTATAATTGTTCCGGCCGGCCGACGCAGTTGGAACGGTCAATTGAAGCAGGCGAACGGCATTTTTTGGTCAGCAGAATCAAAAAAGCTCCGGATATCGCCGTGCTTGGTCAGGCAGCATGTAGCTATTGACCGGCTTTGCCTGCAATAGACAATTGTACAAAACATTCGTCAATAAATAATCATTTTATATCAGGTAGTTATACGGATCTCTGAATTTATGCATCAAGGTCCCGCGTTCCGGAGCGGACCACCGCAAATTTGGCCGCATTTAGCAGCGCTTCTGGCGCGCGCGTTGCTGCGGGTTTCGCGGCATTTGCAATCTCAACAAAATCAGTCCCGGCTTGCCCTCCGCTGATCGGGATCGAATTTTCTCTGGCTTCAGAATGAAGGAACACGATGCGTAATTTTCTCTTGGCACTTATCCTGTTGTCGATACCGGTTTCCTCCAGTGCCATCGCCGAACCGGCACGCGGCGGTACGCCCGAGGAGCAGAAGGCTTGCAACCGCGATGTCCAAAAGCTCTGCCGCCCCGTGATCGATCAGGGCGATTTCACCATCCTGGCCTGCCTTCAGGAGAATCGTCCCAAGTTGAGTGCCGCTTGCGCCCAGGTGCTGAAAGACCACAAGCAATAGAACAGCACTCGCATCCGATAGTTGCAGTTGCCGGCCGACTATTGGCCTAATTCGGACAGGCGGAGCGTGCGAGAAATCACAGATTGCGTTGGTTTTGGCGTCGTATTCTCCTATATGGGGTTCACGATCTCTATCCGCACGCGCGGATTACCGGGGCATGCAAGTCAGCATGCCCGGACCAATGTAGCCGGTTGTCGATGACAAGTGCGAGCGAACTGCGATCCGGCAAGACTCACCGCGACGAGAATTTTCCGGTCGCGTCATGGATCATTCATCCGCGCCACCGGGCGCTGATTCTTGCGTTCTACAATTTCGTCAGAACCGCCGACGATATCGCCGATCATGCAACGCTCAGCGAGCGCGGCAAGCTTGATTATCTCGATCTGCTTGAAGCCGAACTGCTGGGCCAGGGCGACAGCCAGCCCGAGGCGGTCAACCTGCGGCGCGCACTGGCGCAGCGTTCGATGCCGCCGCGGCACGCTCTCGACGTGCTGATCGCATTCCGCATGGACGTGACCAAGCTTCGATACGAAAACTGGGACGAAGTGATCCACTATTGCCGATATTCGGCCATGCCGGTCGGACGGTTCATGCTCGACGTCCACGGCGAGAGCACGTCGACCTGGGCGGCCTCGGACGCGCTCTGCGCCGGGCTGCAAATCAACAATCATCTTCAGGACTGTGGCAAGGACTACCGGGAACTCAATCGCGTTTATCTTCCGCGCGATGCGCTGGCGGCTGCGGGGGCCTCCGTCGAGGCGCTCGGACTCGAGCGGGCGCCGGCGCCGCTGCTGCAATGTCTGCATTCGCTGGCGGCGCGGACCGAGGTTCTGTTGGACCAAAGCAAATCGCTCAGCGCCGAGGTCAAGGATTTTCGGCTCCGGCTTGAGATCGCCGTGATCCAGGCTTTCGCCGACAAGATCGTTCGTCTTTTGAAGATGCGCGATCCCTTGAGCCAGACCGTGCATCTCGGCCCGATGGAGCTCATCGCCTACAGCCTCGGCGGAATGGCAGGCGAAATGGCGCGCCGGGCGGTGGGACGGCGGCCCGTATCCAAACCGACGGCCGGTGCATGACGATGCTTGAGACGGCGGCGGCCAACGCAAGTTACGGGACCACCGCGTCCGGCAGTTCGTTTTATGCGGCGATGCGTATCCTGCCGCGCGAGCAGCGCGAGGCGATGTTCCAGATCTACAGTTTTTGCCGCCAGGTCGATGACATCGCCGATTCCGATGGCCCGCGGCCCGAACGGCTGGCCGCGCTGCAACAATGGCGTGACGATATCGACGCGCTGTATCAGGGCCATCCGCCGGCGCGATTGCGCGACTATGCCGCGTCGGTTCGAACATTTGACCTTAAGCGCGAGGATTTTCTGGCCATCGTCGACGGCATGGAGATGGACGTGCCGCAGGATATCCGGGCGCCCGACCTTGCGACGCTGGACCTGTATTGCGACCGCGTCGCCAGCGCGGTCGGACGCTTGTCGGTACGGGTGTTCGGTGTCGCGCGGGACGACGGCATCCTGCTCGCGCATCATCTTGGCCGCGCGCTGCAATTGACGAATATCCTGCGCGACGTCGATGAAGACGCCGGCATCGGCCGGCTCTATCTGCCGCGCGAGGGCCTGCTGCATGCCGGAATCACGAGCAGCGATCCGCTTGTGGTGATCTCCGATCCGGCGCTGCCCAAGGTGTGCGCGCCGCTGGTCGAGCGGGCGCGGACCCATTTCGAGAAGGCCGACGAAATCATGGGCCGAAATCCGCGGCGCGTGGTGCGCGCGCCAAGGATCATGTCGAAATATTATCGTGCGATCCTGGACCTGCTGGTCGTCAGAGGGTTCGCTCCGCCGCGGACGCCGGTTCGCCTCAACAAGATGGCCCGCATCGCCATTCTTCTTCGCTACGCGTTCATCTGATGCAGAAAACCGTCCATATCGTTGGCGCCGGAATTTCGGGCCTCTCGGCAGCCGTTCGGCTGGCGAATGCGAATTTCAAGGTGCATGTCCACGAAGCCACGCAACAGGCCGGCGGCCGCTGCCGGTCCTATTTCGATGCGGCGACCAACCTCACCATCGATAACGGCAATCATCTGCTGCTCTCGGGCAACCGTCACGCGGTCGCTTATGCGAGATCGATCGGCACCGAGGCGGGGCTGGTCGGGCCGAAGCGCGCGCAATTTCCGTTCGTCGATCTCACCACCGGGCAGCGCTGGCAGCTCGACCTCGGAGACAGCCGGCTGCCGCTGTGGGTGTTCGACGAGGCGCGGCGGGTCCCCGATACCGGCGTACTCGATTATCTCGCACTGGCGCCTCTGATCTGGGCAGCACAAAGCAAACTGGTCGGCGATGCGATCCCGTGCAAGGGCACGCTTTACCAGCGGCTGGTGCAGCCGCTGCTGCTGGCGGCGCTGAACGTCGATCCGCCGGAGGGGTCCGCGGGACTTGCCGGCGCGGTGGTGCGGGAGACGCTGCTGGCAGGCGGCCGGGCTTGCCGCCCGCTGATCGCGCGCGAGGGCTTGAGCGCGGTGCTGGTCGAGCCCGCGATCAAATTGCTGCAGGACAAGGGTGCCAGCATCCAATTCGGGCATGAGCTGCGCGAGTTCGTGATGTCGGCAAACCGCGTTGGCGAATTGAAGTTTGGCGACGACAGCATCGCCGTCGGGCCGGACGATGCCGTGGTGATGGCGGTGCCGCCGCGCCCTGCTGCGTCGCTGCTGCCGGGCCTGAAAACGCCGTCCAAATTCCGGGCGATCGTGAATGCGCATTTCCGCTTCGATCCGCCGAAGGACATGCCGCCGATTCTGGGGGTCGTCGGTGGACTGGTAGAGTGGCTGTTCGCGTTCCCGCAGCGGCTGTCGATCACCATCAGCAATGCCGACCGGCTAGTGGATATGCCGCGTGAGGAACTCGCGCAGGCGATTTGGCGGGATATCTGCAAGGCCGGGGGCGTGCAGGGCGAATTGCCGCCCTGGCAGATCGTGCGCGAGCGCCGCGCCACATTCGAGGCCACGCCGGAGCAGAACACGCTGCGGCCGGGCGCGATCACGGGCTGGAAGAATCTGTTTCTCGCCGGCGACTGGACTGATACCGGATTGCCGGCAACCATCGAAGGATCGGTGCGGTCGGGAAACCGCGCTGCCGATCTGGTGCTGGCGATGCGGCGGGCGTGATCCAGGTCACAGTCGGTTTCGCGAGAACCGGGCAAGTCATTTCAGTTCATTTAAGGGGATGTCGAGCCAGATGCATTCCGTCAGCAAGTTAACGGGAATTGAGAACGAAGCCTCCCTGGAGGCGAGCATCGCGTCAGCGACGAGCGCGTTGCTCGAATACCGGCGGCCGGATGGACACTGGGTGTTCGAACTGGAAGCCGATTCCACCATCCCGGCCGAATATGTGTTGCTTCGCCACTACTTGGGCGAGCCAGTTGACGCGCCGCTGCAGGCCAAGATCGCCAATTACCTGCGCCGGGTTCAGGGCGCCCATGGTGGCTGGCCACTGGTGCACGACGGCGATTTCGACATGAGCGCCAGCGTCAAGGCGTATTTCGCGCTGAAGATGATCGGCGATTCGGCGGATGCGCCGCATATGGCGCGGGCGTGCGAGGCGATCCGGTCGCGCGGTGGCGCCATCCACAGCAACGTCTTTACCCGGTTCATGCTGGCGATGTTCGGGGTGCTGACATGGCGGAGCGTACCGGTGCTGCCGGTCGAGATCATGCTGCTGCCGATGTGGTCGCCGTTTCATCTCAACAAGATTTCATACTGGGCGCGGACCACGATCGTGCCGCTGATGGTTCTGGCGGCGCTGAAACCCCGTGCGAAAAATGTCGGCGGCATCGGCATCGACGAACTGTTCCTGCAGGAGCCGCATTCGATCGGCATGACTGCCAAGGCGCCGCATCAGAGCTGGGGCTGGTTTCTGCTATTCCGCGGACTGGACAGCGTGTTGCGGGTGATCGAGCCCTTATTTCCGAAGAAGCTGCGTGCCCGCGCGATCGATAGCGCGATCGCCTTCATCGAAGAGCGGCTGAACGGCGAAGATGGGTTGGGCGCGATCTATCCGCCGATGGCCAACACTGTGATGATGTATGAGGTGATCGGCAAGCCTGCCGATTATCCGCCGCGCGCCGTCACACGAAGGGGCCTCGACAGGCTTCTGGTGATCGGCGAGCACGAAGCCTATTGCCAGCCCTGCGTGTCGCCGGTGTGGGACACGACGCTGGCGTGCCATGCGTTGATCGAGGCAGGTGGCGAGCAGGCGTTACCCGCGGCCAAGCAGGGCCTGGACTGGCTGCTGCCGAAACAGGTGCTGGATACCAAGGGCGACTGGGCCGTGAAGCGGCCGGAGGTTCGCCCCGGCGGTTGGGCCTTTCAGTACAATAATGCCTATTACCCTGACCTTGACGACACTGCCGTGGTGGTGATGGCGATGGATCGCACCCGGCGCGCCGGCCAAAGCCAGGAATACGATGTTGCGATCGCCCGCGGCCGCGAATGGATCGAGGGCATGCAGAGCCGCGATGGCGGCTGGGCCGCCTTCGACGTCAACAATCTCGAATATTACCTCAACAACATTCCGTTCTCCGATCACGGCGCGATGCTCGACCCGCCGACCGAAGACGTCACCGCCCGCTGCTGCTCGATGCTGGCTCAGCTCGGTGCGACCGCCCAAAACAGCCGGGCGCTCGCGGCCGGGGTCGCATATCTGCGCCGGACCCAGCTTGCGGAGGGGTCGTGGTACGGCCGCTGGGGGCTGAACTACATCTACGGCACCTGGTCGGTGCTGTGCGCGCTCAACGCCGCCGGGGTGGACCAGCAGGACCCCGCGGTCCGCAAGGCGGTCAACTGGCTGCTGTCGATCCAGAACGCTGACGGCGGCTGGGGCGAGGATGCCACCAGTTACCGGCTCGACTACAAGGGATTTGAGGGAGCTCCCACCACCGCCTCGCAAACGGCATGGGCCTTGCTTGGACTGATGGCGGCGGGCGAGGTCGGGCATCCGGCGGTCGCACGGGGCGTGGAGTACCTAAAAAGCACACAAACCGAAAAAGGGTTGTGGGACGAGCAGCGGTACACGGCAACAGGCTTTCCGAGGGTGTTTTATCTGCGCTATCATGGTTATCCGAAGTTCTTTCCGCTCTGGGCGTTGGCGCGGTATCGAAATCTAAGGAACACCAACAGCAGGATGGTAGGGGTCGGAATGTGAAGGTGGGGGCGGGGCGAGACACGTTCGCGGGCAATCGGATTGATCCGCGGCCGGTGCTGATTGTGACTGGCCTGGTGCAGGAGGCCCGCATAGCGGCCGGGCCCGGCATGATCGTGATCTGCAGCTCCAGCGATCCGCGGCAATTGCGCGCGCTGCTGGCGACGCTGGATTCATCGACATTCAGGGGCGTCATCTCTTTCGGCGTCGCCGGCGGGCTCGATCCGTCGCTGAAGTCCGGCGACGTGGTCGTGGCGACCGAGGTCTTTGCCGGTGACACCCGCTTTCTGGCCGGTCTTGCGCTCAACGAGGAAATCATCGCCAGCGCCGCTTTGCGACGCCGGCGCGTGGTCCGGGGCGTTCTGGCGGGGGTGGAACAGGTGATCGCGGCGACGGCCTGCAAAGCGGCGCTGCGCTCCGAGACGGGAGCGGCAGCCGTCGACATGGAGAGCCACATCGCAGCCGCCTATGCGGCCGAGGCGGGCCTTCCGTTCGCGGCGCTGCGCGTCATCAGCGATCCGGCCAGCCGTGCGTTGCCGGCCTTGGCGATGAGCGCGATCAAGCCGAACGGCGACATCGATCTGCGCAAGGTTCTGCGTGGCCTGGCGCGCAACCCGATGACGCTGCGCGCGCTGGTCTCGACCGGGATCGATTTCAATCGCGCGCTGCGCAGCCTACGCGGCTGTCGAGGCTTTCTGCTGGGCGGCGAGGGCCTCGTCCCGGCGGATATCTGACAGGCGCTTCTGCACTTCGGCCGAGAAGATGTACTGCGCCGGGCGCTGATTATCGAGATTGATCTCGGGCGCCATCGGACCCGTGGTCCGTACGCCGCGCAGCGCCACCCATATCGCCTTCAACGGGTTGCTCAGGGCTGCGTCGGCCGCGGTCGGCTCGTAGCCGCAATGCGCCATGCAGTTGGCGCACTTCTCGTACTTGCCGGTGCCGTAAGTCTCCCAGTCCGTCGTTTCCATCAATTCCTTGAAGGTCTTGGTGTAGCCTTCGCCGAGCAGATAGCAGGGCTTCTGCCAGCCGAAAATGTTGCGTGCCGGCATGCCCCATGGGGTGCATTCGTAGTTCTGATTGCCCGCCAGGAAATCGAGGAACAGGCCGGAATGCATGAAATTCCAGTTCTTGCCCTTGCCGAGCGCGAAGACGTCGCGGAACAGCTTCTTGGTCTTGTTGCGGTTGAGGAAGTGCTCCTGGTCCGGTGCGCGCTCATAGGCGTAGCCCGGCGACATTGAAACGCCGACGCCGAGTTCGGTCGTGAAGTCGAGGAATTTGGCGATCTCCTCCGCCGCGTGTCCGTCGAAGATCGTGGCATTGACGTTGACCGTGAAGCCCTTGGCCTTGGCGGCCTTGATCGCCGAGACCGCGCGATCGAACACGCCCTTCTGCGAGACGGCCTTGTCGTGGTGGTCTTTCAAACCGTCCAGATGCACCGAGAAAAACAGATATGGCGACGGCTCGAACAGATCGAGCTTCTTTTCCAGCAGCAGCGCGTTGGTGCACAACGACACGAATTTCTTCCGCGCCACCAGACCGCGGACGATTTCGCCGATTTCCTTGTGGATCAGCGGCTCGCCGCCGGGGATAGCCACCATCGGCGCGCCGCATTCGTCGGCGGCATCCCAGCATTCCTGCGCCGACATGCGGCGATTGAGGATCGCGTCGGGATAGTCGATCTTGCCGCAGCCGACGCAGGCGAGGTTGCAACGGAACAGCGGCTCGAGCATCAGCACCAGCGGATAACGCTTTCGGCCAAGCATCTTCTGCTTGATCAGGTAGCCGCCGATACGGATTTCCTTGAAGAAAGGTATTGCCATTACAAGTTTTCTTTCTGGATTTAGTCAGAGAAGTGGATCAGCCCGCCGTCAGTTCAGTCGGAAGCCGGAATTCGATATTTTCTTCCCGGCCTGGAAGCACCGACACCGTAACGGGTCCTATTCGTCTCAGAGCCTCGATCACGTCGTCGACCAGAACTTCGGGCGCCGAGGCGCCGGCGGTGATACCGACAGCCTTGGCGTCCTTGAGCCAATCCGGGTTCAGTTCGCTGCCATCGGCAATCAAATAACTCGCGACCCCGACCTCAGTGCCGATTTCGCGAAGTCTGTTTGAGTTGGAACTATTGGCGGCCCCCACCACCAGGATAACGTCTACCAGCTTGCTAAGGTCCCTTACCGCAGATTGCCGGTTCTGTGTCGCATAGCAGATATCCCGTATGTCCGGGCCTTGAATATCTGTAAATCGCTGCTGAAGGGCGGCAATTATGTCTTTTGTGTCATCCACGCTGAGCGTGGTCTGGGTGATATAGGCCACCGGCGTGTCGGCGGGGAGCGTCAGTTCCGCCACGTCATCGACATTTTGGACCAGCAGGACAGGGCCGGGAACCTGACCCATGGTTCCCTCGACCTCGGGGTGGCCGGCATGGCCGATCAGGATCAACGCCCGACCCTTCGACATATACCGTTTGCCCTGGTTATGGACCTTGGTCACCAGAGGGCAGGTCGCGTTCAGGACCGGCAGGCCGCGCACCGCGGCTTCCTCCTCCACGCTCCTGGCGACGCCGTGGGCGCTGAATACGGTGACCGCGAGCGGCGGCACCTCCGACAAATCCTCGACAAAGATCGCGCCCTTGTTCTTCAGGCTTTCGACCACGTACTTGTTGTGGACGATCTCATGGCGCACGTAGACGGGTGGGCCATACTTCTCGAGCGCACGCTCGACGATCTCGATTGCACGCACGACTCCCGCGCAAAATCCGCGGGGTTGCGCCAGATATACTTCCATGGGACGTCCGTTACGCAATTGTACCAAGCTCATTCTGTATCTCCGCGCGGTTTGAATATCTGCAATATCCGCACCGTGACCAGGGTTGCGCCTATCTCGTCTAAGCACATGGGGTCACAGGGCTTTGTGTCAAAAAAGCATGGGCTAGGAAAGGCGGATCCCTGCAACCATCGGCTGCTGACGCGGGCCGATAAAAGGTAACAGGATACACCTTCCGATAAAATCAGGGCGAACAGGGCCAGAAACCCTCTTTTTTGGTCATTTTGCCGTTTGCCGGTCCCGATAATGTGAGCCTCTGAGCGCAGTTTGGGCATGTTTTGCGCTACTTGTTCGTGCTCTTGATCACGTTCTTCGTGCTCTCGAAGAAAAGCTCAAAAACAACATTAGATCGGCCCCTGGAACTCCGCTAGACAGCGGACGTTTCCGGCAAGCTCCTAAACATTAGAAAGAAGAACTGTGCTGACCCGTATCGTCGTATCGATTGTCAAAGCTTGCACGCGGTTTGCCTCTCTCACGGTATTGGTCGCACTTATCCTCGCGGTGGCGGCGGGCGTTTACACGGCCCGGAACTTCACCATCAACACCGACATCAACACGCTGATCTCGTCCAACCTCGACTGGCGCAAGCGCGACAACCAATTCGAAAAGGCGTTCGATCGGGAAAGAACGATCCTTGCCGTCATCGATGCCCCGACGCCGGAACTGACCAGCGCCGCGGCGGGCGCGCTTGAACGGAAATTGTCCGGCGATACCCAGCATTTCGAATCGGTCCAGCAGCTCGGTGCCGGAGGATTCTTTGAAAAGAACGGGCTGTTGTTCCTCCCGGTGGCGGAGGTCGGCCGGGTGACCGGGCAGTTCGAGGCCGCAGCACCGCTGATCGAGATCATGGCCGGCGATCCCAGTATCCGGGGGCTGACGGGCGCACTGGAAACCGGGCTCGCCGGCGTCCGGCGCGGACAAATCAAGCTTGATAATACCGAGCGTCCATTCACGCTGATCGCCCAGACCATCGAGAACGTGTTGGACAAAGGTTCCGGGACGTTCTCGTGGCGCGAACTCGTCAGCGACAAGCCGCTGACCGACTCCGATCGCCGCTCCTTCATCGAGTTCAGGCCGATTCTCGATTTCAATGCGCTGGAGCCGGGCAAGGATGCCACCGATGCCATCAGGCAGGCCGCCCAGGATCTCAATCTTGCCGGTGAATTCGGCGCGCGGGTGCGGCTGACCGGGCCGGTTCCGATTGCCAACGAAGAATTCGCCACCGTTGCGGATGGCGCGATCGTCAACGGGATCGGCACCGTGCTGGTGGTGCTGTTGATTCTCTGGATGGCGCTGCATTCCGCGAAGATCATCTCCGCGGTGTTTCTCAACCTCTTTATCGGCCTTTCGATCACCACCGCCGCCGGGCTGTGGATGGTAGGCTCGCTGAACCTGCTCTCGATCGCCTTCGCGGTTCTGTTCGTCGGATTGGGCGTGGATTTCGGCATCCAGTACAGCGTCCGCTACCGGTCGGAGCGCTTCAAGAGCGACGATCTGCGGCTGGCGCTGCAGCAGGCGGCGGAACGCTCGGCGGTCCCGCTTTCGCTCGCGGCGATGGCGACGGCCGCCGGATTTCTGTCGTTCCTGCCAACCGACTACAAAGGCATTTCGGAACTCGGCAAGATCGCAGGGGTAGGGATGCTCGTCGCCTTCCTGACCAGCATCACCGTGCTGCCGGCGCTGCTGAGGCTGCTCAATCCTCCCGGAGAAAGCGATCCTGTCGGCTATGCGTTCCTGGCGCCGGTCGATTATTTCCTCGAAAAGCATCGCGTCATCATTATCGCCGGCACGCTTTTCATCGCGGTCGCCGGCCTGCCGCTGCTCTATTTCCTGCAGTTCGATTTCAACCCGATCAATCTGCGCAGTCCCAAGGTGGAATCGATCGCGACATTTCTGGATTTGAGGAAGGACCCGAACACCGGCGCCAACGCCATCAATGTAATGACGAACTCGGAAGCCGACGCGAAAAAGATTGAAGAGAAACTGACGAAGGTGCCGGAGGTCCTGCGCACCATGTCGCTGGACAGTTTTGTGCCCGAGGATCAGCCGGCAAAACTGCGGCTCATCGGCCAGGGCGCCAAAGTTCTCAATCCCGCGCTCAACCCGGACTCGATCGATGCTGCGCCGTCCGACGCCGAGAATATCGATGCCTTGAAAGGATCGGCGGGGAACTTGCGCAAGGTCGCCGGCGATGCGAAGGGGCCGGGCGCGGTGGCGTCGCGGCGGCTTGCCGACGCGCTGTCAAAGCTTGCCGACTCCAATCAGGCCACGCGAGACAAGACGCAGGCTATTTTCGTTTCGCCATTGAAGATAATGCTCGACCAGATCAAAAACTCGCTGCAGGCGCAGCCGGTCAGCCTGAAGACGCTGCCGGCCGATCTGGTGAATTCGTGGAAAACCAAGGATGGCCTGATTCGCGTCGAAGCACTGCCGCGCGGAGATCCCAACGACAATGACACCCTGCGCAAGTTCGCAGCCGCGGTTCTGACCGCTGAACCGAACGCGATCGGCGGACCGGTGTCGATTCTGAAATCCGGTGAAACCGTCGTAAAGGCCTTCATCCACGCCGGCATTACGGCGCTGATCGTGATCGGTCTTCTGCTGTGGCTTGCGCTGCGCCGAATCACCGACGTGTTGCTGACGCTGGTCCCGCTGTTGGTGGCGGGGGCAGTGACGCTGGAAATCTGCGTGCTGATCGGGCTGCCGCTCAACTTCGCCAACATCGTCGCACTGCCGCTATTGCTCGGCGTCGGCGTCGCGTTCAAGATTTACTACGTGACGGCTTGGCGGTCGGGTAGAACGAATCTGCTGCAGTCGAGCCTGACGCGAGCCATATTTTTCAGCGCGCTGACGACAGCCACGGCGTTCGGAAGCCTGTGGCTGTCGAGTCATCCGGGTACGGCCAGCATGGGCAAGCTGTTGGCGCTCTCGCTGGTCACGACGCTGGCCGCGGTGCTGCTGTTCCAGCCGGCGCTAATGGGTAAACCCCGCGATGTCGGGGAGTAGGCAGATATCGCCAACCGTATCGGCGGGTTGCGCGGTCGCCTGCAGCTTTTGACCGGGCGCCGCTTTCGGAGCCGCGTTGACGGGTGCCGTGGTCTTCGGCGCCGTCGCTGTGGTTGTCGAGGGCACAGTGGGTTTGGGTGCTGTGGTTGTCTGGGGCGCAGCGGGCTTGGGCAGCGGCGCACCCGCGGTCTTGGGGCCGCCCTTGGCCATGCTGTTGGCGGGGCTGGAGGGGATAGGCCCCGCGACGCGGGTCCAGGTTTCGCCGCCGCAGAGGAAGCCTAGCACGCAACCTTGAATTTCAAGTTGGTCGGAACCCACGGGCTTAATCGTCGAACTGTAGAATTGTCCGTCCTTGGCGTTATAAACTTGGCCTTCCCATTGGTCGACGCCAGCCTTCTTTTTCATGTCGATCAGGATCGGCATTCCCAGGGTTGGCCTGCTCTGTTTCGAGGCATCGGGATTGCTCTTGTCGCGACCGCCGGGCGTTTTCTCCCATGAAACCGCGCCCCACATGCTTCCATTGCATTCCGCAACCCGGATGTTAGCGACACCATCCGCCACCTTCCAGTCACCAGTGGGATCCGCCGCCAAAGCAGGCGTGAAGCAGGTAGCCAAAAAAAATCCGCAGTATGCTACTGTACGCATCATCATGTTTCGTGGGCAGTGCAACATGGTTTAAACCTGTGCTTAAGTAGTTGAGGGCAAAACGCCGCATTGAGCGTTTTCAGTTGACGAAATGGCCATCAACCGAAGTATGTAGCCGATGCTATATCCGAATCTAGACGTTTCCGAGATGTTTGTGGACCGGCAGTCGCAGCGCAGTTCCATGCATGCGCGCTATCTAAATGAGCAACTTGTACGAGTCCTTAAGACAATTGGTTACGATGTCGGCTTTCAGAAGGGGCAGGGCCAGTACCTGTTCGATCGCGATGGCGCGCGCTATCTCGATTTATTGAGTGGTTTTGGCGTTTTTGCGGTTGGCCGGAATCATCCGGCCCTGCGCCAGGCGTTGAAGAGCGTTCTCGATAGCGACCTGCCCAATCTTGTGCAACTCGATGTTTCGACGCTCGCGGGCGTGCTGGCCGAACGCCTGCTGAAATTCGTACCCTATCTGGACAAGGTCTTTTTCGCGAATTCCGGAGCGGAATGCGTCGAAGCTGCGATCAAGTTCGCACGCGGCGCGACTGGCCGTCCGGGCGTCGTGCATTGCGCCCACGGTTATCATGGATTGACCTACGGCGCGCTTTCACTGACTGACGATCCGAATTTCCGCGGTGGCTTCGAACCGCTGCTGCCTGGATGCACGTCAATTCCCTTCAACGATCTCGGCGCGCTTGAACAGGCGCTGTCATCGCACCAGGTTGCCGCGTTTATTGTCGAGCCGATCCAGGGCAAAGGCGTCAACATGCCCACGGACGAATTTCTGCCGGGCGCGGCAGCGCTCTGCCGTAAATACGGGACACTGATGGTCGCCGACGAAATTCAGACCGGAATGGGTCGAACCGGAAGGTTCCTGGCCGTCGAACACTGGAATGTCGAGCCTGACATCGTTTTGCTTTCGAAGGCGCTGTCGGGCGGTCATGTTCCGGTGGGCGCATTGCTCACCCGCAAGAGCGTCTTCGACAAGATTTTCAATCAAATGGATCGCGCGGTTGTGCATGGATCGACATTTGCGAAAAACGATCTGGCGATGGCGGCCGGAATTGCGACACTTGAAGTGATCGAGACCGAAAAACTGGTCGAGGCCGCCGCCAAGCGCGGTGCCGAGCTTCGGCTGGCGCTGACGCGGATGGTTCCCGGTTATGAATTGATGAAAGAGGTCCGCGGCAAGGGACTGATGATCGGCGTGGAGTTCGGCCCGCCAAAGTCGCTGCGGTTGAAGGCGTCGTGGAACCTGCTCGAAACCGCCAACAAGGGTCTGTTCTGTCAGCTCATCACGGTGCCGCTGTTCAAGGATCACAAGATCCTCACGCAAGTCTCCGGCCATGGCAGCCACACCATCAAGCTGTTGCCGCCGCTGACCATCACCGAAGAAGACTGCAGCTGGATCGAGACGGCCTTCGACTCCGTCATCGCCTCCAGCCACAAGGTCCCCGGCGCGATCTGGTCATTGGGCAAGACCCTGGTCGACAACGCGGTAAGGAAGTCGGCGTAAGCCTATCCTCCCGTGATTGCGAGGAACGACTTATCTGTCGTAGCCCGTAGGATGGGTTGAGCGCAGCGATACCCATCACTTTGCCGCGCGATCTTACGGCCGTTCGCCAAAATCGCCGCCGTCATCCGATACATCGCCAGCCCAATCCTCGGGATAGATTCCAATCTTCACCATACGATGGAACGAGGAATACGGCCAATCCCTGACCCTCGGCACCAGCCCATGCTTGACCGGGTTGATATGGACGTAATCAATATGACGCGTGAAATCGTTCTGATCGCGAATGGTGTGCTCCCAATAGCGTCGCTGCCAGATACCGCGTTCGCCTTTGGCGGCGCGGCTGTCTGAAATCCGTTCGCCGCTTGTGAGGCTACGAGAAAATGCCGATTTGATCAGCCGCCAGCGCGCGTGGCAAAATCGGCATCGTCTTCGGGGATCGTCCACACCGAGTGGAGATGATCAGGCAGCACAACCATCGCATCGATCGTGAACGGATGATGCCGCCGTGCCTCGCGAAACGCGCTACGCAACTCGTCGATGTGTTCCGTTAACAACCACAACCGCCGCTCCGCCAGGTTAACGGTGAAGAAGAAACTGCCCCCGGCAATGAAGTTACGACGATAGTTGGTCATGCAGGCATGTTAGCATATGACGCGACGGCGTGATGGGTATCGCTGCGCTCAACCCATCCTACGGGTTTATCCGTGCCGTCGGCCCTGCGTCGATGCAGCACGATTGATCGCTCGAAGGCCTTCGAGCAACGGCTACCCCGCCGTTCCCGTCTTCATCGAGGCCTCGAACTTATCGCCGAACTCCGCAAGCTCGTCGGCGGCGAGATCGCTGACCGCCCAGTAGTTCAATCCCCGCTCGCTCCAGCGCCGGATATTGAAGCCCTGGATGGTTTCGATTTTGGCCGCCCGGCGTTCGGCGCTGGCGGTCTGGGTGACGAACAAATTGATCACATGCGCGCGCCGCCGGTAGACGATCGCGCCGATCGGGCGGGTGTCGACGTAATCGAGCCGGCCGCCGATCAGCGTGAAGCCCTGCGCGGTGAGGTCGATCACCGGCGGCGCCACGTCCAGCTTGCCGTTGAACCACGGCTTCACCGTGTGCTGGTCGGTGGAAAGCACGTCGGTGAGATGTCCCGCCTGCAACGAGCGCAGATGCGCCGAGACCACTTCGGACTCGATGCGCGCTTCGTCATCGCTGCGCAGGATGATGGCGACGAGACCGGTCGCCGCGATTGCCGATACCGCCGATCCCATCGCAAATCCCTTGAGCACCGCACGCCGGTTCGGCACCCGCGCTTGCGGCAGCGAAGCCTCGATGCGGCGGCGCAGCTCGGGCGGAGCCGCATAACGCAAATCGGCGACGGCGACCGCCTTGCTCAGCTCGCGATAGGCGCGAAGCTGCGCGGCGCAGCGCGGGCAGCCTGCGATATGGTCTTCGACGGCGCGCGCGTGTCCGGCGTCGAGCTCGCCGTCGATCAGCGCGTGAAGAAGAATTTCAGCCTCGTCGCACGTCATTTCGGTTGCTCCTCTTCCGCCATCCAGGCTGATCGCAGCATGGCGCGGGCGCGGGCGAGACGCGACATCACGGTGCCAACCGGCGCGCCGACGATGTCGGCGATTTCCCGGTAGGATAGATCGTGAATTTCGCGCAGCACCAAGGTCTCTCGAAACGGTTCGGCCAGCGCCGCCACCAGCCGGCCTATGGTTGTGGAATCCCATCGATGTAACATCTGCGCCTCCGGCGTTTCCTGCGCCTCGTGCCAGAGCGGCGTTTGCTCCGCGTCGTCGGGCACATCGTCGATCGGGGCGGTCGGTGAACTCGCCCGCCGCGCAAATTCGGCGCGGCAGACGTTGCGCAGGATGGCGAACAGCCAGGGCTTCATCGCCGGCCCGCGATAGCTGTCAAAATGTCTTAGCGCCCGCAGATAGCACTCCTGCACCGCATCCTCGGCGTCGGCGGCGTCGCGAAGCAGGTAGCGCGCCAGCGTATAGACGTCGTCCAGATGCGGCAGCGCGGCGTCGCGAAAGCGCCGCGCCTTTTCGGGATTGTCGTCCGACCTGTTCACCGGCATCGCCTTTTGCCCGGCTTTGGCAGAAAATGCGGGTGCCCGGCCGGCTTGAATCCACCGGCCGGGCATGACTGTGATGCCTTGGTTTCGCCCGCTACTCAACCTTGATCGTCCCTGTCATATGCGGGTGCAGCGAACAAAAATACTTGTAATCGCCCGCCGCCGTGAACGTGAACGAATAGCTGTCTTCGGTATCCATCGTCTTCGATCGGAATTTTCCCGCTGACACCACCGTGTGAGGAATGTCATCGCGATTTTTCCAGGTGACGGTGGTGCCGACCTTCACGGTGAGCTGTGCCGGCTCAAAGGTGAAATTGTCGATCATCACGTTGGTCGTCTCCGCGGCACCGGCGCCGCTGAGACAGAGCGATATTGCCGCGGCGATGGCCAACCGGCCAAGGCTGCGCAGAGCTACTGATACCATCACGAATTTTCCTTTAGCCCTGCAGCGGGGTGTCGATGATCGCGAGGCGCTGATCGCCCGGCTTGAAGTTGATGCTGGCAACACCGAGCAGGCTGCGGAGCTTGTCGTCGGCGACCTTCATCGGCCCGGGTGAGGGGGCGGCGCCCGGCGCCGGCTGCGGAAACGCGGTCGAGCGCGCGGTGTGGAAGGTGACGTTGCCCTCGACCTTCTGCATCACCTGGTGGATGTGGCCGTTGAGCACCGTCACCGAACCGAAGCCCTTGAGGTAATCCAGCGCGCGGGCGCCGTCCTCGGTGCCCCAGCCCCAGGTCGGATAGACCGTCCACAGCGGAATATGGGCGAACACGACGATGGGCATCGATTTCGATTTGCCCTTGAGATCGTCCTCAAGCCATTCAAGCTGCGCGGTGCCGAGATTGCCGAGGCCGCCGGCCTTGAGGTCCACCACATTGACGAGGCCGATGAAGTGGACCCCGCCCGCGTCGAACGAATACCAGCCGGCGCCTTTGGTGCCGCGGCCATAGCGCTCCTTGTAGAGCTTGACCTCTTCATCGATGAAATCGTGCTCGCCGGGCACGTAATGCACGTCGAGCTTGGCCTGCGAGATGATGCGATCGGCGTTGTCGAATTCGGCCGCCTTGGACAAATGGGTGATGTCGCCGGTGTGAATCATGAACGACGGCTTTACCGGCATTGCGTTGATCTTGCCGATCGCCTCCTCGAGGGTGCCAAGCGCGTTGGGATTGGCCGGCTTGTCGAAGCCGATATGGCTGTCGCTGATCTGCAGGAACGTCATGCCGGCCGTCTCGGCCGCTTGGGCGGAACCGACCAGCCCCAGCGAACGGGGCACGCCGCCCGAAACGGTCCAGAGCACGCCGGTGCCGGCCCAGGTCATGCATTCCAGCACCCGGCGGCGGCTGACGCCGCGTCCTTCCTGATTGTGGTCGTGATCGCTCATGACAAGTCTCCATGGACCCTTGATTGGGTTGTGGGGACTGGATCGGACGGGGGCGGGGTTTATTCCCGGATGTCGCGACGGGCGGCGGTTGGTCGATGACGATTCCGTGATCGGAAAAATCGTAACCCGGATGAAGCGAAGCGCAATCCGGGACCACTGAATCCGGTTGCGGGATAGTCCCGGATTTCGCTTCGCTCGTCCGGGCTACATGATTTTATCGCCCATCCTCAAGAATCATCGCGGCGCCCTTTTCGGCAATCATCGCGGTCGGGGTATTGGTATTCCCCGAGGTGATCGTCGGCATCACCGAGGCGTCGACCACGCGAAGACCGGCAAGGCCGATCAACCGCAGCCGTTCATCGACCACGGCCAAAGGATCGGAAGCCGTCCCCATCTTCGCGGTTCCCACGGGATGGAAAATCGTGGTGCCGATATCGCCGGCGGCTTTCGCCAGCGCCGCATCGTCGTCGCCGACCGTCGGGCCCGGCAAGAATTCCTGCGGGCGATAGCGCGCGAGCGCGGGTTGTTTCATCAGCCGGCGGGTGGTGCGGATGGCGTCGGCGGCGACTTCGCGGTCTTCGCCGGTCGCGAGGTAATTCGGCGCGATCGCGGGCGTCTCCGCCGGTTCAGCCGAGCGGATGCGCACGGTGCCGCGCGACGTCGGCCGCAGATTGCAGGCGCTCAGCGTGATCGCCGGGAAGCGGTGCAGGGGATCGCCGAACTTGTCGAGCGACAGCGGCTGCACGTGGAACTGGATGTTGGCGCGGTCGCGACGCGGGTCCGAACGCGTGAAGATGCCGAGCTGCGACGGCGCCATGGTCAGCGGGCCTCGGCGTCGGAAGGCATAATCGAGGCCCATCAGCCCGCGCCTTACCAGCGAATAATAGGTCTCGTTGAGGGTGCGAACGCCATCGACCTGGTAGATCGCGCGTTGCTGCAGATGATCCTGCAGATTGCGCCCGACGCCTTGCCGGTCGAGCACGCATCCGATCCCGAGCGGCGTCAGCCATTCCGCCGGTCCGATGCCCGAGCGATGCAGCACCTGCGTCGATCCGATCGAACCGGCGCACAGGATCACTTCGCCTTTGGTGCGGGCCTCGACGACTTCGCCGCCTTGAATGAAACGCACGCCGACGGCGCGCCCCTGCTCGACGATCAGGCGGTCGGCCAGCACATTTTTTTCGAGACGCAGATTGGGACGCGTCAACGCCGGTTTCAAAAAGCCTCGCGCCGAAGACCAGCGGCGTCCGCGCTTCTGGTTGACGTGGAAATAGCCGACGCCCTCATTGTCGCCGGTATTGAAATCCGGAATTTTCCGGACACCCATTTCTTCCGCTGCATCGCCGACCGCGTCCAGAATGGCCCAGGACAGCCTTGGGGCTTCGATCCGCCAGCCGCCGCCGATACCGTGATGCTCGCTCGGCCCAAGAAAATGGTCTTCGAGCCGCCGGAACGCAGGCTTGACGTCATCCCAGCCCCAGCCTGACAGGCCGAGCTGACGCCAGTGGTCATAATCGGCGGCTTGCCCGCGCATTGAGATCATCGCGTTGATGGCGGACGAGCCGCCGATCACCTTGCCGCGGGGATAGGCCAGCGAGCGGCCGTTGAGACCGGGTTCCGGCTCGGTCCGAAACATCCAGTCCGAGCGTGGATTGCCGATCGCAAAGAGATAGCCGACCGGGATGTGAAACCAGATCCAGTTGTCGTTGCCGCCGGCCTCCAGGATCAGGACACGGTTGGCGGGATTGGCCGACAGCCGGTTGGCGACGATGCAGCCGGCGGTGCCTGCGCCGACGACGATATAGTCGAAATCACCCTCAAGTTGCTTCATAAGTCATCACCGCGTGCCCGCTTTTGGGCATTAGCCATAGCAGCCCATAGCTGCGCCAAGGCCCGCTGTACAGCCGCCTGAGGAGTGCTAGACAAGACAACGCACCTCAATCCCGTAACCCGAGAATTCCCATGCCCATCGTCAATCGCGTCGCCGATCTGCAACCCGATATCCAGGCCTGGCGCCGGGATATCCATGCCCATCCCGAGTTGTTGTACGACGTGCACCGCACTGCGGCATTCGTCGCGGACCGGTTGCGGGAGTTCGGCTGCGACGAAGTCGCCACGGGTCTCGGCCGTACCGGCGTGGTCGGCGTCATCAAGGGCCGCAAACCCGCGGGCAAGGGCGAAACAAAAGTGATCGGGCTGCGCGCCGACATGGATGCGCTGCCGATCGAGGAGGAGACCAATCTTGCTTACGCGTCCAGGACGCCGGGCAAGATGCACGCCTGCGGCCATGACGGGCATACCGCGATGCTGCTCGGCGCCGCCCGGTATCTGGCGGAAACCCGGAATTTCGCCGGCGATGCGGTCGTCATCTTCCAGCCGGCGGAAGAGGGCGGCGCCGGTGCCGCCGCCATGATCAAGGACGGGCTGATGGACCGCTTCGCCATCGATCAGGTTTATGGCATGCATAACGGTCCGGGAATTCCGATCGGCTCGTTCGCGATCCGCTCCGGTCCGATCATGGCGGCGACCGATTCCATCGATATCCGGATCGAAGGGCTGGGCGGGCACGCCGCGCGTCCGCACAAATGCATCGATTCGGTTCTGGTTGGCGCGCAGCTGATCACGGCCCTGCAGTCGATCGTGTCGCGCAGCGTCGACCCCTTGGAATCGGCCGTGATTTCGATGTGCGAGTTCCATGCCGGCAATGCGCGCAACGTGATCCCGCAAACCGCCGAACTGAGGGGCACGGTCCGTACCCTGATCCCGGAAGTCAGGGAACTGGTCGAGAAGCGGGTGCGCGAAGTCGTCGCAGGCGTGGCGCAGATCACCGGCGCGAAGATCGATCTCGAATACGAACGCGGCTATCCGGTGACGGTAAATCATGCCTCGCAGACCGACGTCGCGACCCGGGTGGCGAAGGAAATTGCCGGCGACGCCAATGTTCATGAGACGCCGCCGCTGATGGGCGCGGAGGATTTCGCTTATATGCTGGAGGCGCGGCCGGGCGCGTTTATTTTCTGCGGCAACGGCGACAGTGCCGGGCTGCATCACCCGGCCTACAATTTCGACGATGACGCGATTGTCTTCGGCACCTCGTACTGGATCAAGCTGGTCGAGAACACGCTGGCGGCGTGAGGCCTTCACTCAATATGTCGGCCGGGTGACGTCAGGCGCGGCGCGCCGATCGTCGTCACGATGCTCGGAACATTGCACATGAGGTGGCGTTGAGACGCGGGGGACATCCCGTATCTCACTTAGCTCACCAATGGAGTGCACCATGGCCGCAAAAGAAAAAGACAAAGACCTCAACGATCTCTTCCTCGATACCCTGAAGGACATTTATTACGCCGAAAAGCAGATTTTGAAGGCGCTGCCGAAAATGGCGAAGGCCTCTCAATCCGACAAGCTGCGTGCGGCGTTCGAAAAGCATCACGGCGAGACCGAAGGCCAGGTCGAGCGCCTCGAGCAGATTTTCGAATTGCTCGACAAGCCGGCGCGCGGCAAGACCTGCGACGCGATCCAGGGCATCCTCGACGAGGGCAAGGAGATCATGGACGAGTACAAGGGCTGCGAGGCGCTTGACGCCGGCATGCTTGCCGCCGCGCAGGCGGTCGAGCACTACGAAATTTCCCGTTATGGCACGCTGAAACAGTGGGCCACCCAGCTCGGCATGAAAGACGCCGCCCGGCTGCTGGACCAGACCCTGCAGGAGGAGAAGAAGACCGACGCGAGTCTGACGACGCTCGCGGAAGCCGCAGTCAACCTCGCCGCGGCGGCTTGATTTCTTCGTGTCCCGGACGCGGTGCAGCGCCTCTTCGGCGGTGCACCGCGGAGCCGGGACCCCATGAGAAACGATAGGCCCCGGATCAGCAGCGCATCGCGGAGCCTGTGCTCGGGCCGCGCGGAGCGCGGACCCGGGTGCGCTGCGCAGCATCCGGGGCACGCCACCTAAGCCGCGCGCGCCGATTTTCTCAGCACCTTCGCGGCAATCTTCATCGACGAAGCGCTGATACTCCCGCGCCTTGGCGTCGGCATCGGGCAGCCGCAGCAGATAGGACGGATGCACCGTCACCAGCGCCTTGATGCCGTCCGCGAGATCGATCGGACGCCCGCGGTTCTTGTTGATCGGCGTGATTTTCCCGAACACGGTTTGCGCTGTGGTGGCGCCCATCGCCACCACCAGATCGGGGTTGATCGACTTGAGTTCGCGTTTGTAGGACACCCGGATACCTTCAATTCCATTGGTTTTGTTCACGTAAATAACAGGCACCAATCCCGATTGACTCCTCGGGATATCTTAGCTTTATATTAGAACATATCGTGAACAATTGAGCCAGCTACGGGTTCAATAAGAACCCAGTGAATGGCCCAACCTCCGGAAGGGAGCGGCGCATGCGAGAGCGCGATCAGCAAAAGTGGAAGCCGGTTTTGTGCCCGATCGCGCTCTCCTTTTATTGAGAAAGGGATCATGCGCCGCACGCACGAGCACGCTTGCGACGTTGCGCGGCAGCATCGAGCACATCGAGGCGCACGGCGATGCGTACCTGCCTGACAGGGTGGCGCTCGGCCATGCCGACGCGGATGCGACGCTGCAGGGCGGCCTCGCCCTGGGCGCGATGCACGAGGTGTTCGCCGAAGCCGGCCGGCAAAGTGCCGCGGCGACCGGTTTTGTCGCGGGCCTTGCGGGGCGGGCGGCAGCCCGGCGACCGCTGGTCTGGGTGCGTCAGGATTTCGCCGAGATTGAATCGGGCGCGCTGTCGATGAGCGGATTGGTCGAACTTGGTCTCGATCCGCGTGTCCTGGTGACCGTGCGCGCGGCGGATGTGGACACCGCGTTGAAGACGGCGGCCGACGCGCTGGCCTGCGATGCGCTGGGCGTCGTGGTGCTGGAAGTCTGGGGCGAAGCGCGACAGCTCGATCTTGTCACCAGCCGCAAGCTGACGCTGGCCGCGCAGGCCTCAGGCGTCACCGGCCTGCTGCTGCGGGTCGCGGCCGAGCCATCGCCCTCCACGGCGGAAACAAGATGGATCGTGCGGGCGGCGCATTCGCCGCCCTTGGCGCCTTCACTGCCTGCGGCGTCTTTAATGCCTGCGGCGCCATCACTGCCTGCGGCGCCCTGGAGCGCATGGGGCGCGCCGGTGTTCGACGCGCAACTTGTCCGCAACCGTCATGGCCCCGTTGGGCGGTGGATCATGGAATGGAAATGTGATGAGCGCCTTTTCGAGAAACCGGCGGCGTATCCTCAGCCTGTGGCTGCCACGCCTGCCCATCGACCGTATCAAACGCCAGCTTTGGTGCGGAAACGCCGCGCCGGCTAATCCTTGCATTGTCGTCGCCAAGCAAAACAATGCGCTGCAGATTTCCGCGCTGGATGACGCCGCAGCCCATCTCGGCCTGGATGTCGGCCTGCCGCTGGCCAATGCCCGCGCCATCTGTCCGCAACTGCAAGTCTTCGATGCCGATGAAGCCGCCGACGCCAGGGCGCTGAACGCCATTGCGGCGTGGTGCGACCGCTTCACGCCGCTGGTGGCGCTGGATTCCCCGCATGGCCTGTTTCTCGACATCACCGGCTGTGTCCATCTGTTCGGCGGCGAGGCCGCGATGATGCGGCTGGTGTGCGACGTCCTGACCGCGCAAGGCTTTACCGTCAGCGCCGCCATCGCCGGCACTGCCGTGTGCGCGCGGACGATGACGCGTCATGTCCATGGCCACATCGTCGGTGAAGGCGAGGAAGCCGATGCGGTCAAGCCGCTGCCGGTGTCGGCGCTGGGCGCCGACGGCGCGATAACCACTGGCCTGCGCCGCGCCGGGCTGAAAACCATCGGCGATGTCGCCTCCCGCGCGCGGCATGAAATCACGGCAAGGTTTGGCGCTGGCTTTACCACCCTGCTGGAACAGGCGCTGGGGCAGGGCGACGCACCGATCAGCCCCCGCAAGCCGCTGCCGGATTACATCGTGGAGAAGCGTTTTGCCGAGCCGGTGGCGACCGATGGCGTGATATCCGCGACATTATCCGGGCTGGCGCAGATGCTGGTCGTGGCGATGGCGCAGCAAGGCAAGGGAGCGCGGCGGCTGGAAGCCTGTTTCTTTCGCACCGATGGCGCGGTACGCGCAATCGCGGTGGATACCGGACAGCCCGTGACCAGAGCCGGGATGATCGATCGGCTGTTTCGCGAGCGGCTCGATGCCTTGAGCGATCCGCTCGATCCCGGCTTCGGATTCGATCTCATTCGCCTGTCCGCCAGCCGTACGGAAATCGTCGTGCAGCAGCAGCGCGATCTCGATGCCAATGTGCACGACAATGACGAATTGGCCGCCCTGATCGATCGCATCGCCGCGCGCATCGGCGGGCAGCGCGTGGTCGTGCACCTGCCGCAGGATACGCATATTCCGGAGCGCGCGGTGCTGGCGGCGCCGGCGCAGCATCATCTTGCCGCCGCTGCATGCGCGGTCTGGCCGGCGCGCGCGGAAGGGGAGCCGCCGCTGCGGCCGCTGCGGCTGTTTGAAAAGCCGGAGCCCATCAAGGTGCCTTTTGCAACGGTTCCGGACGGGCCCCCGCACCACTTCACCTGGCGGCGTGCGACCCATGCGGTGGTACGGGTAGAGGGCCCTGAACGCATCGCCATGGAATGGTGGAAGCAAAACGGCCAGGCGCTGACTCGGGATTATTTCCGCGTCGAGGATGAGGCCGGCTTGCGTTTCTGGATTTACCGGGACGGGCTTTATGGCAGCGAACTCGTGAACGAGGAGGGCAAGCCGGCTCCTTCCAATTGGTTCGTGCATGGACTGTTCGTATGAATAGCCTTGAGCCAATGCCCGGTTATGCCGAAATCGGAATCACGACGAATTTTTCGTTCCTGCACGGCGGATCGCATCCGCAGGATTACGTGCATCAGGCGAGCAGGCTGCGTCTTCCCGTCATCGGCATCGCCGACCACAACACGTTGGCCGGCGTGGTGCGGGCTTACAAGGAACTTGAAAATCACGCGGTTGAATACAAGCCAAAACTTCTGATCGGTTCGCGCTTGGTCTTGATCGACGGCACGCCGGATATTCTGGTCTATCCGCGCGACCGCGCCGCCTATGGCCGGCTATGCCAGTTGCTGACCCGCGGCAAGCGCGGGGATGATGCCGACAAGACCGAGAAGGGCGAATGCCATCTTGATCTCGATGACCTGCTGGAATTTGCCGAAGGCCAGCTTCTGGTGCTGACGCTGCCGCATCGTTTCGAGCCGGCAAAAGCGCTTCATGTTCTGGATCGATTGCAGCGCTCCCGCGCGGATGGCGTGTGGCTTGCGGCGAGCTTGTTGTACCGCGGCGACGACAGGCGCCGTCTGGCGCGGCTTCATCGCATTGCCGCGGCGGCCGGCGTGCCGCTGCTGGCGACCAACGAGGTATTATATCATCATCCAGCGCGCCGCCCCTTGCAGGATGTCCTGACCTGCATTCGCGAGAAGACCACTATCGACGCCATCGGCAAGCGTCTCGAAGCCAATGCGGAACGCTATCTCAAGCCCGCCAAGGAAATGGCGCGGCTGTTTCGCGACATCCCGGAGGCGATCGCGGAAACCATGCGGTTTGCCGATCGCATCGATTTTTCGCTGGCGCAACTCAAATATCAGTATCCCGACGAGCCGGTGCCGCCGGGCAAGACCGCGCAACGCCATCTGGAAGATCTGACCTGGCAGGGGGCGCACCGAAGATTTCCGGTCCGGATTTCACCCAAGACCAAAAAGGTCTTGCACAAGGAACTGCGCCTGATCCGAAAGCTGAAATACGCGCATTATTTTCTCACCGTGCACGACATCGTCCGCTATGCGCGGAGCCAGAAAATTCTCTGCCAGGGCCGGGGCTCGGCGGCGAATTCCGCCGTGTGCTATGTTCTCGATGTTACCTCGGTCGATCCGACCAAGGTCGATCTTTTGTTCGAGCGTTTTATTTCCAAGGAGCGTCTGGAGCCGCCCGACATCGACGTCGATTTCGAGCATTCGCGCCGCGAGGAGGTGATGCAGTATGTCTACCGGCGATATGGCCGTCACCGCGCCGCGATCATTGCCACCGTGATTCATTACCGGCCGCGCAGCGCGATCCGCGACGTCGGCAAGGCGCTGGGGCTGACGGAAGATGTGACCGCGGCATTGGCCGATACGGTGTGGGGAAGCTGGGGCAAGGGCCTCAACGAGATGCAGGTCAGGCAGGCGGGGCTCGATCCGCAAAACGCCATGGTCGAACTCGCCGTCGATCTCGCCACCGAACTGGTCGAATTCCCGCGGCACCTGTCGCAGCATGTCGGCGGCTATGTGCTGACGCAGGATCGGCTCGATACGTATGTGCCGATCGGCAATGCCGCGATGGACGACCGCACCTTCATCGAGTGGGACAAGGATGATGTCGATGCCTTGAACATGATGAAGGTCGACGTGCTGGCGCTGGGCATGCTGACCTGCATCCGCAAATGTTTTGATCTCATCGCCGATCATAAAGGCGAGCGTTATGAGCTGGCCGATATCAAATCCAGGGATGACGACGAAGTTTATCGGATGCTGCAGAGAGGCGAGTCGCTCGGCGTGTTCCAGGTCGAAAGCCGCGCGCAGATGAATATGCTGCCGCGGCTGAAGCCGCGGACATTCTACGATCTTGTCATCGAAGTCGCGATCGTGCGCCCGGGCCCGATCCAGGGCGACATGGTGCATCCCTATCTGCGGCGCCGGAACAACCAGGAAAAGGTGAGCTATCCGTCGCCATCGCCCGCCCATGGCGACAAGGATGAATTGCGCAGGGTCCTGCACAAGACCCTCGGCGTGCCGCTGTTCCAGGAACAGGCGATGCGGATCGCCATCGAGGCCGCGAAGTTTACCTCCGAGGAGGCCAACGGATTGCGCCGCGCGATGGCGACGTTCCGCAATGTCGGCACCATCGGCAAGTTCGAATCCAAGATGGTCAACAACATGATCGCGCGCGGTTACGATCCGGTGTTCGCGAAAAGCTGCTTCGATCAGATCAAGGGATTCGGCAGCTACGGTTTCCCGGAAAGCCATGCCGCGAGCTTCGCGCAACTCGTCTATGTCTCGTCATGGCTCAAGCATTTCCATCCCGATGCGTTTTGTTGCGGGTTACTGAATTCGCAGCCGATGGGATTCTACGCCCCGGCGCAGATCGTTGGGGACGCCCGCAAGAACGGCGTCGAGGTGCGCGAGATCGACGTGTCGTTCAGCCATGCGCAGAACACGCTGGAAGAAAGATGCGGAAAATATCACGCGGTGCGGCTCGGCTTTCGCCAGATCGACGGGTTCAAATGGGCCGATCCGGATGAGCAGCGGTTGAAGCAAAACTTGCTGTCATTCCGGGATGCGCCGTCAGGCGCAGACCCGGAATCTCGAGATTCCGGGTTCGTCGCTATCGCGCCGCCCCGGAATGACGGTGAGAGCCCGCCTGCGGAAGACTGGGCCGAGCGCATCGTCGCCGCGCGGCTGCGCAGCCCCTTCACCTCGCTGGAGGATTTCGCCCGCGACACCGCGTTGCCCAAGCGCGCGCTGATCCTGCTGGCGGATGCCGATGCGTTCCGTTCGATCGGGCTCGACCGCCGCGCAGCCCTTTGGGCGGTGCGGCGTCTGCCCGATGACGTGCCGCTGCCATTGTTCGAGATCGCCACCGCGCGCGAGCAGCCGGACGAGAATGCGCGTCCGTTGCCCTTGATGCCGCTGCCGGAGCAGGTGGTCGCCGATTATCAGACCATCCGGCTGTCACTGAAGGGCCATCCGATGGAATTTTTACGAGCGATGTTCACTGGGGAACGCGTCGTTGCCTGCAAAGACGTCTGTCATGCCAATGACAGGTGCCAGATACGCTGCGCCGGGGTGGTGCTGGTGCGGCAGCGTCCGGGCAGCGCCAAGGGCGTGGTGTTCATGACGCTGGAGGATGAAACCGGCATCGCCAATATCGTGGTGTGGCCGAAGGTGATGGAAAACTTCCGCAAGGAGGTGATGGGCGCGCGGCTCATTCTGGTCGAGGGCTACATCCAGAGCAGCCCGGAACACGTGACGCATCTGGTCGCCCAGCGATTGTTCGATCGCTCGCACGATCTGGTCGGCCTGGCCAATGACGCGCTCCGGCGAAAACCGGCCGTGCCGGTTGGCCCGGCGCTGATCGAACCGCTCAACGACGACCGGCGCGAGCACCTCGACAACCCGGCCCAGAAAATCCGCCATCCGCGCAACGTGCGCATCCTGCCGCCTTCAAGGGATTTTCATTGAGCCGTGTCTCAACGGTGCCAACAGGCGACATACCGGCAAGAAAAAATGTTTCTGCGGATGTAAACTGGTTCACATACGGCAACGCCGCGACCGCAGTATCCTTTGATCCTATATCGGGTCAGTTCCGCAGCCGTTTAAACACAGCGCGTTGCGTTCTCAATCTGGTCGTTCGAGAACCTGGATTGCCGTAAGACCCAAACGTTATGTTCGAATAACAGGCGGACCCGGCTGCGAACCGGCCATACTGAAGCAATTGTCGGATTGCATTGAGCGCGCGCCATCGCATGCGCAAGAAAGGTTGCCGTGGACCGAACTGCTGGCAAGGAAGTCGGTTGCTGCGCCATAGCGCATTGTTCGACAGGATGGCACCGCGGTACTCTCTTTATTGCGATGCTCTGCGCCGCATTGATTGTCCCGTTTGCGAGCGAGGCCAGCGCTCAATGCACGGCGCGAGATGTCCTGCGGAACCACTTGACGTTCAAGAGAATTCCTTCAGCAAATCCGCCGCCAATTCCAGTCAGATCCGCCGACGCGGTTCCGGTGTGGAAGACGATTACGGTAGGGACGTTTGCAAATTCGTTTGCCCTCCGTAACGCGTTGGATGCGGCAGGTTGTGGCATCGGAGACCAGGCTGAGGAAATTCTCGCCCGGCCGGCCTTTACCGTTAGCACTACGAAAACAGACGTGGAGCTTGTCGCGGTGTCGGCGGCCGAACTCGGCTTTCAGACCGATACCGCGTCGCTGGCGGACATTTATGCCCGCGCTCAACAGCTGGGTTTTGGACTTGCGGCAGCAGAGGTCGCTCCGCAAATCCGGCTGCAATATCTTGACCAGCCGATCGGTGAATTTCTTGTCGGAATGGAGCCGATCAAGACGTGGAAGGGCGTGCCCGTCATTTTAACCGTGGCCAATGGCGGAGCGGGACTGGTCCTCATCGGCCAGGATGGCAGCGCCGACGCAGAAATACCCGTGGCGTCCCGTTTTCTGTTCGTGCGGTCCAACGAAGCCGCATTAGCAAAGGCTGTCCACGGGCTCGATGAGGCCGCGGCGCTCGTCCATCACTGAACTTCCAAGATCGAACGCGCCCGCGCGGATAACAGCGAAGGCGGAAGCGCGCTTTTCCTAAAAATCGCCCGTCGGGCAAATTAGTGTCCAGCCCCTCGCGCAAAAATATTTCGCTTCCCCCGTCGGGCAAATCACTGATTT
>WNFF01006717.1_pt1 | contig 37392 bp, 33 predicted proteins | sample 5400441 | NCBI WGS metagenome assembly WNFF01 (sample SAMN13153345, study PRJNA577476) | soil metagenome | isolation source: 120 cm saprolite under Douglas fir tree site 2 hole 3 replicate 1 | place: USA:California | collected 2015-04-18
AAGGGGGCTTGTCCCCGCTTCGTGGTGTTCGCGTAATTCGCGATGGCCAGGTCGTCAGCGATCTTCCAGGCGGGCCCGACAAAACAAAACCGGTTCCAGAGCGCGTCGCGCGCTCGGCCCGGCAGGATATTCGCGGGCCTCAACGCGATCTGAAAATTGGAGATCGCGTGCGTCTGCTTTCGTTCGGCTCAGTTGGAATCGTCAATCACATCCGTGAAGACGAAGCCGAAGTCCGCGTTGGCTCGCTGCGTATGCGTGAGAAACTCGAGAATCTGGAGCTGGTTTATGAAGTCAGCACGGCAAGTACCAGCCCGCGGGGCAGTAGCCCGACCCGGGGTCCCCAGACAGGCAGCCCGACTGGGGTGGGGGCGGTGAGGGAGGGCTCGGAATCCACTAAGACTCGTGAGGCGCTTCGCCGCAGGGCACAGACCACCGAGCTTCACCTGCACTCAGACGACCAGCGTCATTCAGACTCTGGCGCGCAAACTGACCTGAAATTGATTGGCAAGAAGACCGATGAGGCGGTCGAGCTAACAGACAAGTTTCTCGACGAAGCTTTCTTGAACGGTGCGACTGAAGTGCGCATAATCCACGGCCACGGCACCGGCGCGCTGCGTCGCGCAATCACGGAACTACTCGAAGGCCATCCGCATGTCGCGCGCTTTGCGGCCGCGCCCCAGGATCAGGGCGGCGCCGGTGCGACAGTTGTTGAGCTGAAAGAGTAACCGAAGCCCATGATCAATCCTGACTTTGAAAAGCTGCTCGGCGCGGTAATTCCAATCGCGCAGCACATGCTGAAAGACTTCGGTGCGTTCATCCCGTTTGGAGCTTTCATTGCTAGAGACGGCGAGGTGCAACTCGCGAGTGGAGTAGGCGATCCCTCCCATCTCGAGACGCAGGAGATTGTAGAAATGTATCTGGAGGCTTATCGCGAAGCAGCGGCAGATGGCAACTTTACCTCTACGGCCTTGTGCGTTGATGTGCGCGTACATGTTCCCGGCAAGTTGGAAAAGACTGATGCGATTGAGATCATGCTGGAACGTTCTGGCGGGGAGGCGCTGAACGCATTTATGCCTTACGAAAAGCATGCAAAGTCACGCATAACCTATGCTCCACTTTTCGCAACTCCCGCAGATTCCCGGGTATTCATTACGCTTGCGTCCGAGAAAGAACAATGACCGTCTCTTCGACAATCGTCACGACCGGTTGAATGCGGTAGAATTGCTGCAAGCACGACGGAGTTCCAGGAAAAATGACTGATAACGCATACAGAAAACTTCTTAAGCGAGTGGTGGTGAAATCCGACGTGTGTGGCGGTGAACCGTGCATCCAAGGTACGCGAATCAATGTCGCCGTGATTTTGGACTCTTTGGCTGAGGGCCTCTCTCCCAAGGAAATCACCAAGCACTTTCCACCGCTAACTAAGCAGGACATTCGCGCAGCAGTGGCGTACGCGAAAGGGGAAATATGACCAGAGAAGAAGTAGTCAAAGAGGCTCGGCAGCTACCGCTGGCCGAAAGGAAGGCGGCGGTCGAAGAAATTACTAGCAGCATACGAGAAGAAATAGAGGCCAATGGCTCATCGACCACAGGCGAGCGTCGTGCGAAAGACGAGCAGCAGTCTGCTGAGAAGCCTCGATCTGTCGACAACCAAGATCAACTGTCGAAAGATGAACGATTGGCGGCAGTGCAACGATTGTTCGGAATCCTCAAGCGGGACGGCGAAGCTCCGACTGATGAAGAGTTGAAAGAAGAATATGCCAATTATCTCGCAGAGAAATATTCTTGATGCACGTTCTGCTTGATACTGACGTTGTGATCGATTTCTTAATGGCCAGGGAACCCTTTGCTCAAAGGGCGCGCGAAATCTTCGAACTCAATGCGCAAAGAAAAATCGAGTGCTACATCGCTTCAATTACGCCGCTCAACGTCTTCTATGTCGCGCGCAAGTCACTAAACCTTAAGGGTCGACTCGAAATTATTCGGCAACTCTTGCTCCAAGTGAAGGTGACTCCGATCGGTCATGAAATCCTTCTCAGAGCTTTCGACTTTGGCTTTTCAGATTACGAGGATGCCGTTCAATACGCTTGCGCGGAAGCCGATGGTCTTGAGGCAATAGTTACTCGCAATGTGGATGATTACAAGAATGCGAAGTTGCCTGTCTTCACGCCAGACGATTTTCTTCAGCATCTAAAATCACAACAGGAAGATCAGCTTTAACCGGTGCGCTTTCCACAAACCTTCATCGATGATCTGCGCCGCCAGGCGGACATCGTCCGCATCGTGCAGGACTATGTCTCTTTGAAAAAGAAGGGCGCGAACTGGATGGCGTGCTGCCCTTTTCACAAAGAGAAGACGGCGTCGTTCTCGGTGAGTCCCGCGAAGGACATCTTCTACTGCTTCGGCTGTCAGAAGGGCGGTTCGGTTTTTAACTTCGTGATGGAAATGGAACGCGTCACTTTTCCTGACGCGATCAAGATCGTCGCCGAGAAAACAGGCGTGCCGCTGCCAAAGCTGGTTGACGATAGCCGTTTTGAATCCTACAAACGCGAATCGGATCAAGTCATCGAGCTGAATCAGTGGGCGCTCCAGTGGTGGGAAGATCAACTCAACAGTAACTTCGGAAAGGCGGCCCGCGAATACCTCAAAGCCCGTGCGATTACCGAAGAAGCCATCAAGACGTTTCGGCTCGGCTTTGCGCCCGACAGTTGGGAGATGCTTTCAGCTCATCTGCTGCAAAAAGGCGCGACGCAGGAGCAGTTGGAAAAGAGCGGGCTGGTCGTGAAGAAAGACGAAGGCGGTTCTTACGACCGCTTTCGCGGGCGTTTGATGTTTCCGGTGATCGACGCACAGGGGCGGCCGATTGCTTTTGGCGGCCGAACCCTGGAACCGGAAGGCGAGCCGAAGTATCTAAACTCGCCGGAAACTTCGGCGTACACGAAAGGCCGGCACTTGTTCGGGCTCAACCTGACGCGCGATGAAATTCGCCGCGCGGGCTTTGCGATTCTGGTCGAGGGCTATCTAGATCTGATTGTTCCTTACCAGTTTGGGGTGCGAAATGTCGTCGCGAGCCTCGGTACGGCGCTGACGCCGGAACAGGTGAAACTAGTCGCCAGATTTGCGCGTAAGGTGGTGGTGAACTATGATGGTGATCGCGCGGGTGTGCAGGCGGCGAAACGAGCGATCGAAACGATTCTGGCTGACGATATCGAAGTAAAGGTTCTGGTCCTCCCGGACAACGCCGATCCGGACGATTTCATCAGAAAATACGGCGTTTCCGAGTATCAGCGACGCCGAGGCGAGGCACAGCCCCATATACAATTTGTGATCGATCAAGCGGTACGGGATCGTAACCTTCACAGCCCAGCTGATAAGGCTGCGGCGATTGAGGAGACGCTCCCGTTTGTTCGCGCGGTCAGAAGCCGGATTCAGAAGCGCGAATATTTTGACATTGCGATGGACGCGCTCCGGGTGCAAGTGGATCAACGGCGTGAGCTGTGGCAACGGATTAGAAGCGGCGCAAGCACGGACGCGGCGACCGTTCAGGAACTGGTCAAGCGCAGCCCGGCCAGCCGGCCCACCGTGGCGGAAGAAAAGCTACTGGCGCTCGTGTTGGCAAATGAAGAGCTGCGAAAGATCATTCTGCCGCGTTTGGAGGAAGGGGACTACGCGGACCTGGCCACGGCTCAGATTTTTAGGGCGCTCGTCAAACTCGATCAGGAAGAAAGTGAAATCAGCTTTGATTCCCTGAGCGAGGCGACGACGGACGATCCGAAAGCGAGCGAGTTGCTGGCGCGTTTGATGATGGACGAACCGGCGGAATCTTTCGACGACTCGCTGGCCCAGGCGGACAGTTGCTTAAACGCGCTGCACTTGATGAAGCTGGATCGCCGCATTGAAGAAATGGCTTCCGAGATTGCGGAAGCTGACCGCGCGGGCGACGAGGAACGACGCGATCGCCTGGCGATGGAGAAATTGGAGCTGTCGAAGCGGCGCGGCTCGTTTTTGCATCAGGCGCGAGCCAACGAAGGAATCAATCAAAATTAATAGAACTGCGCGGGCAGTTTGAACTGGAACAAAATGGCTGTTGAAGAAAAAGATAGGGATGACGTGATGGATCGATTACTGCAATTAGGCGGAGACAAAAAGTTTTTATCTTACGATGACCTGAATCGCGAACTTCCGGAGAACGTAGTTTCTCCGGACGACATTGAAGACGTGCTGCAAAAGCTCGACGCTTCAAACATTCATGTGGCGGATTCCGACGAGCGGCTGATCGAACAGGCCGCCACGATCGCCGCGGACGATGAAGAATCAGGTGACGACGAGCTCGAGCTGGATCTTTCCGCGGGCGCGCTGGAAAAAACCAACGACCCGGTCCGGCTTTACCTGCGCGAAATGGGCGTGGTGCCGCTCTTGACCCGTGAAGGCGAAGTGGCGATCGCGAAACGAATTGAACGCGGTCAGATCAAAACCCAAAAGACAATTGCGCGCTCGCCGATTGCCGTCAGTGAACTGCTGAAGGTCGGCGAAGAGCTGGCCGCGGGAATTATCAACATCCGCGAGGTGGTTACCTTCTCTGAGCAGGCCGAACTCGCCGGCGAAGAAGACAAGGCCGATGAGTATCGCGAGTGGACGATCGAAGGGATCGAGAACATTCGCCGCCTGTTCAAGAACGCGCTGAAAGAGTGGGTCAAGCTGCGCGCGGAACAGAAGATCACTCGCGGCAAGAAAACCAAAAAGCTTTTGCGACTGCGCCGCAAGACGGGCCGGTTGCGCATCGAGATCGCCGACGAAATTGGGCGTCTGAACATGACAGAGCGCACGCGGCAGCGCCTGATAAACGCGATCCGCAACGTGCAGAAGGAAGTGCGCTCGGCCGAACGCGAGGTGGACACCTACAGCGACCGGCTGACCAGGAAACGCCTGAAGGCCGACGACATAAAGGCCTACAAGAAGCACGTTTCGAATGGGAAGAAGCGCCTGCAACTGGTCGAGCAGACGTATCATTTGCCGCCGGTAGAAGTGAAACGCTCGCTGCAGTCAATCGTGACGGGCGAACATCAGACGGGCCAGGCCAAGCGCGAGCTGGTCGAAGCGAATCTTCGTCTGGTTGTTTCCATCGCAAAAAAATATACGAACCGCGGACTGCAATTCCTGGATTTGATCCAGGAAGGCAACATCGGTTTGATGAAGGCCGTGGACAAATTTGAATGGCGGCGCGGCTACAAGTTTTCGACTTATGCGACCTGGTGGATTCGCCAGGCGATCACCCGCGCGATCGCCGATCAGGCGCGCACGATTCGCATTCCGGTGCACATGATCGAGACGATCAATAAGCTGATTCGCACTTCGCGCGCCCTGGTGCAGGAGTTGGGCCGCGAACCAACCAGCGAAGAAATCGCGAAGAAGATGGACATTCCGGTTTCGAAAGTGCGCAAGGTGCTGAAGATTGCGCAGGAGCCAATCTCGCTCGAAACGCCGATTGGCGAAGAAGAGGATTCGCATCTCGGGGATTTCATCGAAGACAAATCGATTCTGAATCCTTCCGATGCCGTAGTCGCTTCGAACCTGCGCGAAATCACCGACGAGGTGCTCGCAACGCTCACGCCGCGCGAAGAGAAAGTGATCAAGATGCGTTTTGGTCTCGGCACGACCGGCTCAGAACACACGCTTGAGGAAGTCGGCCAGCATTTCGCCGTGACCCGCGAACGCATTCGGCAAATTGAAGCCAAAGCGCTGCGCAAGCTGCGTCATCCCTCGCGCTCCCGGAAGTTGAAAGCCTTCCTTGAAACCGTGCAGCACGGATAGTAGCCCTCTCCCTCTGGGAGAGGGTTGGGTGAGGGCTTAGCGACGAAGGACATTTTATTTGGTTCTTGTCGTCGCGCTCATGCCCTCTCCTCTTGCCTCTCTCCCAGGAGAGGCGAAAAGTTAGAAGGCTTATGAAGAAAATTATCGAAAGCTACCAGCGAAAGCTGGCCGGTGAAGACGGCTGGGTTTTGAAGCGTGGCGCGGACTTGCGCATCGCGCTCTGCTATCCAAACGTCTACGCGGTCGGCATGGCCAATCTCGGCTTTCAGGCGATGTACGAACTCTTTAATCGCATTCCTGAAGTTTCGTGCGAAAGAGTTTTCCTGCCGGATCGGGGCAGTAGCCCGACCGTCAGGGAGGGCTCGTCTTCCAGGCGCGCCCTTGCTGACGCGCGGGCTACTGCCCCGCTGCCCGATGAAATGAGTGAATACGAGAGAACCCGCACTCCGCTGCTTTCGCTTGAGTCGCAAACTCCGATCAGAGACTTTGACGTTGTCGCTTTTTCGATCTCGTTCGAGACCGATTACCTGAATATGGCGCGCATGATGCAAATGAGCGGCGTGCCGGTCTGGGCCAAAGATCGGACCGTACACGATCCTTTGATCGTGATGGGCGGCGCGGCATCGTTTCTGAATCCTGAACCGATCGCCGAGTTCACGGATGTCATCGGCGTCGGCGAAGGCGAAATCCTGGGACCAAAGCTGGTCGATGTGATTCTGGAGCATGAAACGAAGGATGAAGTTCTCCTGGCGCTCGCCCAGCAGGGCCGGGGATTCTATGTGCCGTCGCTCTACGACGTGAGCTACAACGACGACGGAACAATCGCGGCTTACACGCCGCTGGCCGAAGGGGTTCCGGCGCGCGTCGGCCGGGCGGTTTCGGCCGAGACGGTTTCGGCCGAGAGTCCGAAAGAGGGAAGTTTAAGGCGCGCCATCCGACGCGGGCAAAAAGATATAGTTGAGCAGTTGAAGCGCGATGAAGTCTTCGCGCCGTCAACCACCATCTTCGCGCCGCAAGCCGAGATGGGCGATCGATTTCTGATTGAGATCTCGCGCGGTTGTTCGCAGGGTTGCCGCTTTTGCTGGGCCGGTTACAACTACTGGCCGCCGCGGGTCGTGCCCGCCCGAGACATTCTCGCGAAGGCCGCCCAGTGGCGCGGGAAAACCGACAAGATCGGTTTGGTTTCTACCGCCGTCTGCGACCATCCAGAGATCAGCGAAATCCTGCAAGGCCTGCGCGCGATGGACTATCGCATCTCGGTTTCGTCCCTGCGTCTCGATCAGATTTCCGAAGAGCTCTTGGATGCGCTGGTTGAATCACGCGATCAGCAAATCGCGGTCGCGCCTGAAACGGGATCGGATCGCCTGCGCCGGGTCATCAACAAAAACCTGACCAACGACGAGATCGTCGACATTTGTGGCGCCGTCTTCGATCGCGGCATGCTGACGGTCAAGCTTTATATGATGGTTGGTCTGCCGACTGAAACCGACGAAGACCTGGCGGAGATGATTACGCTGGTCGAGCGCATCAAGGACCGCATGCTGGAGGCGGGCAAACGTTTCGGCCGGGCCGGTAAGATCATTCCGTCTTTAAATGGCCTGGTGCCTAAGCCGAACACGCCGTTTCAATGGGAAGCGATCTGCGGCGAGAAGGAACTGAAGCGCCGTTTGAAATGGGTTTCCAAAAACCTGGCGCGCATTCCCAACGTTGAAGTACGCGCCATGTCGGCGCGCATCGCCCACGAACAGGCGCTGTTCTCTTCGGGCGATCGACGCATTGCGCGGGTCATTGAAGCTGCCGCGCGCTTGAAAGGCGATTTGAATGCCGCGCTGCGCGAAACCCAGGTCGACGCCACCTTTCATACCAGTCGCCGGCGCAGTTACGATGAAATTCTTCCGTGGGAGATTGTAAATTCCGGTCTCTCTCGTGAGTTCATGCAGCGGGAAGACGAGCGCGCGCACGAAGCCCGCTCAACCGCGCCGTGTCCTTCCGTCAACCAATGCACGCGCTGCGGAGTCTGTCCGACAACCTGGCTCGCGGATGCGCCCGCTGCTTTGGTGCAATTGCAGGGACACACGATCGCACCTCAGCCTGCGGCGTTACCCGCCCTCGTTATTTGATCGTCAGAAAAGCCGTGCTCCTGGCGGTGTAATCAAAGTCGTAGTTGTAAGTGTAGCCCGGGAAGGTGATGGGGCGAGTAAACTGCACGCGCACTTCTACGCGGCTGTCTTTCAGAGCGGGCGTGATAATCGCGTTATCGGGCACGTGAAATTCGGCCGCACTCTTCTTAAGCTGATCACTGACCCATGAGGCCTCGTAGCCCTGCGTAACGGCCACGTCAACTTTGTTTTGCATCACGTCTCTAAAATAATAGGCATCCACCGCGACCGGGATATAGAGATAGCCGGCGTAAACGACGATCGCGAAAACCGCGATCGCGATGACGAACTTTAGACGCGCTCCACCCCGTTCGTCCTGTCTCGCGAAAAGAAATTGTTGGTTCATTCTTTCCCCTGCGTTGAAAAAAGTCATTGCAAGCCCGCACCCAGCGATGCGCGTAACACGCGTGAATCGATCTCTCGACCATCGACGATCAGTGGTTTGCCGATTCGCTCAAGCAAGATCCATTTGACCGCGCCGCCTATGGATTTCTTGTCGCGGTCGATCGTCCGGATGATGTCGTCAATCGAAAGATCGCCCGCGCGCGGGAGCGGCCCGCAAAGCCTGACCGCCTCACGCAACGATTCTAACTCGCCGGAGGCGAGCATGCCTAGATTTTTCGATATTTCCCCTGCGACCAGCATTCCCCGGCCCACCGCCTCGCCGTGACGAAAGCGCCGGTAACCTGTTACTTTTTCCAGCGCGTGCGCCGTAGTGTGCCCAAAATTGAGAATCCGCCGCGAGCGACGATCGGTTCGGGTGATCTGCTCGCGTTCGTCGCGGGCCACGATTGACGCTTTGAAGCGACACTGCGCGGCGATGAGTTCGCCGAGGTCGCCGCCGCGGCAGAGAAAATCGACGGTCTGACGGAAGAGCTTGCGACTGGCCACTGCGCCCTGCTTCACCGCTTCGCACCAGCCCGCGGTCAGTTCACGCGGAGGCAGAGTCCGGAGCGTTTTGGTATCGATCAAGACAAGACTCGGTTGATGAAAAGCGCCGGCCAGGTTCTTGCCCGCCGGCAGGTTTACTCCGGTCTTTCCACCCGCGGACGAATCGATCTGCGCAAGCAGCGTCGTCGGCACTTGAATCAGCGGAATGCCGCGCACGTACACCGCGGCCGCAAATCCGGCCAGATCGCCCACGACGCCTCCGCCCAGCGCAATCACGGCATCGCTTCGCTCGAGACGCGCTTCGCTTATGAAACTGAGCAACTGTTCGAGTGAGCGCAGCGATTTGTGGCGCTCGCCGTCCGGCATCAACCAATGAACGACTTTGAATCTTTCCGCTTTGAGACTTCGCTGGACCTGTGGGCCGTAGAGATCAAAAACTGTTGCGTTCGAAATCAATGCCACGCGCCGGGTGCCGGAACCGAGACGGGCGCGCGCTTCGGCTCCCAGCGTCGACAGAGTTCCCGCGCCGATCTCTATTTCGTAGTTTTGTTTGCGCGCCGGCAAGCGCACGTGAACCTGCGGCATGGACTAGACTCTACCGCGAGCACTGGCCCGCAGGTCAAGCCGGATCGGTTCGCACGTCGTCAACATTGAGAACGCGGGCGCCTTCGCGAAACAACGAAGGAACCAGACGCCACTCTCGAATTCCGGATCGTTTCCATTCGGCGAACATACCCGCGGCGGATCTGGTGGCGAGCGGGTTTCCTATTGATTGTGGCGAACGTCATCAACATTGGCGCCGATCTTGGCGGCATGGCTGACGCCACCGAAATGATGACGAGTTGCTAGAACTTGAACGGCCTCTTGATAATGTTCCACGTCATTTTCAGTGTAGCGGTAACTTTGGATTCTTTACGATTCGCATTCTCTTTCGAATCTCTCTGTAGTGCGCTCTCTTTAGATTCTTTCTGAGGCGCCTTATCCTTCGGTTGCCTCTGAAGCGCAATCTCGGGTCTGCTCTGCTGGTTCCTGATGGAGGGCGCTGAACGCAGTCGCGCCCGTGAGCGGGAAGGCGTTACTGACCGCTCGTGCGTTGAAGAAAAATCTTTTGTTGCTTTCGGTTTGCTGATCTCAGAGCGGCTGGTGGAAGGGGCCCGCGTCCCAACTTGAGCTTGGGGCTGAGCTCGAGTTTGAACTGGAGGAACCAGACTTGCTATGGAATTCGAGGGGGAATCCCGCGAGGCCTGACTTTCGCCAATCGAGTTGGGCTGACTTGCGGCATCGAAATAACCGATCAGCAGCGCGCTTGACAGAAGACCAGCCAGCGCCAAAACTGCTAAAAACACGGGAGACTTTACCAGGCGGAGAAATGGTGACTGGGTGGCTGCCACCAGCGCTGAAACTCCTGGGGAAACGGGAAGGGTCTCCGGGTCGTCAATCAGGTCGGTGCCGTCGAAATCGCAAACGTGGTGAAAGCTCGCAAAGCTAAAGTCGCATTTTGGGCAGCGTTTCATAGGTCAAACTCCTGTCGCAGGTAAGACTCTGAAATCGAGTTGTAGGGCGAGGGGCGAGGGGCGCGGGAGGAGAATCCGCTAGTGAACGATACACAAATTACGGGGAAGGGACAAGGAAAAGTAGAAGGCAGTAGGCGGTAGGCAGAAGGCAGACGGCAGAAGAACCGGGGCGGGCGCAGTGAGCGGTGACGTATGGATTACCAGTGGAAAGCGCCCGCGATTGGCTGTTTTATTTGCTTGTTGTCTTTGGAAATAAGAGTGCTGGAAGTTTAAACTTCCCGAAAACGCGCACGATGTGGCCCTTTGCCCGGGCCACAATCGAATCAGAAAGGGTAGATGATGATGACTCGAAGGAGTTTCTTGTTTGGCCTCGCGCTGGCGGTGGTCATGGCCGTTTTGGTCTTTGTCTCGGTGAACGCAAAGCCTAAGAAGAGACGGAATGTCGAGCGCGTCTCGGGACCGCCGACACTTACGCTGGCCGCCGAGCCGACCACAGTTCGCGCCTGCGACGACGCGCGCGTGCAGTTGACGGCGAGAGCGTCTTCGCTCGAAGGCCGGCCGTTGCGCTACAAGTGGACGACGAATGGCGGGAGACTTTCCGGTCAGGGCGCGAGCCCAACCTGGGATCTCGCGGGCGCTCAGCCCGGCGTTTACCAGGCAGTAGTCGAAGTTGATGACGGCCGCTATCTCGACTGCGTGGCATTTTCATCGGCTTCGATCGTCGTGGCTGATTGCCCGCCGCCGCCGCCACCGCGAATAGTTTGTCCGAACGTGAGTGTCTCGTGCCCGGACGCGGCTGCCGAGGGACAACCGGCAACTTTTTCGGCAACGATTAGTGGTGGTTCAGGCGGCGTGAGGCCGACCTACAACTGGACAGTTTCGGCGGGACGCATCATCAGCGGTCAGGGGACACCGAGCATCACCGTTGACACCGCCGGTCTTGCGGGCCAGACGATCCGTGCCGACTTCGAACTGGGTGGTTACGGAATGCGTTGCCCGGCGACTTGCGCAACTTCGATTCCCGTCATCATCAAACCGCGCAAGTTTGACGAGTACTACGACATTGCGCGCAACGACGAGAAAGCGCGGCTCGACAACTACGCAATTCAGTTGCAGGGCGAGCCCGGATCGCATGGGTACATCTTCGTCTATCCGTCGAGCAGAGCCCGCGCCAACGAAGCCCAGGCGCGCGCCAGGCGAATCTCGGATTACCTGGTGAATTCGCGCGGCATTGACGCGAGCAGATTTACGGTGACGATCGCAGCGGCGCGGGAGGACTGGTTGTTCGAACTCTGGATCGTGCCGGCGGGCGCGACTCCGCCAACGCCTTCGCGTTAAAGAACGCGAGTCACTCTTGCCTCAGCCGGCGCGGTCCGAAATGATCGCGCCGGTTTTTTTATGAGTCAGCTACCGGTGCATTAGCCCGACCGTGAGGGAGGGCTCACAACAGGAGCCCTTGCTTACGCGCGGGCTAGTGCACCGACCCTTTCACAACGGTGTCTGTTTGCACGTATACGACAAAGCGTTTTCCCTGCGGCAGGACTGCATCTTCGCCGCGCTTGAAGCCGCTCATCAACGCGAGTGGCGCAATCGGAAATACAGGCGCCAGCAATACACCCATCAAAACCGTCTTCGTCGCCACTTCGCCCGCGTGACTGGTGCCCTTGATTCCATTTCGCCCCGCCGGCAGATCCTTCTGCGCTTGCAGCGGAACGCGCGTGCCGTCGATTGCGACTACATCCTGAATCGTCCACGATAATCGGCCGGCTTTACCCCAGTGACCACCGCGTTTGGCTTCGACGACGCGCCCCGTCACCAGCGAGCCTTTATCGATGAGCGTGACGCCGTCGATCATGACTGGAACGAGCACGCGAAAGCTCAGGTAATCGCCGGGCCGAAAATCGATGGAGCTGACCGTGTAAGTCGCTTCAATGTCGAGGGAAGTGCCGGCGGGTAGTTTCAGTTCGCGCGGTGGTTGTGCCGGCGCTGAAGGCGCAGCTGCTGAATCGGACGGTTGGATAGGTTTTGTTGCAGATTCAGGCACCCTGGCAGATTGGGCAGCGAGACCTGAGCAAAGGAAAACGATAGTCAAGAACACCGATATCGTACTTCTCATCGACTGAGTCCTCCTCATGAACCGAGTGGTTGTCCAAGAGAGGGCAATCGCAGTGCCGCGAATCACGCGATCCGTTGTTCCGTCGGTTCCATTGACTAATGGGCAAACATGACATATGTTTCGCTCACTTTAGGATGGGTGGTCGGAAGTGTTCGGGCTTCGCCATCCTTAAACTCACATCTCTCGAAAGGGGAATAATTTCGATGAAGACTAAAGGTATTTCTCTCCTGGTCATTCTGATCATGGGAGCATTGCTCAGTCAGACACTATTTCCGTTGACTCTGACGGCTCAGGAAATAAAGCCGACAACGGAAGGTGATGAGATCGCAGTTCCGGACGGCACCGAGTTTGAGGTTCTCACTACTGAGGAAATAAGCAGCAAGACCGCATCGGAAAACGATCCGGTTAATTTCAAAGTTGCCGAGGATGTGAAGATAAACAACCGCGTAGTGATTGCGAAGGACACTTTGGTGAAGGGCATAGTGGCTAACGTTGAGCAGAGAGGTCATCTCGGAAAAGGCGGAAAACTTGGTCTGAGAGTCGAATCGACCACCACTGTCGATGGCCAAAAGGTTAAGCTGAGAGCGGCAAAGGGTAAAGCAGATACCGGCACGGTGGGATCTACAATTGCCTTGTCAGTATTAATAAGTCCCCTGTTCCTTTTTCGGAGAGGGAATCACGCGGTGATCAAGCCCGGCACGAAGATTAAGGTCTACACCGACGAAGATAAGAAGGTTAAGGTTCCAGCGAAATAGACGGCGATTTTCATTCCGACAAATTGAAAAGGGCGATCGCCCAGGATCGCCCTTTTTCTGTCTTGATCAGAAACCCAGACTAGACGGTCACGACTTCTTCTTGTTCTTCGATTAAGTATGGTGTCTGTGCCGCAAGCTGTCCGCCGTTATTGTCGGCGATAATTGCATTGATGATCGGAAGACTCAGCGAGTGTTTCCTGGTTATGCCGGGAACGCTGTGGCCGGCGGCGTACACTGCGTGCCGTTCGTTCTGTTCATACCACTCGGCGAGGTTCGCGGTCTTGTGCATGTTCTCAATGATCTGCCGCCAACCCACGCTAATTGAAAAGGTCCTGGAACCACATGCCTTCAACGCACAGGACGCGCCAATTGTCGCTCGTTGTGTCCTGACCAGCGCTGGTCATGCGATCGTTGCGATCGGAATTCGCGTTGGTTGAAGACGGCTTGAATAAATTGATGATTTGCGAGATCGGAAAGCCCTCAGGCGCTTTCGACGCGTCAAAGTTCCGCATGATCGCCATACCCAGCTGCGCATAAGAAAGCTTTTTGCCGCGGGCCGTGTCGGTAATCACCGCGACGTCTTTCATGAACTGTTCGTAGTTAAAGAATTCGAACAGCGAGCTGAACTCGCCCGTCTTCTTATTAACCACCGCCAGCGTGAAGATGCCGCAGTTCGGATGGCAATTGCACGACGACCAGCCCCACGGCGCGTCCGCGCCTTGCAGCATGTCCATCACACTGGTGAACGCTGAGTAAGAAGACAGCGGATACCAGTCGCGCAAAGGCTGCATGCGACCGCCCAACTGATCCTTCAAATCGTGCGTCATGCCTGAGAGCGTGTAACGCTGCTTAATGCGCAGCTCATCAGAAACGTCTTCATCACGACCCGTGAAAGAAACCGGCTGGAAGGCAATGGTCTGGACCTTGTCGATGTTCCTGGCCGCGAACTCAACGATCTGGCCGATGCCGTCGTTGTTGATAGTGTTGACGATCGTTACGACTAAAGTGACTTTGATGCCCACGCTCGCAAGGTTTTCAATCGCGCGGACCTTCACGTCGAACAAATTGCCCACGCCGCGATGCTTGTTCTTTTCTTCGCCGACGCCGTCGAACTGCAAGTACACGCCGTGCTGGCCGGCGGCCTTTGCGGCTTTGCAAAACTCAATGTCTTCCGCGAAGCGAATTCCATTTGTTGCCGCGAGGATCCGATAGAAGCCAATCTTCTTTGCGTAAGCGACTGCCTTGAGATAATCAGGCGAGATCGTCGGTTCCCCGCCCGAAAAAAGGATAATGACCTGGCGGCGCGGTTTGAACGACACGGCGCGGTCCAGAATTGCTTTCGTATCTTCAAACGTCGGCTCGTGCACATAGCCAACCTGGTTCGCATCCATGAAGCACGGGTTGCACATCATGTTGCAGCGGTTAGTTAGATCTACAGTGAGCACAGCGCCGCGGCCGAACTTGATATTCGAAGTTCCGTGCTTGTGGACGTGAGAATCTTCGGCGGCCTTAAAGTCGCGGCCAAAAAAGAGCGATTCAATTCGCTCGAGAAACGCCGGGTCGGTGGCCATCACGTCGACGAATAGCCCATGCTTCGGGCAGGTCTTCCGCATGACGACCTGGCCGTTCTCTTCCACTATCTGTGCTTTGATTTCGCCCGGGTGCTCATTCATCAAGGATTCGAGCGACGTGGTGCCGTCGATCACCGCGGTCCGCACTTCTTTGACGCAGCGGGGGCAAAGCGAATCTGTCTCTCTGGGAAAACCAAGCGGTGGCGCGGATCGTTCGTACGATTTCAGCAGCGGGCCGGGGGCCCACTTCGGACGGATAGCCTCGCCTTCGGGCAGGCGCTTATTAACTGATTGAAACGCCTTCCAGGCAACATCCGACAGCGTCGAAACAATCTTCGAGCTTCTGACTCCCGTCAATTTACTCTTGTCGGACTCGCCTCGGCGAAATTGATCACTAAACAATTAATGCTTCTCCTTGGGTGGCGCTTTACGATATTCAGACGCGCCCAAATCATCGAAAGACTAAGAAATTTAGGCAGAACTTGTCGCCCAATAGGCGAATGGATCTGCTGGGCGACGCCCGCCATGATAGTTTGCCGGGACAGTCAAAGGCAAGACAAAAACTCCTCGACTGGTTGCGAAAAGCGGAAAACCTCAATGTTTTCCCGCGCTTTGGTCAAGTCTGCGTTCGCCATTTGCGGTGAGCGCGTTGTACTATCGGCCCCACGCTTCGAAATATGTCATGAGCTCTACCGCGAAAACAGTTTCTGAACTCGCCGCGCATGTCGGCGGCCACGTGTTCGGCGACAGCAATATCGTTGTCCATCGAGTGGCCGGCCTGGAAACCGCCGCCGAGGGTGAAATCGCCTACGTTGAAGATGAAAAATTCTTCGCAGTAGCTAGCGCGAGCAAGGCTTCGTGCGTGATCGCGCCCGCAGGCGCGGATGTGCAGGCGCTTTGTCGGATTGAAGTGAAAAAGCCAAAGCTCGCCTTCGCTTTGATTGCCGAAATCTTGCATCCTCCGAAGCAGCGCGCCCCGGAAATTCACCCATCGTCGGTCATCGCGCTCAGCGCCAAAGTGAGCGACCGGGTGTTTATTGGCGCGTTTGTCTGTGTCGGCGAGAACTCTTCGGTCGGCGACGGAACGCAAATTCGCGCAGGCGCGAAAATCGGCGACAACGTCCGGGTAGGCAGCGATTGTGTGATTCATCCGAACGTTTTTCTCGAAGACGGTGTGACGATCGGCAATCGCGTAATTCTGCACGCGGGAGTGGTGATCGGCGCAGATGGTTTTGGTTATGTGCGCGATGAACACAGCCATCACAAGTTTCCGCAGATCGGCACGGTCGTAATCGAAGACGACGTTGAGCTGGGTGCTCACACCTGTGTAGATCGCGCGGCGCTGGGACGCACGCGCATCGGGCGCGGCGCTAAGATCGACAACATGGTCCACGTCGGCCACAACTGCGACATCGGCGAACGGGTCGTCATCGCCGCGCAGACGGGCATCAGCGGCAGCGTGACGATCGAAGATGATTGCATCATCGGCGGGCAGGTCGGCTTTGGCGATCACATTCGCGTGCAAAGCGGCGCAGTGATCGGCTCAAAGGCCGGCATTCTTCCCGGCAAAATTGTCCGGCCCGGGGTCTGGTGGGGCATTCCCATTCAACCGCTCGATGAATACAAGCGACTGAACGCGCACGTGAGCCGCTTGCCGCAGGTTCGTGAAGACCTGAAAGAGCTAAAGAAGCGAGTGAAGCAACTGGAAGACGCTGCGGGTCGGAGCAACGAGTAAGCCTTTTGTTTTCAGAGCTTGGCAAAGACTCGAAGTCTACCTAAGATCTTCGAGAAAAAAGTGGTTGACAACTAACGTGAGTTTACGCGAATCTGAGTTCAAGCTTCGTTCTCCCACGAAGTCTTTCCCCTCAGAAAAGTGTCATCATGAAAAAGCCCTCCATCTCTATTCTCATTGCGCTCGTTCTCTTTGCCGTCACCGCCGTTCAAGCGCAAACGCCCGAATCTGATCCCATCCGCCGCCCGCGCGTCGTGGGTGCGTCCAAACCGAAACCTTCTCCGAAGTTCCAGAGCCAGTCGACACAATCACAGACGCCCGCGCGTCCCGCAGAAACTGGAACAAAGCCTGAAAAGCCTTCTTCTGCGCCGGTTTCGAGCAAGCCGGAAGCGACCGAGTCCCGCTCGTCAACCGCTGCCCAACGCGAGGAATCAAATGCCTCGCGGTACTTGTCGCCCAATCGCATTCGCTTGCGCCGGACCGAGGCGGAGCGCTTAATGAAGGTCCGTCCCTTGCCTACGGCGATGACTTCGCCTTCGCTTGACTATGTCACGCTGGCGGCGTTGCTGCCCGAGACTTCGCAAATTCATCTGATCAAATTAGCGAAGCAAAGCTTTCTGACGAAGGGCACTGAGCTTTCGTTGACGACCTCGCAGGGATTACCGATCCAGCTGCGCGTTGTGCGCGCGAACGGCGTAAACACGGCAGTTACTATCTTCGACAACCGAAATCGATCGCTAATTCCGCTGGTCGTCGAGTTTCCGATCGAGCGGCGCGGCGTCTTTCGCGAGATGGCCTATTACACTTCGGCGCACCCGGCTATTTTGTCTCCCGATGTAGTCAAAGCGGGCCAGACTTACGTTTCCGCGATGGTTGACCTGGCGGCCAAACGCTTGCGCGAACGCAGCTCGCCGGTGGCACAGAACATCGTCGACGTTGCCAAGCGGCTGTGCGTCGTCGAACACGTCGATCACGATCGCTTTCGCAACGAAAACCGCATCGCGCTGTTTGAAGAGATCTATTCGCTTTACGCGCTAAATGAACTCGACACTTACCGCTATTCAGTCAGCTCTGCCGGCGCAGGGGGCATGGTGCAGATGATTCCATGGACGTACGCGCTGATGCGTCAGCGTCATCCGGGCGTCGGTTTGAATCCCGATTTCGTTTTCGGCATGCGCAATCACGGAAACGCTTTGGAAGCGATGCTGCTTTACATGCAGGACACGTGGAACGATTTGGTGGCCAACGACGACGTTCAGTTTGCATTGAGCGCAAAGCAAGCCACGACGAATGAATTGATGGCCGCTGCTTATAATTCGAACGCCGCGAAGTTACCGGGATATATTCGCCGCGGAGGAGCATCGTGGCGCACCTTGATTCCCCGCGAGACTCAGACTTACCTGCAGATCCTGCAATCGTACGACAGCCTGATGAGGGCAAAAGAGAATCACTCTCGCGCCCGGCGATCCTAACTTTCCCTCCACAATTTGTTCTCCGAACTTGCGCCATTTAGTGGCGCAATGTTATATGCAAGCCTGTCCAAAGCTGAGTCTTCCCGGTTCAGGTCTTGCTGATTTTCAAAAAAACATTCGGAGAACGAAATGAAACTAAACATTCTTAGACTGATCGTCGGTGTGCTCTGCTGCACAACCGCTTTGATGGTTATCGCGAACGTTGGCGCGCAAAAATCGCTGCCCGTCAGAAGCGATTTTGCAGTTTCACTGACGAGCCTCGGTATCGCCACGCCCGCGCAAACACCGGCCGCTGCAACTGCGCCACCGGAGAAAACCGTCGATCAGACGCGCAAGAACATTCAGGTGCTCAAAGGCCTGCCTGATTCACAATTGGGCACCCTGATGAATTTCATCGCTGTCTCGATGGGCCGGCAGTGCAATTTCTGTCACGTGAGAAAGGGCAACGACTGGGTCTGGGAATCCGACGACAAAGAAGAGAAGCAAACCGCCCGCGCCATGATGAAGATGGTCCTGAGCATTAACAAAGACAATTTTCGCGGCAACATACAAGTGAGTTGCTACACTTGTCATCGCGGTCGCAATCAGCCGAACAGCATTCCGGCATTCCCGCTACCGACACCGCCGCCCCGGCCGCAACCGGCGGCTTCGCCCGCCACGGGTCAACCGAGTCCGACGCCGACTCCGCCGCCGCCAACGGCCGATCAGATTCTGGCGAAGTACACCGACGCCATTGGTGGACAAACCGCGATTGACAAAATGAAGACGCGCGTGATGAAGGGAACCTATGCGGGCTTTAACGGTACCGAACTCGTGTTCGATGCGTCGCTAACGGCGCCCGATAAGTTCTACATTAGTGTAACCACGCCGCAGGGAACCAGCGAACGTGGCTTTGACGGTAAGGTCGCGTGGGAAAAGAATTCGCGCGGCGTCAACGAGCTTACGAATCCCGTGCTGGACCAGATGAAGTCGATGTTTTTGTCTTTCAGCAACATCAAGCTGAAAGAAGAATTCCCGCGGTTGCGTCTGGGTGGCCGTGACAAGATCGGCGACCGCAACGTCGTCATCGTCAGCGGCACCACCGCCGATAATCATCGCGCGCGTTTGTTCTTTGACGCCGAGACTGGCCTGTTGCTGCGCCGGATCAGTTACACCGAGACGATGATTGGCGTGATTCCTGAGCAGATCGATTTTGAAGATTACCGCGACGTGGACGGCGTGAAGCTTCCGTTCACGGTAAAGATATCTTCGGTCGAGCCGGGCCTGGTCTCAACACGCAAGTACTCCGAGATTAAGATGAACGCGCCGGTCGACGATTCCAAGTTTAAGATGCCGGCGGCGCCAGCGAAGGCAACGCCCTGAGTGTCGTGCAGACACCGCCGCCGATCCAGGGGGCCAGGTCTCTCCGCATTCTGTCGCGGCCGGAGATTTTGACAATGACGACGTTATCCATTTAAACCGACGCAGCCCGCGATCGAAAACAATTCATCTTAGGGCATGGTGAGGTTGAACTTGTACCATCCCGACTTGCCAAAAAACCTTCCGCCCTCTTTGTCGTAGAGCGCGAGGTAAAACTTGAGCGTATACTTCTCGCCGGTTTCCATGTTGAGCGCTTCATAGGGCATGAAAAGTTGCAGGTCGTTATAGACCGCCGGATCGTACGCCGGCGTGAAATTAGTTGTCGCCGCAACATTACCCTTCTTGTCGCGGTAATTTGCATCACCTGACTTTAGCGGCGTGTTGTCCGCGTCGTCGTAATAAAAATAAGCGATCATCATGCAGGGGACGTTGAGTCCGTATCTGACGTGGAACTTGGCGTGCACGCTCATGCCCTTCACGCCCTCCACGGTGACGTTATGAACAATTCGCGCGCCCTCGTATATTGCTTCGGGATCTTCGAAAGTCACGACATTGCGACTGAGAACATCGAGTCGTGACGAAGACGGCTGCGTGGTTTCCGGCATGTGCTTAGCCGAAGTCGGGTAGCCAGAAAGCCCGGCCACGGTAAGAATCAAAGCGGCCATTGCCGAGATCTTGACGGCAAAGTGTTTGTGATTCATTTATCTCCTTCTATTTGAACCTGGACGGTATTGTTAGTTGAAACTACTTGCTTGTAGTTACCGAAGAGAGTTTGTTCCTTGGTCATTGTACCTGAAAGAATCACAAAAGACTTCTCACCCAGCCGCCGTCCACTTGGAGCGTCACGCCGGTGATATATGACGCGCGTTCCGAAGCGAGGAAAGCAATCGCGGCGGCGATCTCTTCCGCCGCGGCCATCCGGCGCATTGGAGTCTGCGCTGACCACAGATCGACCAGCTCCTGTTTGGTTTTGCCCGTTGCTTTGCTGCGCGCTTCGGCCAGTTCGTCCTGCCTCTCGGTCATCGTGTAACCGGGCGCGACGTTGTTGACCGTTACACCTTCGGCGGCGACTTCGTTCGAGACGGTCTTGGCCCAACCCGTTAACCCTGCGCGCACAGTGTTCGAAAGCAGCAAGCCATCGACCGGCTGCTTAACTGAGATTGAAGTGACGTTGATTATTCGTCCCCACTGACGCTCGCGCATTCCCGGCAGGACCAGCTTGGCGAGCCTGATTGCCGAGAGCCCGTTGAGTTCGAACGCCTGGCGAAACATCTCGAGGTCGGTGTCCGCGAAAACTGTCGCGGGCGGGCCGCCGGCGTTGGTGACGCAAATGTCTACGCGGCCAGCGCGTTCCAGCGCAACGTTGACGAACTGCTCTGATTCCTTTTCGTTCGTGACATCCGCGGCAATGCCGGCCACGTTGGCGCCGGTCTCTTCGTGAATTTTCTGCGCCGCTTCTGACGCGCGCGCTTCGTCGCGCGAACACAGAAATATGCGCGCGCCTTCACGCGCCAACTCGCGCGCAGCGGCAAAGCCAATGCCGCGGCTGGCGGCGGCAACTAAAGCAACGCGATCTTTTAATCCAAAATCCATATTAGTTTCCTTCCGATTTCGAGACCGGGGCAGTAGCCCGACCGTCAGGGAGGGCTCATTAACGGGAGCCCTTGCTTACGCGCGGGCTACTGCCCCGCTTCGCGGAAACACGCATCCAACAAGCGAGCCGGATCGTTATCACAAAATACGCGCGCCTTTGTGACTTTCGGAAAAGTCCCGACGAGGCGCTCAATTTCATCGGCGACGCCGCCGGTCCCGGTCAGGCTTCCGATGATCTTGCCTTCATCGTATGCAATCGTGAACTCGTTTAGCGAACCCATCGAGCCGGCGATGAACAGAACCACATCACACGAGCGCACCAGCACGACGTTGCGGCCCTTCAATCCAAAACCGGTGTAGATGATTGCGTCGCAAGCGTCGGTTGGCAAGCCATAACGTTCGACGTGCTCATGTTCGTCGTGCGCGGGCGAAATGCCGACGTGCAGCGCTCCCGCATCGTGCGCCGCTTTTCCGGCCGTGTAAACCAGTCCAGTCGTCGCGCCGGTTAGAAGGATCGCGTCTCGCGCCGCGATGGAACGGCCCAACGCGACGGCCTGTTCGCGCAGCTCAGCGGGCGGGTGCTCCTCAGCCGACCCCATGACTCCGATTTTGATCTTCATCATGTGTTTAGAGGCGGGCTACTGCCCGCCATCATCCGAGATTCCGACCACCGGCGGGCGATAGGCCGCCTCTAAACTGCCAGTCTCTTCTTGCTTATCCCACCACTTCCGCGTGGCAAACAAGATTAGCCCCGGCAGTAAAAAGAACGTGCCGACGCCAACCGTGACCACCCTTGGCGAAAAGCCAAAGCGATCCATCAATTCGCCAACAACGTAATTCGACCCGGCCATCGTCAGCGTTAGCAGCGCCAACTCGGCCGCGAACACGCGCCCGCGAAATTGATCTTCGACCGATTGCTGCAACAGCACGGTCGAGAAAACCCAGAGGATGCTGCCGCCGGTGTGCGCGACTGCCAGAAACAGCAGGGCAAGAGCGAAACTTCGCGAAACAGCAAAAGCGATGTAAAAGGCGCCGCCGATCAAAAACCCTATGCCAATCGCGTTCTGCATCTGTTTGCGCGTCTCGCCCGCCCAACGCCGCGCGACGATTGGTCCGATTGCGGTCCCGATGCCGCGCGCGGTGAACAAGACCCCGATACCAGTCGCGGTCTTGCCGGCCACCGGAAAAACTCGCTCGCCAAAAACGGCCAGCAGAGTCAGAATGCCACCGCCCATCCCCCACGCCGGTTTCACCATCAGGTAAGCGAAGACTCTTGGCCGATGCTTGACGTAACGCGCGCCTTCGATCGTGTCGCTGATGCCGAGCGCCTTGGCGACAGTAAGTTTCGCTTTCACGCGCGGCGGGCGCTTGGGAAAAGTCACGCTCGCGATCAACCCCGCGGACGCGATGAACGAAAGGGAGTCGAGCACGAAGGCCGCGTTGGTTCCGAACCAGCCGGCGACCAAGCCGCCGAGCGCCGCGCCCAACGTCAGCATCGCTGACCAGGTAACCGATGAGATGGCATTTGCGGGGAGCAGTTCTCGATCCGAAACGATCGAAGGAACCGCGGCAGTCTTAGCCGGCTCGAAAAACGCCGAGAACGCAAGCTGTAAGACTGTCAGAACGTACACCAGCCACATTTGATCGGGCCGGCGCACCAGTAAGAAGCCAAGCACTACCAGGGCACGCAGAAGATCCGCCGTGATCATAATCGTGCGGCGGCTGAATCTGTCCGCGACGACGCCGGACAATGGCCCCATAACGACGCTCGGCAGAAATCGCGCGACCATGATCAAAGCGACCGCGCGGCCCGACCCCGTCAGACGCAAGACGATCGTATAAACCGCAATCGTATCGAACCAGTCGCCCATCTGGCTGACAACCTGGCCCAGCCACAGCAGACGAAAGCGGCGATTGGTCCGCAGCAATTCGCCATAACCGACGGTTCGCATTCCTTCGACACTGGTTTTGATCGCTTTGCTCAAACTGTTTTCGGGAACCAAAAGATTTTGAAAAGGTGCACTTTGGAAAGTGCGCTTGTCAACTTTTAGTTTGCTGACCTGGCCGTCTCTCACACGCGTGTAGCGAGGGCCAGCTTGGGAGGAAACCTGACCGAGACTTTCACTTTGACCTGTCACATTGAAGATGTAGTCCGCCGGCGCCAGTTCTGTTACTTTTCGCTCCGTCGCAAAGGCCTGTCGATTCGGCGCTCTGCAGCAAATTCCTCAACTAAACGCGACGGCACGGGCCTTGTTAAGGGTTGGTCGCGGCTAGGAAGCGTTAACCGCTGAATGGGCTCACCGCACTGAGCCCGCTAGCCGCGTAAGATTTGATCGAGACGCGCAGCGCGCACTCTCGCACGGAAGAATCGTTACACCCCAGATGGCAGACGCGGTGCCGCGGACGCCACTTGCCCAGTCAAGCGCCGGAAACGAAGAACCGAGTTGCTCCGGCATTTCGTTTTCGGCGCGGACTCTTGCGCTGAAGGAGAGCTTGAAGAAAGCAAGCCGGTCACCCGACAGCGAAATAAAACCAATCGAAATGTCCGAGCGCAAACCCGGCAAAGATGCGGGTCATCGTCTGCGTCGGCGCCGTCGTGTTCGTCTTACCAAAATTAGCCCGGAAGCCCTTATAAGTACTGCTATTAATTAAACTTCTTGACAACCCGACCCCCAATCTTCCAATCTGGAAGCAGGGTGCGGACCGACTCGTCCGCCAGCCGCATTTTTATTGCCCCCCGCGGCCCTGCGCAAGCCACCAGCTCGCGCCATCCTTGCCCGACCCCGCGCTTGCGATTGCAGGCGATACTGACGCACAGAACCTCGCTCTCCAGATTGATGCCAGGCTCAATTAGCTTAACGACCAATGCGGCCACGCTGCTGATCGTCGATGACGACCGCAGCGCGCGGCATGAACTGCGCAGCGTCTTTGAAGGCGCGGGCCATCGCACGATCACGGCTGCTGATGCGCCATCTGCGTTGCGTCTGCTGCACAGGGAATCATGCGATCTGGTCATGCTGGACGTGACCCTGCCCGAAGTTGATGGACTGGCGCTGTGCCGCCTGTTGCGCGCGCAGCCGGCCATGCAGCAGTTGCCGGTGATCGTCTTTTCTGCCGACGACAGCGAGAACAAAAAAGTCGAAGCTTTCGCTGCCGGCGCGGATGACTACATCGTCAAGCCATCGACGCCCGGCGAATTGCTTTCCCGCGTTAACTCTCATCTGAACTATGCCCAAAGGGAATGGGAACTGATTGGCAGCAACCGCGAACTACAGTTCCTCGCCGATCTGGGACGCGGTTTGTTGCAGACGCTCGTGCCCGACCAAGTTGCGCGGCGAGTTGCTGGAGCAACTTACGAAGGAACGAATGCGGCGCTGTGCGCATGCGCGGTTAAGAACAGCGGCGACGGTTTGGCGATCTGCGTTTTCGATCGAGAGGGCAGCGCCGAAAGCTCGGCGTTGGTAAACCTCGATCGTTTGCAACGTTGGCTGGCTGTCTCTGATTCGCCGTCTCTGCTCACAAACCATAGAGAGTTTCTGTTGAGAGACCAGCAGCATCGGACAGAATATGTTGCGCCGATTCGTTTCGGCGGACGTGACCTCGGCGCGCTCGTCGTTGCCTTCGGCGCTGCGGAGGATTGCAGCGAAGATAGATGCCGCCTGGTGGATGCCGCGGCGCAGCAGGCCGGACTAGCGACGCACATCTCTCTGCTTTACCTGGGCGCGCGCGAGTCGGCCGCGACCCTTGCGCAAGAGGTTGACCGCCGCACCGTGGAATCCGCGATGCAGGAGCGCTTCACCGAAGCGATCATCGACAGCCTGCCACTTTCGCTTTACGCGATCGACCGCGATTACCAAATTGTTGCCTGGAACCGAAACCGCGAGTTGGGCGAGCTGGGCTTACCGCGCGGCGAAGTGTTGGGTCGAAATATTTTTGAAGTGTTGACCAAACAAAGACGCGAGCTACTGGAACGTGAGTTCAGCAAGGTTTTCGCCACCGGCGAAATTCACCGCGTTGAGCAGGAAACGGTAAGCCAAAATGGCGAGACAAATCATTGGCTGATCAGCAAGATTCCGATGCGCGTTAACGAAAGCAACGAAGTGTCCCATGTGATCACGGTTGGCGAGAACATCACCACGCGCGTCAAATCTGACCGCGCGGTGGCGCGTACCGAGAAGCTGGCCGCGGTTGGCCGCCTGGCTGCCGGAGTCGTGCATGAAATCAACAATCCGCTCGCCACGATCGCGGCCTGCGCCGAATCGCTCGGCAAACGAATCGAAGAAGGCGCCTTCAATAGCTCGCCAGACGTCGCAGATTTGCGCGAATATCTTGGGCTGATTCGCGATGAAGCCTTTCGCTGCAAAGCGATCACGAATGGCCTGCTGGATTTCAGTCGCCTGCGGGGCGGGCAATTTGTTCCGATCGACATGGCCTATGTGCTCAAGACCACGGCGCGGCTGGTAACACATCAGCAGCGCGGCGACAATATTCAAATCTCGGTCGAGGCCCCCGCAAGTCTCCCCAGGGTTTCCGGCGACGTTGGTCAACTACAGCAAGCGGTGGTCGCGCTTGCCACTAATGGAATCGATGCGATGCCTGAGGGTGGCACCTTGACGCTGCGCGGGAAACAGTCGGGTTCGCGCGTGCTGGTGGAAGTCAGCGACACGGGCATCGGCATCCCGCCAGAGAACATGACCAAGATTTTCGATCCGTTCTTCACCACGAAAGATGTGGGCCGCGGCACCGGGCTGGGGCTGGCAGTCTGTTATGGTATTTTATCTGAGCACGGTGGCCGGCTGGACGTGCGATCGAGTTTAGGCGTGGGCACAACATTCACGATCACGTTGCCCATCGCCAACGAGTAGAATCAACCTACCTGAGTGCGGAGTACAATCAAGTGGACCAACAACGTGACGCGCGACTGCTAATAGCCGAGGACGAGGCCAATCTGCGTTTGGTGTTGCAGAAGGAGCTGCAAAGGCTCGGCTATCGAGTTCATGCAGCGCCCGACGGCGAAGCGGCGCTGCGCCAGCTCGAAGAGAACAACGTCGATGTGCTTTTGTGCGATATAAACATGCCGCGCATGGACGGCATGGAGCTCTTGCGCCGCGTTCACCAACGGCCGAGTCCCCCCGAAGTGATCATGCTCACCGGCCAGGGAACGATCGAAACCGCCGTCGAGGCCATGAAGAACGGCGCGCACGATTACCTGACGAAACCTTACAGTATTAACGAGCTTGACGTGCGTGTGCAGCAGGCCGCGGACAAGCGCCGCCTGCGCACAGACAACCAGCGATTGCGCGCGCAGATCGAGCGTAAATCTGCTGCGCCGGAAATCGTGAGCCATTCGGAAGCGATGAAAGAAGCGATTCGCCTGGTCGAGCGCGTCGCGCCGTCTGAAGCCTCTGTGCTGATTACCGGCGAGTCAGGCACGGGCAAGGAGTTGATCGCGCAAGCCATTCACCGGCTGTCGAAGCGCGCCAGCGGATCGTTTATCGATTTGAACTGCGCAGCGTTCCAGGAGACGCTTTTGGAATCGGAATTGTTCGGCTATGAAGCCGGCGCGTTTTCCGGCGCCAAGGCGCGCAAGCTGGGGCTGATCGAGTTAGCCGAAGGCGGCACGCTCTTCCTTGACGAAATATCTGAGTTGCCGGCGCCGCTACAGGCGAAACTGTTGCGCGCGATCGAGACGCGCACATTTTTCCGCGTCGGCGGCGTTAAAAAAGTAGAAGTCAATGTGCGTATCGTCGCGGCCACCAATCGTAACCTGGATGCCGTGGTCGGCGACGGATCGTTTCGTGCGGATCTGCTTTATCGTATCAATAGTTTTCAGATTCATCTGGCGCCGCTGCGCGAACGTCCGGAGGACGTGGCGCCGCTGACCGAATACATCCTGAAGCAACTGGCGGGAGCGAATGCGCCGCAGCTTACCGAGGAAGTTATCGGCAGACTGCGTGCTTACAACTGGCCCGGCAACGTGCGGCAGCTTCGCAACTGTCTGGAGCGTGCGATTCTGCTTTCGAATGAAGGCCGGATCACAACCAACGAACTGCCGCCCGAAGTGGCGCGCGCGAATGGCGCGATGCCGTTTTCGGCAGGGCCGGTTTCGTCGGGCGTGGGCGCAGCGGCGTCTCGGCTCTGGAACAAACCAGCTGGCATCGTGGGAAAGCCGCCGAGATGCTGGGGATCTCGCCCTCAACTCTTTATCGCCGTCTGCGGGATTACAATTTGGAAGGGCGTCTGCGTTAGTTGAGTCGGTACAGAAACAAAAAAGCCGCAGGCAGCCTTTGCTGTCCGCGGCTTTTAGCTGGACCGAGCGATCCATGGTTGAACTAAATGATCTGTTTCTTTTGCTGCTGTCTTCGACGACGATAGTAGAGCCCGGCCAGCCCGGTACCGAGCAGCGCCAGCGTAGCCGGCTCGGGTGTAGAAGTCGGAGTTGTCGTAAAGCTAAAGGTGATGCCGTTGTTCCAGAAGTGACAATCCGGGTCGAAACCGAACGCGATATCGCCGCCATTCATGAAGTACGCGCTCAAGATCTGTAACTGATCCGCGGTAAAGGTGTAGACGAAATCCGTCGCCGTGGTCGTGAATGACTGCTGCGTCAGAAACGTATTCGCAGTGCCCGGAGCAACCAAAGGGTTGTTCAGATAGCGGCTGCCGGCAAAGTCATCGGCAATGTCCGTAACCGGGACTTGATTGGCCGGAGCATCCTGAAACGATCCGACGCTCGCGTTTCTTGCCGTGTCGAGCAGGTGAATGAAGAGCATGTTGGGATTGCGGTCCCAGTTCGCGATGTTGTGAAACGTAAGCGTTGCACCTGTGATGGTCTGGCCTGTCAGATTAACGCCGCCGATGCGCCAGGTGTAAGCCTCATGATGATCCAAATTGAATTGGTTCGGCCCGCCGCTGCCCTGGTTTGATCCCGTTGCCGGCGCTTGAAACGTAACCACATTGGCTAACGCAACCGTCGGTAACGCAAACAGAATGGCCGCCGCAAACAAGATAACTAACTTTCGCACGAAATTTCTTCCTTCGGTAAGGTCTTCTTCGACTCTCGTCTAAAGGAAATGGTTAGTAGGTATACATTTCCACGACTTTGCCTAAAAAAGGCTGAATTTTGGTCGAATATTTGGGCGGGATATTTCCGCATCGTTAGTTTTTGGGCAGCCACTTTCCGACCGCGACCAAAACCAAGTGCTCAGGATTCTGTTTGCTGATTGGCTTCTTGGTGGTCGGGCATGTTTGCCCAGTGATGGCTGCATAGAACTCAGGGGGAATCTTGCCGTTATAAATGTCGCTGAGATTTCGAACCTCAAAGGATTCTTCCAGCGAAACTCGCAGAAGCATATCGTGAAAGTTGCCGCATTCGGAGCAAAGTATCTGAAGGTCGTACTGAGGCATCTTGGTGGAAGGCCAAGTTCGTTGCAAGATTCTGCGCAAGCAGTCTTATATCACGGCTCATAGCCAGTTACAATAACAAAAAAGTTTGTATGAGGCGCGTCCATGGGTGCCCCGGATAATCAACCATATCAGCGGCGCTATTAGGCGAGAGCTTTGGGCCTATTTCAGCAAGTCCCACGATTCGGAGCTTTGCGGCGTTCCGAACGCCAAGCCAAACCCTTCGGCAGTGGGATCAGGGACTCAGCGGTCGATAGGAGCGTAGGGTGCCAAGATGTCGGCGCAGGCAGACCACTGCTGGAGAAAAGTAATACACCTGTTATGAAGTAATGCTTGTGATGTCGCGGCGGCTCTCGCGCTATGACCAGCAAATCGCTCAGGATACAAGATTTTCAGTTGACGGATTGCTGGATAATCCAGAGCTAACGGCTAATTTTTGAGCAGCTTGCGGTCGATCTTGCCTCGATCATTCTTTGGGAGCGAATCGACAAACTCAATCCAGCGTGGGTATTTGTAGAGCGCAAGTTTCGCTTTGACGAACTGCTTGATCTCTTCCGCGAGCACTTCAGTTCCTTCGCCACGCGCGACGATGAACGCTTTCGGTTTTACCAGGCCGTCGCCGGCGTCATGGCCGATGACGGCGCATTCCGCGACCGCCTCGTGTTGCAGCAGGCAGTTCTCAATTTCCGCCGGCGCGACAAAGACGCCGCCGACTTTCAGCATGTCGTCGGTGCGGCCGTGATACCAGTAGTAGCCATCGGCATCGACGTGAAACTGATCGCCGCTCGTGCACCAATCCCCGGCGAAGGTTTCTTTCGATTTCTCATGCGCGTTCCAATAGCAGAGCGCTGCCGAATCGCCTTTGATCTTGAGCGTGCCCATCTGGCCACTGGCGACTTCGTTTTCATCGCCGTCGACAATCTTTGCTTCGTAGCCTGCCACGATGCGCCCCAGACTGCCCGGCTTCACATCTTCGGGGCGGTTCGTGATGTAGATGTGGAACATCTCGGCAGAGCCAATGCCGTCGCAAATCTCCGCGCCGAACGCTTCCTTCCAGCGATGATAAAGCTCGATCGGCAGGGCCTCGCCAGCTGAATAACAAAAGCGAATGCTCGACAAGTCAGGCGTGCTTGTCTGTTGGACGTTGAGCATCGAATTGATCATCGTCGGCACGGTGGTCAGAATTGTCGGCCGATAACGTTCGATCACTTCGAACATCTTTTCCGGGGTCGAGCGTTCCGCAAAGAGCGCGGTCGCGCCGCCCACCGCGAAGGGAAACAGCAGATTCGTTCCCGTAGCGTAGCCAAAGAAAAGCTTGGGAACCGAAACCGTCAGGTCGTTTTCGTTGACGCCCATCGCGCGTTTGGCAAAGACTTCGGTGTTGTAGGGAAGGTCGTGCTGTAAATGCACCGCGCCTTTTGGATGGCCGGTCGAGCCGGAAGTGAACAGCCAGATCGCGATGTCGTCGCGGTGCGTGTCTGCCGCCCGGCAAGCCATGGACTGAGACGAAAGGGTTTCAGAAAAAGAAAACGACTTCAGGCGGCTTTGAGAGTCGATTAGTTCAACGTCGATCGCGTCCTGGTTACTGACCACCAGTACCGCTCGCAAATGTTCCGCGCCAGAGACGGCCTCATTGAATGGTTTAAGAAATGATTCGTGCACGATCGCCGCGCGGGCCCGCGTGTACTCCAGATAGTATCGGTAGTCATCCGCCGTCAGCAGCGGATTAACCATGGTGATTACGGCGCCAATCCGGGCCGCGCCAAACCAGGTCCAAACAAACTCCGGACAATCAGGCAGAACGATCAGGACTCGATCTTCGATCTTCACCCCCAACATGCGCAAAGCATTCCCGACTCGATTCGACATCCGCGCCGCCTCGGCGTAGGTGAACGTCTGATCTTCAAAGTAGAGACAGACTTTGTTCTCGCGTCCTTCCTCCAGGTTGTGGTAGAGGAAGTAGTCGGCCATGTTGAAGCGTTCGGGGAAGTTCATCCTCAATGGTCTCCAGAGGTCTAAGAACTTACGAATGAACGGCGTTGCTCAGGCCCAACCTAAGTCTTCGCAAACGGACATCCCTGATCGTCGTGCTTCGTGGTGAGAAACGTTCTTGCTTCCCAGATTTCGGGAAAGAATTTCTTGTCCAGAGTCTTTTGCAGATAGCCGACACCTTCCGAACCGCCCGTCCCAGGTTTGGTTCCCACCATGCGCTCGACCATCTTGATGTGGTGCGAGCGCCACAGCGAAAAGTATTCATCGTGTTCCAGCAGCGCTTCGGCCAGTTGATATTCTGGACCGAGCTGTTCGGGATGCGTGAGCACTTCGCACATCGCCCGCTGGCGTTTGCCACGATTGCTGCGGCGTTCTTTTTCGTCTCGGGGAGCGTCGCTGGCCGGCGTGTCGAATCCGCGCCGGCGCAGCAAAGCAAAGAATGCCTCGCCGAGTGAAGGCGTCGTCATGCGCGTCTGAAGGCGTTTGCGGGCAAAATCGTCGTGCCCAAAGCTGCGCAGCACCGCGTCATCCTTCAAACCGGAAGAAAATTCGATCTCGCGAAACTGCATCGACTGAAAGCCACTCGCCGGATTCAGTTCATCGCGGAAGGCGAGGAAGCTGATCGGCCTCATGGTTTCCAGTATATGAATTTGCGCGATCAGGAGCTTTTCAATTTCAACCACGCGGCGCAGTGCCTGGGCGGCTTCCGCTGGATGATCTTCCTTCATCAGGCCGATAGCCGCGTCAATCTCGTGCAGGATTTGCTTGAACCAGAGTTCATAAGCCTGATGTACCGTGATGAAGAGCAACTCATCGTGATGTGCCGGCGACGACAGGCAGGTTTGCAAGTCAATTAACTCAGGCACGCGCAGATATTTGTTGTAGGAAAGCGGGGCGTCTTTGCCGTAGGTGTCTGACATGATGACTTGTCGATCGGAGTTATGCTTTCGGAAAACCGGACATCTCACGCACGCGGCGCGCTTGCGCCAGGTGCCGCTGGCCATGTACGACCGTGATCACAAACGCGTCGGCCAGACTGTAGCGGACTAGCGGCGTGACGGGCGACCTCAGCCGCGTTTTATTGTAATCAACTCCGTTAGTCTCTCGGACGAACTCAATGAATCGCGCCTGCTGCTCCAGAAAGCTCTCAAGCGTGCCTTGAATTGCTGACGACTCAGACGGTCGGAGCACTTTCGGCGCGGTCAGATTCCTTTCTGCCTCTGGCACCACTAGCTTGATTAGCCATCCGCCAATCAATGTTGGGCGATATGATGGCGACGAAGCTACCGGCCATTTCTTGCGCGAGCGAGCAAGCGCTGTGGTGAAATACGGAACGAATTTGCTGGACGCTACCGCGAGATGATCCAGACACTGCGCGATGCTCCACTTGTCCGGAGCCGGTTTCCAATTGAGTTGAGCCTGACTAAGGCCGGAAACTAACTGGCGGGCTGCATCGCTGTTCTTTGCCGCCTCCGCGGCGATCGTTTGCAAAAACTCCTGGGATTCCTGGAATACTTTCATGGTGTTTCCTTTTGGAGTGCAGTGACTTGTCACCGCCTTGCCTTGTCGGTATTAAGAGAAAAGCGCCGACGAGTCGGCGCACTCCAAATCAAAACGCCGCGCCCGCTTTTTCCTGCGCTGCGTAGGCGCGCGTGTCGCGGATCTTTTTCATCTCAGCGATCACGAGTTCCAGCTCTTCGTCCTTCGTGTAGAAGTGCGGCGAGATGCGCACGCCTGCGCCGGGGCGATAGTCGACGATGAACTCGCGGCGAATCAATTCCTTCGCGATGCCGGCGGCATTATCGTCCCAAACCGTGATCGTGCCTCCGCGCTGGGCCGGATTTTTCGGACTCGTGACCCGAAAACCCGCGGCTTCGGCCAGTTGGATCAGCCCTCCGGTTTGCCGCATGCTCTTTTCGCGAATCGCTTCAACGCCGATTTCATTAATGATCTGGTACCCGCTTTGGGCGGCGTACAGCGCTGGAATCGCCGGCGAGCCATGCAGAAACCGGGTGATATTCGGAGCGTAATGCATCTCAGTTTCGAATGCGAAGGGTGATTCGTGCGCCATCCAGCCGGTCGTCTTCGGCTCGAGTTGGTCGATCAAATCAGGCCGCACGTAAAGATAGCCTGCGCCCGGCCCGCCGCAAAGCCACTTCACTGAACCACCCGTCGCGAAATCTACATTCAGATTTTTCACGCTAAACGGAACTGTGCCGGCCGATTGATAGACGTCGAGCACGACCTGCGCGCCGACTTCATGCGCGCGCTCAGTGATCGCTTTCGCATCCTGCAGAAAGGCGCTCTTGTACAGCACATGAGAGATCGGCACGAGCAGAGTCTCTTCGTCGATCGCCGCGAGCATTCGCTCCAGCGGCACCGTCATGCCGTCGTCGGATTTTACTACCTCGATGCGCAGGCCGTGCTCACGAGCGTGCGCCTCGTAGACGTACATCACCGAAGGAAAGTTCAGTTCCGAATAGACGATTTTGTTTCGCTTCGAGTTCGCGGGCAGCGGCAGGAAACAGGAAAGGATCAGTGACTGACAAATCGAGACGTTCTGATGCATCACGACCGTTTCCGGATCCGCGCCGATGATGCGCCCGACTTCGTTGCCAACGCTAACGGGCATGTTCCACCAGCCTTCGGCCCAAGCCCGCACACCACGCGTCGCCCAGATGTCGGCGTACTCATGCAATCGATCGTAAGTGGCGCGCGGCATCGCCCCGAGACTGTGCGAGATCAGGTAGACCGCTCTTTCGAGGATCGGAAACTCAGAACGCCATTTAAGAAGGTCGTCAATCAAGATGCTCTCCGTTTAGACCCGGATAATCTACCACAGTTGGAGAGTCAGAGTCGGACGCATGACAAACGAGATTTGGAGTGCGCTGACTTGTCAGCGCTTTCAAAAGCGGCGACTAGTCGCCGCACTCCAAAAAATGCTCGCCGTGTTAAAGTGAGCACGCGATGTGGAAGTTCCTGAATCCAATCAAGCATCCAATTCCGCCGACGCGCTGGCCCACGGCGGAAGAGGCAAGTCAATCACGCTTGTTTCAGCCGATAAGCGTTGGGGCTATAACACTCGCAAGTCGCACCTGGGTGCCGGCGATGGTGCCCTGGCGCGCGACCGAAGACGGTTTTGTTACGCAGGACAATCTCGATTGGTATCGCCGTTTTGCTGAAGGACGACCCGCGGCGCTGGTCGTCGAAGCGACCGGCGTGCGCGATATTCCCAGCGGCCCATTGCTGCGAATCGGCCACGATCGGTTTCTGCCCGGATTGAAACAACTGGTCGAGACGGTGCGCGCAGCGAGCGATGGTCAAACGAAGCTTTTCATTCAGATCATCGATTTTCTCGCAGTGAAGCGTCGTCCTGATCCCCAGAAATACTTCCAGCGATTCCTCGAAATCACCGACCGCCATCGTCAAACAATCTCAGAACTGATGGAGGATTCGTACTGGCTCGGCGCAAATGAAACCGAGGTTCGTTCTTTTCTCAAAGACGCGCCGGACCAAGTCGTCGAGCGCGTGCTCAACGAGCGCGAGCTGGAGTCACTGCGCTTCGGTTATCGCGAGCGGGTGACTGATACGCATCTGCCTCACGTTCGCGAATTGCCGCAAGTGTTGCCGCCGATTTTTGCCGAGGCCGCGCGGCGCGCGCGTGACGTTGGATTTGACGGCGTCGAGCTGCACTACGCGCACGCGTACACGATGGCGGGCTTTCTGAGCGCGCTGAATGACCGCAGCGATGGTTATGGCGGGCCAAGTGAAAATCGTGTGCGCCTGCCGCTCGAAGTTTATCGCGCGGTGCGCAAAACGGTCGGCAACGATTACGTGGTCGGTGTGCGTTTTCTCGGCGACGAAGTAATCGCCGGCGGCAATCGTATCGACGACGCGGTTTACTTCGGCGTGGAGTTCGCGAAAGCGGGTATGGATTATCTTTCGATCTCGAAAGGCGGAAAGTTCGAAGACGCCGAGCAGCCGAAAGTCGGCCAGGCGGTCTATCCTTACACTGGCCAGAGTGGTTACGAGTGCATGCCGACGACGCTGTCCGATGCACGCGGCCCATTTGGCCGCTCCGTTCCACTGGTGGGTGCGATCAAGCGCGCGGTCAATGCTGTTGGACTCGAGACGCCAATCGTCGCCACCGGCGGGATAACTACTTTCGAACAAGCTGAATCAATTCTGCAAAGCGGTGACGCGGATATCATTGGCATGGCGCGCCAGGCACTCGCCGATCCCGATTGGTTTACAAAAGTGAGACTCGGGCGCGGCGATGACGTGCGCCGCTGCACTTACACTAACTACTGCGAAGCTTTGGATCAAGCGCATCGCCAGGTCACGTGTAAGCTCTGGGATCGGAAGGAACTCGACGAGCCCGGCGTCGCGATGGCAAGTGATGGGCGGCGGAGACTGCTTGCGCCGAAGTGGGGAACTTAATCCGCAGATTACGCAGATTACGCAGAACAGAAATCAACAGGAAAGCTTTTCCGTTCTCACTTCGTCTTATCTGTGGAATCTGCGTAATCTGCGGATCCTGCCGCCGCTTCGTACGCTGCCACAAACTCGGGATCGCGCCGCCGCAGGGCCTCATCATCAACTTTTCCACTCCGCGTCATCAACGCATACGCGAGTTCAATCGGCGTAAGGTGCATGTAGTCTCTCGCCTGCTCAAACCACACCATGCTGTCGTAGGCCGCGGCCTGATAGTCTTCAATGATTGGCCGGCGCGTCTCTTCAAACAAACGCAAAGCAGCCGGCACTTCCGGTGTTCGATCAAAAGATTCCTTCAGCGCAATCGCGTCTTCCATCGCCAGCTTGGTGCCTGAGCCGATCGAGAAGTGCGCCGTGTGCAGAGCGTCGCCGAGCAGGACGACATTCTCAAAACTCCAATGCGCATTCTTAACCAGCAGGAAATTGAGCCACTTTGAGTTATTCGAAAGCAACGCCTGGCCATTTAGGTCTGGTGCGAATACTGTGGCGAGATAGCGAAGCGTCTCTGCCTCTGACATCTCGGCGAATCCAGCCTGCGTCCATGTTCGCGGATCGCATTCGACGATGAACGTGCTGGTGGTCTTATCGAATTTGTACGAGTGCGCGGCGAATATGCCTGTCGCCGTTTCGCGAAATGTCAGCGTCAGTCCGTGAAACAACTGATTCGTGCCGTACCAGATGTATTTGTTCGGGCGGGTGCTGAGATCGGGTTGGAAAATTTCTTTGAAGGCGTCTCTGACTAAACTGTTAACGCCGTCCGCACCGACAACCAGATCGCAATCCGCTCTTAATGAATCAAACTCCGCGACTTCCGTGCGAAAGTTGATTTCGACGCCGAGTTCTTCACATCGCCGCTGCAGAATCTTGAGTAGGCGCAGGCGGGCGATACCGGAGAAGCTGTTGCCATGAATCGAAATCTTTTCGCCGCGATGAACTACCTCGACATTGTCCCAGGCTTCAAAGTTCCGGGTGATTTCCGCGTGCGAGGGTTCGTCGGCCGCGCGCAAATTGCTCAGCGTCCTTCCGGAAAAAACTACGCCCCAACCGAACGTGTCATTCGGCCCGTTACGTTCGTAGATTGTGATGTCATGCGTGGTATCGGCCTTCTTCATCAGGATGGCAAAATACATTCCGGCCGGGCCGCCGCCGATGATTTTGATTTTCATGAGCGCAGTTCATCCAATGCCGCGCCTAACCTTTCCACTCCGGTTTTGAACAACTCTGGCTCGGCGCACATGCCGACGCGAAAATGCTGTGGCGATTCAAAGAAGCAGCCGGGCACGACGGCGGTGTCGTATTTCTCGGTGAGCACAGCGCAGAGATCTTCGACGCGCCCTTTCAGCAGTCGCGGAAACGAGGTCGTTCCTGATTCGGTCCGCACAACTTTGAGTTCCTCGCGCGAGTTGAAAAACTCACGGAGCACGGCGCGATTGGTTTCCAAAATCCCTTTCGCGCGAGCGATGATCTTTGGAAGCTTTGCGAGCGCGCGAGCGCGCCAAAAATATCGTGCAGCAAACGCATTCGCTGCGCCAGCTCTGGCTCAGCCAGAATCCAGCCGCAGCGCAGGCCGCTCAATCCGTAGCCCTTCGTCAAACTGCTGGTGGCGATGAATTCGGGTCCAAGGTGAACCGACGAGCGCGGCGCGGCTTCGAACATCGCTTCCAGATAAACTTCATCGACCAGCACCCGCGCGCCCACGCTGCGCGCGATCTCGCCGACTTGCTTTAGCGTTTCCTCGTCGACCAGCGCGCTGCTGGGATTGTGCAGATTCGTAAGTGCGATGAGCCGCGTGCGCGACGTGATTTGTTTCGCAAGCTCCTGAACATCGACCCGAAAACCATTCTCAAACGATCGCGGAAACCGTTTGATGTTCGCGCCCAGATATTCCGCGACGGCGAGGATCGGATCGTAAGTCGGCGCTTCAATCAAAACTTCATCGCCATGCTCCAGCGCCGCGGCCATCGCCAGATGATTCGCCATCGAAGTGCCACCGGAAATCGTCACGACCGCTTCAGCTGCAACCCCACAGTGCCTGGCCAACGCATCGACCAGCGGTCGATAGCCATAAGAGTTGTCGCCGTTCAAATCCAGATCTTCGATCTTGGCGTCCAGTTCGGCGAACGGCAGATTGAGAATCCCGCTCAGCGCGAGATCGTATTTCACTTTCGGGCGCGTCTTGGCCCAATGCATGTAAGTTGATTGAGTCTTCATGTGTTGAAATCCTCTGCGTCGTCTCTGCGTTCTCGGCGTCTCTGCGGTGAATCTTAGCCGCGAAAAACTCACCGCAGAGACGCAGAGTTCGCGGAGATTGCGCAGAGAAGAACTGAAATCAGGATCCCGTGCCTCTCGGCTTTCGCATCGAGGCCCAGACGAAATACACCGGCAAACCGGAGAGCATTATAACCAATCCGATTAGACTGTTGCTTGGATAGCGGTGAATCGTGCTGAACGCGACCGCGCCGCAGGCCGCGATAAAAAACAGCGTCGTCAGCGGGTGGCCGGGAATGCGAAACGCCCCATTCGCATTGTTGGC
>WNFF01000276.1_pt1 | contig 37284 bp, 25 predicted proteins | sample 5400441 | NCBI WGS metagenome assembly WNFF01 (sample SAMN13153345, study PRJNA577476) | soil metagenome | isolation source: 120 cm saprolite under Douglas fir tree site 2 hole 3 replicate 1 | place: USA:California | collected 2015-04-18
ACAAGATCGCTGGGGTTCTAATGGGCTACAAATTGCCTACTTGTCCATGGGTGGTAGGGACTAAGTCCAAATAGTAACTGCAAGCGAGAAGGAAAGGCAGGGTACCAGTACGAGGAAAGACCTTCGCGTACTTTGCTACGAGCATCACTCTGAGATGCTCCTAAGGTCCCTGAACGAGCCTGCAGAGACGCTCTTATACGCCTGCCGGAAGCCCGGTTGTTTCGTGCGCTACGAAAGCTCACAGGGGTACTTCATCGACAAACAAGACGCAGATACGAGCGAGCCGGACATCACGCCTAACGTCAGTTGTCCCAACGACGGCCACGCCATGTACCTCGCTGAGGTTCGGTCCGAAAGAAAGAATTTCCGCCTGTGGAAGTGCCCAGAATGCAACACGATCCGCACTAATGGGGAGTTGTCAGATGCAGCCGCTTCTTCCGGCTAGCGCGGCTCCGATTTAGTGCGAAGACTCTCTGCAAATCCTTTTCAACGAGGTGGCGGCACCAGGGCCTCCCAGATTTGTTCCCACAAGTTGGAACGTTGCTAGTAACGCCTTGCCCATAGTTCCACCTCCTCGGACAGTTCCAGCCCAACAGCAAACCTACTCTGCAACACACGCTGGCAATAAACGATCTGCGCTCGCGACTGAACGCCCTCCTTTGGCGAGATCACAACTACGTGCTGTCCCGGCCGCCACTCGCGTTCCATCAGAATCTTCTATTGTCACCGCTCTCGCGATTCGCTTCTCGGCTCGGCCAGTCGGCACTGGCATGGTCACCTCGAATGCGCCCAGAGCAGCGTTCTACTCTTGCACGGCGCTGAGGAGCACGTTCACTGCCTGTTCGTCCCCGGGTTTCTGATAGCCATATTTTTGCTCGTTGAGTGGCGTTGGTCCGTTTGTACCATCAGTTACCCAGTCGTACAGAGTCCCCACACCCCTTAGGATTGAAGAATTCACTCGTGGGAACGAGCCCGGTACCAGAGCGCTCCCTGTCTGACGCATCTCAGCCATTAGGTACCTCATTGGCCAGTCCAGCCGACAAGTGGGAACAGACTGCAATAGTGTTGCGAGTGATCTGCGTCGTTCGCGCCCTGGTACCCTCCTTTTTAATGATTTCAGCACCTCGCGCCCTTGGCACATGAGGCTACTTCAGCGGCGTGGCCAGCCGCTTTCGCTGCATGAATTACGGCCGGCTGCGGTATGGTCGACCGAGTCGCATCCCTTTCTTTCCAGAACACCAAGCGTTCCACGCGCGCGTCCCAGTCAATGCACAGCTTGTCGCCTGCAATCACCTGGTTGGTGGCCAACAGGTTCGCCAGGGGAAAAACCACATAGCGCTCGATGGCGCGCTTCAGGTGGCGAGCACCGTAGCGCTGGTCCGTGCCTTCGCGCAAAAGAAATTCGCGGCCCGCATCGGTCACGCGGAACAGGAACTCCCCGTTCGGTGTCTCCAAAACCCGCTGCTGTACTTGCCCTAACTCGATCTGCAGAACTTCTGCGAGTTGCTCGCGATTCAACGAATGAAACACCACGATTTTGTCCAGGCGGTTCATGAACTCAGGCGAGAACTTCCTCCGTGCAGCTTCTACCGCAGTGCGCTCCACCTTCTGGTCAAGATTTGTCATGGGCTTATCCTCGGGCTGAATGAAACCCATTCCGCCCTGCATCAATTCCGTGATCTCCGTACCGCCTAGATTCGAGGTCATGAAGATCACTGTTTGCGAGAGGTCCACGCGACGGTTATCGCCCAGCGTCAAGGTCGCCTTGTCCAGCATGCCTAGAAGGAGCTGCCACAATGCGTCGTTGGCCTTCTCTATCTCGTCGAAAAGCAGGAAGCTGAGCTTCAGTTTTTCCGTGTGGCTTTTCGCCAGCTCTTCTTGAGTGATGAGCGGATGGGTCTCGCGGTGCCCCAGATAACCCGGAGGTGAGCCGATCAACTTCGAGATCTCATGCGAATGCTGAAATTCACCGCAGTTGACCTTGATTACCGTGCGCGGATCCCCAAACAGAATCTCCGCAGCAGCCTCCACGATCCGTGTCTTACCGGACCCTGTGGGCCCTAGGAACAACAAGTTCCCCACCGGACGTCCCGGCGAGTTCAGGCCAGCGCGGAAGACCTGGAACAAGTCAACCATCGCCTGCACCGCTTCCTCCTGCCTGACGATCTTCGCCCGCAGCGCCTCCTCAAACTGCATGGCCTCTGAACTGCGTAGAGTCGAATCGAGAATCACCGTTTGCGTACACATGGCGAACTCCTACTAGATCGCGGGCCGATAATCCTGGATTCGTGGCCCTTGTCGCCTGGCGTTAAACTAGCTTTAGAAAGAGGAGGAAACAATCCGGCCAAAGCAGGAATCGAGTGGTTGAAAATACCCGTTTCTGATTGGTACGGGTACCGCATTTTTGATGCAGGTCAATTCCTGATGCGTCTAGATTCATGTGACTCTGAAGTTTCTGGTGACCGCGTTTACCGGCTACAACTCTGCTGGTTGGTGCCAAGGCTGTGACCGAAAGTCATCGCGTGTATCACCGAACGAAAGGCAACTGATGACGAATGACGAGGGAACCGGCCACCAACATCCGTTCAAAAACCTATCACATTCTTATTGATGCGCGTGGAACTTATGGATATCCCGCCCAGCGATCAGAGAACTGTCCAACTCAGATCTGCAAAGCCCGGCGTTTCTCTTGGCGCGCATGGACGTCGAGACCAATCAAAGGCGTTTCACGACGGCGAAGGCCAGCGCCTTCGATTTTTCAATGCGCGCGGCTTCTTCGCGGACGCCGCCGACACTGATCCGCAGGAAGTTGTCTCCCTGGAGGACGTAAAGAGCCCCCGTGATCGGAGTGCCCACCCAGTAGGCTTCCTCACCAAGTCCTTGGATGTGGCGTGCTTTGCTCCCCTCGTCGCGTTCGGTCCCGGACTCCCCGGATACTATATCCTTAGGGGCTAATTCTTCTTTCTTCAGTCCGGGAGCATGGAACTGTTTCTGCCAGAACTTGCGTGGCGTGAGCGCGGAGGGCTTGGCCGAAGAGGGTGTGGCCAACGCTACGCTAACCGATTTTGCAAAATTGGTTGTGTGGAAGACGCATTCCGAGATCATCATCTCGCCATTTGGCTGGACGCTGGCTTTGGTTTCTTTGACCGGCTCACCCTGGACAGCCTCTATCTCCGCGCTGGTAAGCAAGATGCACGCGCCCCTCTTGTCCCTTGCCGAAGTTGCCGCATCGCCACTCTCTGGCTTCTGAGGCGCACGGCCAAGTGCTTGCCTGGCGGGTAGTGCAATCGCGCACAAGAAAAAACTGCAGAGCACAAATGGAATCGCGTACCTGTAGCTCATATGTTTTCCACGTACGAAGACGGACTTTCCCATTTGCGAGAGCGCCCCGTCCGATTCCCAGATTGCGCAGGCCGCCGTATTTAGCCGCCCCGCGCAAGCCCTGACTTCAGTGCCCGTCATGTTTATTGCAGTTCTGGTCGCCGCTCACCCAGCTAGCCGGGTCACCGTAACAAAGCTGGCCGCCACCTTCGCTGTCACCGCTCCTGGTGCCGAATTGCGTGCCATCGAAGGCGGCAAAAAGTCCACGGCCGCCCACTTGCCGGGCGATCGTGGCCAAAGCATCCTGCGCACTGGCAGCACCGGTGGAGGCATTTTGTGTGGCATCGTTCACACACGTACCGGTGCAGCCGTCGGCATAGCCCACCAGTACGCGCCCAAATTTGTCCACGGTAACGTCGTTGAAGTCGAGCAGATTTCGACACGGGTTGCTGCCGCCCTGGTTCCAAATGCAGCCGCGCTGCACGGGATCTGCCGGTGTCGCGTCGGCCGTGGTCCAGGTACGTCCTCCGTCGTATGTGAACGCAACATATAGATGCCAGATGCCGAGGAAATCGGCCGACTGCGTGTCGCCTGCCGTCGGCGTGCCCAGAAATGCATAAGCCGCACGGTTGTCGTCGCCCGCGATCACCTCGGCGAACTCGACATTTTGAGTTCCGAACGGAGTGCCTGCATCTGTGGACTTCGACCAGTGCACGCCGCGGTCTTGGGACGCGGCAATCTTCGCGTGCCCATCCACGTTTACGTAACCGAAGTAGATGGTGTTGTTCGCGCCTGCCGCAATGGACGGGTCACTGCCGGGGCTAACGCTCTTGGCGTCGGGCACGGTTTGCACGACCCAGCTCAAACCGTTGTCGATGGAGACGGCCACTCCTGGCCTGCTAACGCCGTTCGCGTCCATGCACTTCTCGTTGGGAACGTAGGCTGTGCCGTCGGGCGAGACGCGAACGTGCCCGTGCAGGCCACCGCAAGTGCCTGGACCAATCGGACGCTCGACGCCGTTTACGGTCGCAAAGAAGTAGATGGGAACTCCCGCCCCGAACGTGAGCCCACCGTCATCGCTCCGCGAGCAGAAAGCCGTAGCGATGTCTTGTGAGCAGTAATAGATGGCATGGGGATACGACGTGCGAGCCAGAGGCGCTGGTGAGGCATAAGGGCCGCCGCCTACAGTCTGATGGTCTACGCCGGCAGGTTGGCCGGAGCCTTGCGTCGGGTGCCATGTATTGCCGTCATCATCAGTGTAGGACAGTTCGCTGGTGACTCCGTTCAGTTGCGACGAGAAGGTTCGGTTGGGACCCCCGAAATGGCTGTCGTCACTGAACAAGATGGGATCGAGGCTCAATCGTGCGAAGGGCGAGCGCTGGTCCTCCCAGGTTGCGGTGACGGGTTTGACCGTATCATTGAAGGTCACTCTTAGCGTGTGGTTACCCGCTTGGATGAAGGCCTTGCCGGTATTCCAGTTAACGCCAACAGAAGGCTCACCGGCCCCATGTACCCCAGAGGTTGTGGACCCCAGTGCCGGCGTGATGTTTTCGGGAGCAGGATAGTTGATGAAAGTAGGTGCTCCGGGGGCGGGTGGCGGCGGGGGCGGCGTCGTGGGTCTCGAAGCCGTGCTTAGAGTCGCCACTGCGTGAGCGGAAGCAGGCAGTGGCGCCAACGCGGCAACCGAGCGGACGTGCCAGACTCCATCAATCGGGTCAGTGATGGTTAGGACTTCTATTCCTGATCCAGTTGAAGTGTCGTCCGGGGAACCCGGTCCATGGTCGGCTCCTCCGGGGCTGATGGCAAAAATGTCCAGGTCAGTTGGCACGGTGCTCGTCCACGTGTAGGTGATGGTCAGCTTCGCTGTCATTGTCTGGTAAAAGGTAGCCGCCGGCAGAGGGAGCACCACCGTCAAGTCGCGATTGTCGCACATGCCGGGCGGGCAAACGTCCTGAATTCCGACATTGGTCACGGTGCCGGCGACAACCGGCCCGAAATCCCACGACACCGGGCCGGAGCTGCTACTGATCGAACTGCTCGGAGGCGGACCGGTTTGCGCGGAAACCGATGGCGCGTCATGCAGCAACAGCACCAGCGCCGCGACGCAAAGCAAACTGACCAAACTAACCCATCCTGCAGACCGAACGATTCTCATTGACGGACCTCCAAGGCAGCTATTCTCCCAAAGAAGCTTCCTGATAGTTTCTTCGAGGGCCTTCTCTCCGGCAGACTTCGTGCCTCTTTCCTGATTCCAACGGATTTCGTGCGTGTAGACACCCTTCGCCCCGCAAGTTCGTAACTAAGGGGCAAAACCCTCTTCCGGGTCTTCCTGCCGCTAACTGGCACACAGGCCCCGGAATGCGCTGCATTGTTAGGAGAGATTTCAATCCCGTGGAAGCGGGTGAATCCTGTAAAGAGTCCTACAGGAATTACCTGAATGGCGGTGGCCATCTCAGCTCGAACACCAAGCGAAAACCAATTGCGATTAAGAGAAATTAATACTGATTTCAGGTATCGAGCTTACTCGTAGCATAACCTCAGTTCTCGCCCTTTCGATGCTGCGCCGCTCGTCATGGACGGCAGCCAAGCTCTTGCAGAAGCGGATAGGAACGCGCCAATCGGAGGAAAATGTCCACGAAATTTGAGACCTCAAGATGATGACGCGGTACTGCTTGATTAAGCTGCGCGGCATATCCACGGTCTTTGCGGCGCTTCCGCCCGATCTCACAAACGCGCTCCTCAGCAAATTGCTCGCCCTGGAGACTCTCGCGATATCCGCGAACTCCGGCCCGGGCCTTAAAGGAGCTGGCCCAAGCGATGCTGGTCCCGGCCGCCAAACCGCCTGAAACAATTCCACCTCCGCGCGAAGGGCCTTTTTACAAGAGCCTCTCGTTCCAAGTGCTGGTCGGCGTCGCCATTGCCATTATCCTCGGCTATATCAGCCCCACTAGAGCGATCGCCATGAAGCCGCTTGGCGACGTCTTTATCCGTTTGATTACCATGATCATCACCTTGGTTATCTTCTGTACCTTGGTCACCGGAATCGCCGGTATGGAGGACATGAAGAAAGTCGGCCGTGTCGGCGGCAAGGCCCTGCTGTATTTCGAAGCGGTCTCCACACTCGCGCTGCTTATCGGACTGGTCGTGGGTAATGTGGTGCATCCCGGCAGCGGTCTACATGTCGATCCGGCCACGCTGGATCCCAAAGCCGTCGCCGAGTATGCCGGCCAGGCAAAAGCGCAAAGTGTTACGGAGTTTCTCGTCCACATCATTCCGAACACTGTTGCAGATGCGTTCACACGGGGAGACATTTTGCAAGTGTTGTTTGTCAGTCTTCTGTTCGGCTTCGCTTTGTCGCTGGCCGGCCCGCGCGGCAAACCGCTCCTCGAGCTCTTGGACGCCCTGAGCCGAGTCGTCTTCGGCGTGGTCGCCATCTTGATGCGTTTTGCCCCCATCGGAGCTTTTGGCGCCATGGCCTTCACCATCGGCAAGTACGGTCTGGCTTCCTTGGGTCCTCTCGTCAAACTGATGGCCACGCTCTACATTACATCGATACTCTTCATCATCCTCGTCCTGGGGGGCATCGCCCGTGTAGCAGGCTTCGGAATCCTGCGTTTCCTCTGGTTTCTTCGGGAAGAAATTCTCCTCGTTCTGGCCACGAGTTCCTCGGAACCCGCGTTGCCGTCCCTCATGACCAAGCTCGAAAGGCTCGGCTGCTCCAAAGCTCTCGTTGGCCTGGTTGTACCGACGGGTTATACCTTCAATGCCGACGGGACAAGCCTGTACATGACGCTTGCCGCCTTATTCGTGGCTCAGGCAACCCACACACATCTAACACTGACCCAGCAGTTCACGATCTTGGGCGTCGCGCTGCTCACCTCCAAAGGTGCGAGCGGTGTGCAAGGAGCTGCCTTTATCGCGCTCGTTGCCACCATGATGGTGCTCCCAACCATACCTGTTGCGGGAATGGCGCTGATTCTCGGCATCGATCGTTTCCTCAGCATGTGCCGTGCTGCGGTCAACATGACCGGCAATGCGGTTGCCACCCTCGTCGTGGCCCGGTGGGAAAACGAGCTAGACAGCGTCACGCTGCAAAGAAAACTGGCGGGGGAAGAAAGTGGAGGGCGCTAAACACCGTGCGGTGAGAAAAATGCAGACTTACTCTTTCTATGGAAAAACTTCGTGAAGGCGAAAACGGAGTCATTACTCATCATGTGCTGTTTTCCCTTGGCGATCTTCGCGCAGATACCCACCGTCATTCCGCTGGCTTCCGAGCCTCATCATCATCTTGCACTGCACAACGAATACGTGAACTTATACGCAGTCGAAGTCGCACCGCACGATTCCGTACAGCTGCACCGCCATGAATTTGACGCGATTAGCATCATGATGAGCAATTCGGAAGTCCTTGTCCGGGCTCCCGGAAAGCCCGACGCACGACAAAAACTCTCCGAGGGTCAAGTGCGGCTTCAGTCCAGCGGCTATGTGCATTCTACGTCGATCGAGGGCGACACTATCTACCGGAATGTCACCGTGGAGCTTCTTTCCCGTCAGCAAGGAGGGCGCAATCTCTGCGCTAAGGTGATTGCCACCCAGGGGTTGAACTGTCCCAGTGAACAAGCATCACCGCCGAGCTCGACGCACACGGAACAACCCCAATATCAAACCGACCAAACGACGGTGACTCTTATTGGTGTGCTGCCCCACCAGAAGGTCAGCTTAGGCAACATTGGCGGTTCGGAATTGATCGTGTCGCTGGACGATGCATTCGTCGCGACTGCCGGCGAAGCGGCCCCGGCTAAACCGATGCATCCCGGCGATTTCAAATGGATTGCGATTGGCCAGGCGGCATCCGTATTCCGGAACAACAGCGACAAGGAAGCACGGTTGATTTCCTTTCGATTGAAACCTCCAGGGGCTGTGGAAACGACGACAGCACCGACAAAGTGACTGCTGCTACTTGCTCACTTCGAGCGCGATAGCCGCCCCGAGATCCTTGGTCGTCGAGGTACCGCCAATGTCCGGAGTACGCACTTTCGATTGCGCCAGAACTTCTGCGATCGCACTTTCGACGGCATTTGCGGCATCTGGAACGCTCAGGTGTCTTAGCATCATCGCGCCGGACCAAATCTGCCCGATCGGATTCGCGATTCCCTTTCCGGCGATGTCAGGCGCCGAGCCATGAACGGGCTCAAACATGGATGGAAATTCTTTTGGGGGATTGAGATTCGCGGACGGCGCGATGCCGATCGACCCCACGACAGCGGGGCCCAAATCGGAGAGAATGTCGCCGAAAAGATTGGAGCCCACGACAACATCAAACCAATCGGGGTGCCGCACAAAATGTGCGGTCAGGATATCGATGTGAAACTGGTCAGTGCGGATTTCCGGAAATTTAGCCGCCATTGCATGAAAGCACTCATCCCAGAAGGGCATGGTGTGAATGATACCGTTTGATTTTGTGGCGGAGGTAAGATGCTTGTTTCTCTTGCGAGCCAATTCGAACGCGAATTGCAGCACGCGGTTCACCCCCCGTCGGGTGAAAACCGTCTGCTGAACAGCCATCTCTTCCTCAGTTCCTTCATAGAGGCGCCCGCCAATGTTTGAATATTCCCCCTCGTTATTCTCACGGACGATGCAGAAATCAATCTGGCCGGGTTTCCAGTTCTTCAGCGGAGATTCAATCCCTTCAAAAAGTCGCACGGGGCGCAAATTTACGTATTGACGGAATCCGCGGCGGATAGGAATCAACAGGCCCCAGAGCGAAACGTGATCCGGCACACTGGGATGTCCTACAGCGCCAAGGAAGATGGCGTCAAAAGGCCGGAGTTGCTCGAGACCATTTGCCGGCATCATCTTTCCGGTCTCCATGTAGGTTTCACAACTCCAGTCGAATGTGTGCCAGTTCCAGCGAAAACCAAAGCGTTGTCCGGCGGCTTCCAGCACGCGGATGCCTTCGGGCACCACTTCCTTGCCAATGCCGTCTCCGGCAATGACTGCAATATTGAAAGTTTTCATCATATACGCCGAATTTTATTCTTTCTCCATCGACAACAACGGCGACAGCGCACCTACATCCGGCGCCGAATCCAAGGCCCTTACAAAGGCGACTATTCTATCTGTCTTGACCTTCGGCCAGTCCGCGTACTCGGCACATCCTCTGAATTTTGCTGCCGCTTCTTCAAAAGTCATGGGGTTCGCCGGGCTGCCCTTGCCGAAATCAGCCCGGCCGGTGATAAAACTTCCGTTCTTCAAATGAATTTTCAGCAGGGAGGTCATTTTGTCGTAACCGGCGCTCTCGGCCTCCGGATCTACATAAAAGTTTACCCGGCGGATCATCTCCTGAACGTCGGCCCGCTGAACCACTTTGTCCGAGAATTCTCTCAACCCCGCTTTGTGCTCCAGGAGCAAAATCGCTATGCAGAATTCCATGCTGAACTTTGCTTCCAGTCCGGTCTTCGGCTGATGGTGCAGAAGAGTCGTGGTCATATTGTGATTGGCGCCGACATCGATTTTTTCCACTTGGGCGGCTTGAATATTGTTGGTCTCGATCATCCGCGCTAGCGCGGTCATCGCGGGATGAGTGAGTGATCCTGATGGATAAGGTTTCAGTGAGATTCCCGGAGAAATGAACGTCCAAGGCCTCCCGAGACGGTCCATGATCGCCGCTGGATCGTAGGAACCTCCGAAGGCGTGGAAGAAGCCCCGGTCCGCTTCCAGAATTTGCCTGGCTGCGTCCCAACCCAAGGCAACAAGTTCCGCGGACACAAGGCCGCTTTCGGCAGCGTGACCGGCTTGAAACGGTTTGGTCATAGTGCCAAAGTTTTCTCTAAGTCCACCTGACTGACTAGCGACCAGTCCGAACGTATTCAGTATTTCCGAATGCTCAAACCGAAGCAGCTTTGCGCATGCCGTAGCGGAACCAAATGGTCCACAGGTTCCCGTGGAATGGAATCCATCTTGATAATGGCGAGGTGAGATTGCTTCCGCGATCTTGCACTCCACTTCGACGCCCAAATGATAAGCCAGTGTCAATTGCTTGCCCGAAACGCCACCTCGCTCCGCGAGCGCGAGGAGAGCGGGAAGAACAGCCACAGTTGGGTGCACGAGCAGGCCATAAACACGGTCCTTGGCGACGGCGAGCTGCGTGTCGTCGAAATCATCCGCGTGAATGGACACGCCGTTCACGAAGGCAGCGAACCGTGGAGAAGTTTTCCGGGCTGATCCAATGACGGTAGATGTTCCGTCGCAGACGCCGATCTTCTCCAGATACTGACGGCATAGAGTCCCTGTCTGCGCCTTGGAACCCGCTAATGCCAATCCCAAACCATCGAGGATCGACTTTTTTCCCAGTTCAACGACATCTCCTGGAATGTCCTCGTACTTGGCTTGCAAGACAAATTTGCCGACGTAATCCGTGAGGCCAAGGGCCCGGGGAAAGTCACTCCTGGATATGCGTTCCGCACCTTCCGTGGAATCTGCGAGCATGGTTGAAGCAATCACGCCTAGAGAAGCCATCCCAAAGTCACGCCTGCGCATTTTGCACCCTGGCAATTTGCAGATCTACTTTTGGCTGCATCCATTGCCACGCGAAGAGTTCAATTCATGTCGTACGATGATCGCATCTGTCAACTGGAGAATCTAAAGGAGATACGAAGAACAAATTCCAACGAATTAAATCGCCGCGCGACTCGACGGATGCTACGTCACCGTTCTCGTCGAGTCAACGACCGCTACATCTGCCGAACGAAACTGCGATGGTCGAATTCAATTTAAGAGGCCTGTTTTCAGCGACACGCTTTCGTCAATCGCCTGGCAGTTAAATAGAAATTAATCTTGTTTTAAGTTCGCGCTGCGATGAATGAATTATCCTCTGTCGTGCTGGACGGCAGGAGGCGAGCTGCGTTGTAAAGAAGCCGGGAACGGCAGTGGGCAGTAAGGACTAGCCGCGACGTCCGGGATCAAGGTAGATCGCTGCATGGACGAGGCCAATGCTAAATCAAGGTGCAGTTAGGGAATCAGTTGTGCGAAACAGCATTCTTCTTGTGGAGGAAAAATGAAGAAAAGATTCTTGGTTCTCATGACTGCGTTCACCGTATTCGGAGTCAACGCCCATAGTCAACACGCTCCGCCGATCAAACTCGTCCAGACTTATAGGCTGGCTGCGGATGTCAAAGGGAATTTCGACCACTTCGGCATTGATCTGAAAGGTAGCCGGCTTTTTGCTACTCCGGAAGGCTACCATGCGGTCGTTGTGTTTGATTTGAAGACAGGCAAACTGGTTCACAAAATAGATGGAATCGGCAAGCCGCACGCGGTGCTTTATCGCGAAGACCTAAACCGCATTTATGTGACTGACGGTGATGCCGGAGACTTGAAGATTTTCGACGGAAAAACCTACAGCCTTCTCTCGAGCGTGAAACTTCTGGAGGACGCGGATTCTATCGGATACGATCCCGTCACTAAGTACCTCTACATCGACAACGGTGGCGGGGATGTCCATCAGACGTACTCAATGCTGAGCGTCGTTGACACGACGGCGGGAAAGAAACTAGCCGACATAAAGATTGACGGAGAAACTCTCGAGGCCATGGCGCTTGAGAAGTCCAGTTCGAAAATGTATGTCAACAACAGAGCCAAGAACGAGATTTCTGTGCTGGACCGTGAGAAGCGCGAACTCGTGGCAAGCTGGCCAGTAACGAAATGCAAGCCCAACGTGGCCATGGCCCTCGACGAAGCGAACCATCGCTTGTTTGTCGCTTGTCGCAGCAGCGTGATCTCCGTGCTGGACACCAACACGGGCAAGGAAGTGATCTCATTTCCCATCACCAAAGGCGTTGACGATATTACCTACGACCCGGCCAGCAAGCGTATCTATGCCGCCTGCGACGGCGCTGTAGATATCTATGAGCAGACCGGTCCCGACAGTTATAAACCGGTTGCAACAGTCCCCACCGGACCTATGGGAAGGACAGCGCGTCTAGTGCCTGAGCTAAAGCGCTATTTTGTCGCCGTGCCGCAGCACGGCACGGCGAGCGCCGAGGTGCTCGTATTTGATGTCTTGTGAAAATGCGCGTGGTTCGGAACCGGGCACGGATTCGACGCTGAGATGAGCTGAAGCGGTCCACCACGCGCCTCATGTATGAGAGAATATTGGGCGCGGCCATGCGAATCCTTTTAGTCGAAGACGAACGGAAGGTCGCCAGCTTTATCGCACGCGCCCTAAGGGAAAACACGTACGCGGTGGATGTGGCGGAAACGGGCCGGAAAGCACTTGAACTAGGTGCCGACGTCCCTTACGACGCTATTCTTCTAGATGTGCGTTTGCCGGACCTTAGTGGAATCGAAGTTTGCCGCGAGTTGCGCCAGCAAGGAATAGAAGCGCCTGTCCTGATGCTCACGGCGCGAGGGTTGGTCGAGCAGCGGGTCGAAGGATTGGATGCAGGTGCCGACGACTACCTGACGAAACCCTTCGTTTTGGCCGAACTCCTTGCGCGTGTGCGCGCACTCGTTCGGCGGGGCTTCCACAGCAGCAACGCAAGACTCAGTTACGCAGACTTAATACTCGACCGTCATCGCCGCCGCGCTACACGGGACAAAGAGACGATCCCTCTCACGTCCAGGGAATTCGCCCTCCTCGAGCTGCTATTGCTTCGGGCACCTGAGCTTATTACCCGCAGTGAGATCGTAGAACATGTTTGGGATTGCCATTTTGACAGCGAAACTAATCTCGTTGAGGTGTACATCAATCGGCTTCGCCACAAGATTGATCAAGACCGTTCCGTGAAGCTGATCCATACCATCCGCGGCGTGGGCTACCGCTTGGGGACACCGGGGTCATGAAAGTCGGAACACTCCGTCTCCGGATGATGCTGCTTTTCTGCACCGTCGTCGGAGTACTTCTAGCTGGGTCCTATCTGGCGTTTTGGGGTCTGCTGGCCCATGCGGTCCATACGCAGCTCAATCGTCAGCTGCTAGAGACCGCACGCCCCATCATTTCTGATATGGTCTCCGAACCCGACGCGAAGGACGTAAACCGGCTAGACCTTCCGGGCGAGTTCTTTGAGGTCCTGGACCAAAATGGCCGCGTCCTCCAACAGTCCAAGAATCTCGATGCACCGATGAAGCTAAATGGGCTGAACCTGGCCGATTCGCAGCCGTCTTTCGGGATAGCCTCCCTCAACAATGGAGAAACGGTGCGCGTGGCGCTCATTCCTTTTCAGCAAGGAAATCGGGCGCATATTTTTGCCGTGGCCATCCCAACCTTTGGGACCAACCGAGTGCTCGACAGCTTTGGAGGAGTGGCCTTGCTTCTTTTTCCATTAAGCCTCCTGCTGACCGCCGGAATATCAGCACTTTACGTCGGAAGAAGCCTTGCGCCAATCAAGGAGCTGACCAGACATGCTGCTCTGATGGCAAAACGTGTGACAAACCGACAAGGGTTTTGGACACCTCTGCCGGTGGCTTCCCCTCAGGATGAGCTTGGGCGATTGGCGGTAACGTTTAATCATCTATTGAAAAGCGTTGATTCGGCCGTTCTCCAGTTACGCCAATTTGTGACAGACGCTTCGCACGAGTTGCGCACTCCACTCGCAGTACTTCACGGCGAGACAGAGCTGCTGCTCTCTAAACCACGAAGCACGGAAGAATATCGCCAGACTCTTTGCGTATTCGACGATGAGTTCAAGAAACTGACGCGGATCGTGGAAGGTCTGTTCACTCTCTCGATGGCCGACGCCGGGCAATTGCATTTGGTCCGGGAACCGCTTTATATCAACGAGGTTCTCGAAGAAGCTTGCTCGCTAGCCGCCTCGCGCGCGCGCACCAAGAATATGTCGATCGTACGGGATTTGAACGAGGAAGTGGCCTGGACTGGAGATGAGGCCTTCCTGCACCAACTGTTTTTGATTTTTCTCGACAATGCGATCAAGTATTCCCCCGACGGCACGCGAATCCGCGTGACTTTGGCGGTTCGAGACGGGACGATTCAAGCACGTTTTCAAGATCAAGGAGTCGGGATCTCACCGGAGCACTTGCCGTTTATCTTTGACCGGTTCTACCGGGCCGCACCTTTGAATAGCGGTGACGCCCAGAGCGGAGGGCTCGGTCTGGCCATTGCGCAGGCCATCGCCATTGCCCAGGGCGGCACCATTGAGTGCGAGAGTACAGTGGGAGTCGGTTCAACCTTTACCGTAATACTGCCCATCACTCATCCACAGGAAGCGGCTCTTGAAATCACACCTAAACAGAAATTAATTTTGCGTTAAGGCATCATCCGGGGCTCTGCACTAGGCTCAACCCCAATAGCGGAGGTGATCTAGTGTCCTCTCGAAAAAGTTATGTGGGATATTTGTTTTGCTGCACGATAGCCGTCCTTTTCATAATAGGTATTTCTTTCTCAGCACCGGCCCGCGGCCAGGTTGCAGGAGGAACGCTCTCCGGAACTATCACTGACCCTTCGGAGAAATATGTGCCGCAAGCACAGGTTTCGATCCGGAATGTGGCGACCGGAATTACTACGACGGTTACGACGAACTCGGATGGCTTTTACATAGCAGCAAACTTGCTGCCCGGAGACTACCAGATCACTATCTCCGCAAAGGGATTTGACACCGAGACGAAGTCGGGAATCAGGATCAGTGTGGGGTCGCAGCAAGTTTTTGACCTCGCGTTGCGCATCGGGACAGTCTCCCATAAGATAGAAGTCTCCACCGAAGCACCGGCCATACAAACTGCCAGTTCGGAAATTAGCGCCACGGTCAATGCGACTACCGTCCGTGAGCTGCCTCTCAATGGTCGCAGTTGGACGGACTTGGCAGCCCTCCAGCCTGGTGTCAGCACCATTCAGACCCAGCCAAGCTTCTCGACCGGCGCGGATCGCGGCAATCGCGGCTTTGGCCAGCAGTTGACGATCTCCGGAGCACGTCCACAGCAAAACAATTACCGGCTGGATGGTATCAGCCTGAACGATTACGCCAACGGAGCGCCCGGCAGCGTCCTCGGAGGAAACCTGGGCGTGGACGCTATTCAAGAATTCTCAGTTCTTACGAGCAACTATTCGGCGGAGTACGGCAAAACCTCTGGAGGGGTGGTCAACGCCATTACACGTTCTGGTACGAACCGTCCGCACGGCAGCGTATACGAGTTTCTCCGCAACAGCACACTCGACGCGCGGAACTACTTTGAAGATCCGCCCCCAGCTCGCAAAGCGTCTTTCAAGCGCAACCAGTTTGGCGGTGCGATTGGCGGGCCAATCATCAAGAACCGCACGTTCTTTTTTGCAGACTACGAAGGCATCCGGCAGTCAAAAGGGATTGCCAACTTACTTACGGTGCCATCGATCAGCTCGCGCAACCAAGCAACCGATCCATTCGTAATAAAGTACCTAGCGCTTTATCCGGTACCGGCGACTTCGGCGCTGTGTCCTCTTAGTGCCGCCGCGTGTGACGTCACAATCAATGGCCAGCAAGTTGTCAACGAAAACTTCGTCACCACCCGCATCGATCATAAGTTTTCCGACAAGGATGCTATCTTTGGCACTTACCTGTATGACAAGACCCCGTACAATTCTCCGGATGCATTCAACAATGTGGGGCTCAATAGTTTGTCCTCAAGACAGATCGTGGCGGTCGAGGAGACACACAGCTTTACATCTACCTTTGTGAATGCCGCGCGGTTTGGCTTCAACCACGAGAGTGTTGCCAACAATGCCAGCATAACAGCGATTAATCCCGCGGCAGGCGATCCCTCTATAGGCGCCTTTTCCGGCCGGAATGCGGCCTACCTGAAAATCGGCGGTCTTACCGACATGTCGGGAGGCGTGGGGGGCCTCCCAACTTATTTCTACACCTGGAATTCGTTTCAGGCATACGACGACGCTTTTTGGAGCAAAGGCACGCATTCCATCAAGTTGGGCGGGACGTTCGAGCGCATGCTGCTACAAGTTAAAGCTCTAACGGATCCGAATGGAATCTGGGCATTTCGTGACTTGCCGGCTTTTCTGAGCGCGGATGCTACAAACGGTCATGCCAGCAGTTTTAATGGTGGAGTCGCGAGCTCGCTTACACCGCGTGATTTTCGCCAGAACATTTTTGGAGTCTATGTGCAAGACGATTGGCGCTGGAAGAGTAACCTGACCGTGAATTTGGGGCTGCGTTACGAGATGGTGACCATACCGACGGAAATAAGCGGAAAAATGGTTAATCTTCGAAACCTCTCCGACGCGCTGCCTGTCTGTGGGGTGGTGGTCCCGGGAAAATGTTCTGGTGCTGGCCCTCTTTTCCTGTCAAACCCAACACTTCACAACTTTGAGCCGCGCATCGGGTTCGCGTGGGACCCCTTCCACAGCGGAAAAATGGCTGTCCGCGGAGGAATTGGCCTGTTCGACGTCCTGCCGCTTCCTTACCAGATCATTCTTCTGGAGACTCAGGCAGTTCCCTTTTTTCAATATGCGTCGCTGCGGTTTTCCAAAGCGGGGTCGCCGCCCTTCCCTAAGGCGCCTGCAGCAGCTTTTGATCCGACTAACGCAAAATTGCGGTCAACGTACATCGAATCTAGTCCCAAGCGTAACTACGTCACGCAGTGGAACCTGAATTGGCAGTACCAGCTTACGCCCTCCCTAGCAGCCCTGGTTGCTTACGTGGGGTCGCGAGGCGTACACCAGCCGTTCCGCGTGGACGATGCCAATATGGCTATCCCGATCAGGACGTCAGCAGGATATTTATGGCCGGTCGACGACGTTCCTGTTAATGGAACGTTTAGCTCAATTCGAGGAATGTTTTATCAAGGGCGCTCGTATTTTAATGCCTTGGAATTGCAGTTGGCCAAGCGTATGAGCCACGGCTTCCAGATGCAAGGCACCTACACCTGGGGCAAGAGCATGGATACCAGTTCGGCGACGCTAGCCGGCGACGCCTTCGGAAATTCGATCTCCAGCTTGAACTGGTTCGATATGAAACTGACCCGCGGTCTTTCCGATTTCAACGTTTCACGTGCTCTGGTGCTGAATGGCACCTGGGAAATTCCTTCTGCTAAATCCTGGAGCGGACCGGCCAAATGGGCAGCTGATGGATGGGAACTCGGCCTGATCTTCACGGTCAGCGACGGTGTACCGTTTACGCCAACATGGGGAACGGGTGACGACCCTGCAATTACACTCAACCACGACGATTTTGCTTATCCGAACCGGCTCGGCGGCGCGGGCTGCAGCTCGCTCACGAATCCCGGAAACCCCAGGAATTACATCAAGACGGAATGCTTCGCCATCCCGACCGCTCCCACCGCGGCGTTTTTTACTGCAAATAATTGTCAGGGTGGAGATTTGACTAACCTGCAGTGTTTCAACCTCCGTGGCAATGCTGGCCGCAACACTATTATCGGCCCCGGCGTAACCAATCTGGACTTCTCCGTGTTCAAGAACAATCACGTCAAAAGAATCTCGGAGAACTTCAACGTACAGTTCCGCGTGGAGATGTTTAATATCATGAATCATCCCAACTTTGCCCCTCCGGGCCCCGGTGACGGGAACACCGACATTTTCCTCTCAGACGCAACACCAAGCGGGTTGGCCGGTAAGTTGATCCGGACAACCATCCCGGAGAGGCAGATTCAATTCGCCGTCAAGATCATCTTTTAGCCGTTGGTTCGTAGCAGCTCTCAACGCCGTCTTGACCTTCATCGGTTGAAACCGCGCTCCACAAAATGAGGGGTTTGAGGGCAGCCTCTAAAGGAGACAGAATGAAGAAACCGCTTGGAGTGTGCCTATCGCTCATTTTCGCACTCGCGCCCGTTGCTGCTGCGCAAGAAAAGCAGCCCCTGAAATTAGTAGCCACCACTCCCTTGCCAGGCTTCTCTGGCGACTTCGACCATTTCGCCCTAGATCTGAAGGGCAAGCGGCTGTTTCTCACCGCCGAGGATCACAAGACCGTGGAGGTCTTCGACCTCGAAGGTAAGCACGTCCACAGTATCACCGGATTCGGCCAGCCGCACGCCGCACTCTTTCTCCCCGAATCCAACAAGCTGATCGTCACCGACGGCGATGACGATTTCGGCAGAGTCGAATTGGTGAGCGGGGAGAACTATAAGATTCTCAGCACCATCAAGCTTCCCTCCGGTGTGGACGGCGCGGTATTTAACCCGGTAAATCAATACTATTACGTCGAAAGCGGCAGTGATGAACCTGGCGCTAAGACTCACGCCCTAAATATCATTGACACGAAGACGTTCAAGCACATTGGCGACATCATGCTTCCCGGGAGTCACTCCGAAGCGATGGCCGTCGATAAAGCCGGCAAGAAAATGTACGTCAATCTTACCGGCACAAATGAGGTTGGCGTGGTGGACCTCGAGGCGCGCAAAGTTGCTTCCAGATGGCCCATACCCAGCGCCCAAACAGCCAATGCACTGGCTTTCGACGAAACGAATCATCGAGTTTTTATCGCCACGCGAAAACCGCCAACATTTTTTGTGTTCGATACCGACACCGGCAAGGTCGTCACTACGCTTCCATGTGCAGCCCAAAACGACGACATGTGGATGGATATCCCCCGCAAGCGAATCTATGTGACCGGGACCGAAACAACCGCGGTCTTCGAGCAGAACGACGCTGATCATTACACTCATGTCGCGGACGTTCCGACAGGATTCCGCGCCAGGACTTCTATCCTCGTCCCAGAGTTGAACCGGCTGTATATCGCCGTCTCCGGCAAGGGCAAAGCGGATGCGAAACTCGCGTTGCAGATTTACGAAATACAACCTTGAACCGAACCGGCGCTTAGTTTGGAATGGGAGCGGCTTGCAAGTGCCATACCAGATGAAATTCGCACAATGCTGCCGTCCGCACACTCTTAGGTTCATGGTTCGAGCAAGGATTTCTGCGGAGGTTTTCCCATGAAATTTTCTGAATTACATCGCCTCGGAGTGTGCGCTGCCGTCCTGCTGCTCGGGGGTCTTGCCCTAGCGAATCCTCCGGAGGGCGGCTACCACTTACTGAAGAAATACGGACTCGGCGCCGCGCCCGGCGGCAAGGAATACTGGGACTACATCACATTCGATGCTTCCACGCGCCGTCTCTACATCTCGCACAACACGGAAGTGAAGGTTGTGGATGCTGACAGCGGCGCGATCATCGGCAGCATTCCTGATTTGAAAAGAGTTCATGGGATCGCCCTCGTCCCAGATCTTGGCCGCGGATTCATCAGCGACGGTGGCGCGGACGAGGCAGTTGTTTTCGACGTGAAGACCTTGAAAGTTACGGGGCACATCAAGACAGGCGGCAATCCGGATTGCATCCTTTACGAGCCAACCTCCAAACACATCATCACGATGAACGGGAAAAGCAATGACGCCACCGTGATTGACCCGGCCAGGGAGACCGTTGTAGCCACAATTCCAATGGGCGGCCGACCCGAGTACGCCGTGGCTGATGGCCAGGGGATGATTTACGACAATATCGAGGATAAAGACGAAGTCGTTGCCCTAGATTCCCGCACGAATACTGTCAAGGCCCACTGGCCCATTGCTCCGTCCGGAGGAGCCACCGCCATGGAAATGGACGTCCAACATCGCCGCCTCTTCATCGGCGGGCGCAACAAGGTGCTTGCCATTATGGATGCTGACACCGGCAAGGTTCTCCAAACGTTTCCCATCGGTGATGGAGTGGACACAAACATTTACGAGCCTGAAACAGCATTGCTCTTCACTGCCACGCGCGAAGGCACTTTGCACATCTTCCATGAAGACACGCCTGACAAATTCAGCCTAGTCGAGACCGTCAAAACTGAATTTGGGGCTCGCAACATGGCGCTCGATCCCAAGACACACCGACTTTTCCTTGACACCGCGGATTTTGCTCCTGCTGCCGCACCTACTACAGAGCAGCCCAAACCGCAGCCAACGCCTGTTTCGGGGACGTTTCGATTGCTAGTCTATGGTCGCTGAGCCTTAGCCGCCCCCATTTTCCGGGATCAAGACTGTGACACCGCAAATTAGAAGAATTATTGGCTTGGTTGTATTCGCTGCCCTGGGCATCTCGGCGCTGCGTGCCGGCGTCAAGTATCCGGCACGATTTCCTTCGCTCGCAGGTCGAACACCGGTTCAAGAGTTGCAATCGAATTCAGAACATTTGGCGGCAGGTGCGCAAAAGCAGTCTTCTCTCGACTATGAGGAGTACCGTACTCGCGTCGAGCCGATTTTTCTTAAGAAGCGTGAAGGAGGAGTGCGTTGCTACGACTGTCATTCCACGCTAACCACGCACTTTCGCCTGCAACCCTTCTTACCGGGCGATTCCTCTTGGACAGAAGAGCAATCGCGACAAAATTTTGAATACGCTTCACAATTGGTTGTTCCCGGGGAGCCTCAAAGAAGTCGCCTTCTGCTCCACCCTCTGGCACAAGAAGCTGGTGGCGATTCGACACACGCAGGCGGCAAATTCTGGAAGTCCCAGGCCGACCAGGAATGGCAAATGCTCGCTGCCTGGGTTCGCCGTTCTTCTTCTGGCACATCGCCAACGCAGCCGGTTTCTCCATCAGCGAATGCTCTTGATTTTCCTGTCTTCAAGGCGAAAATCGAGCCGATCTTTTTGAAAGCGCGGCCGGGGCACGCCCGCTGCTACGGATGTCATTCCGAATACAACAGAAGTTTTCACCTCGAGAAGCTGGCGCCAGGCACCGCAAATTGGGCCGAAGAGCAGTCTCAACGCAATTATCAAAACGTTCTCCAGCATGTCGTCCCCGGAGATCCTGGTTCAAGCAGATTGCTGATCCATCCGCTTGCGCCCGAAGCGGGTGGCGATCCGTTCCATTCCGGCGGTTACCAGTTTCAGTCCCAGAATGATCCCGACTGGCTGACGATTGCCGAATGGGTGCGGGGCCCACGAACAGAGGCTTCCCCAGACTCTTCGCTCAAATCTGTGGCACTCATCTACGTCACCAATAGCGCGGGAGATACAGTCGATGTCATCGATCCCAAGGCCAACACAGTTGTGCAGGTGATACATGGCATTGAGCTGCCGCATGGAATCACCTTTTCTCCCGATGGCGCCCTTGTCTATGTAAGCAACGAATCAGAAAGCGTGCTCGACGTCGTGGATCGCAAGAGCGGTGAAATTCTGCGGGCAGTACCTCTGAGCGGTCGGCCGAATAACATTGCCATCACCAAAGATGGCCGCCGCGTTCTCGTAGGGATCCGTACGCCGCAGGGCGCGATCGATGTGATCGACACAGTTTCACTGAACCGAGTCAAAAGCATTCACGTCGATAGCGTCCATAACGTCTATGTCACGCCTGACAGCAGGTATGCAGTGAGCGGTTCCTTGGAAGGCAAGTCGGCCACAGTGGTTGATTTGCAGGCCGATCAAATCGCATGGAAACTGAATTTCGATCGCCCCGTGCGACCCATGGCTTTCGAGGCGAACCCTGACGGCTCCACACGCCGAATTTTCGTCCAGCTTTCCAACTTCAACGGGTTTGCCGTGGTGGATTTTGCGAAGCGCAGCGAAGTAGCCAGGATCGCGCTGCCGGATGAGCCGGGCGGATTCGGGATTGCCGAGGGGCGTGTGAACACTCCTGCTCATGGCATAGGCGTTGCGCCGGATGGTAAATCATTGTGGGTCAACAGCACGCTTGCGAACGCCGTTTTCGAATACTCGCTGCCGGATCTGGAGTTAGTTGGGCACACCGCGCTGCCGCTCGTTCATCCGCTGGGAGGCGCACCCACAGGTTCTGTCCCCGAATGGATCACCTTCACGCCAGACAGTAAGCACGTCTATATTTCGAACTCCGGGGGGCGCTCGGTGTCCGCCGTCGACACGAAAACTTTGAAGATTGTGGCTGTGATTCCGGTAGGAGAAGTACCCAAGCGAATCAACACCTTGGTCGTTCACTGAGTTGGGCAGTCGCAAACTCGTCTTAACTCCGGCCGAGTTCACCAGATGATCTTCAGCGCGAACTGAATCTGCCTCGACGGCGTCTGCGTGGACGTGATCAGCCCGGCGTTGGCGATCACAGCCCCCTTCGCGTCGAACATATTTCTGTTGTCAAGGGGCGGCGCAAAATTCGCGCGGTTAAGCACATTGAAAAACTCCATACGGAACTGCACATTAAAGGCATCCGAGACCCTCTTAACGTAGTTGTTTTTGACAACAGAAAGGTCAAAGTTCAACAGTCCGGGGCCGGTCAGTGTGTTGCGGCCCAGATTGCCGCGGAGGGCAATCGGATTGGGCACCCCGAAGCACTGGGTTTTAACGTAGTGGTTGGGATTGCCCGCGTTGACGTAGGAACCGCAGCCGGGACCTGTCAGCACATTTGGCACATCGATGTTGGGTTCCGTACTCCCAACGCCCAGAGAATCACCGGCAAAACCCGGAGTAAAGGGGACGCCCGTGCTAGCTTGAAATACTCCGCCCAATTGCCATCCTCCCAAGGCCCACACGCCGAATCCCAATTTCAACTTAGGCGTACTGAGCACCCAGGTGTAATTCACATTCAGATTATGGCTTACATTGAAATCCGCAAGCCCCCGATTCAATTTGAGATTGAAGAATAGCGGACTCGAGATTGAATTCGTGTACTCATCCCCGACCATACTTCCCGAGCTCGTGTCGATGGTTTTGCTCCAGGTGTAGGAACCTGCCAACTGAGAAGCGTTGCCGATCTTCTTCTTGATCTGGATTTGCAGCGCGTCGTAGTACGAACGGCCGCTCCAAAATCCGGCCGTAATCCGGCCCGCATTCGGGTTTAAACGCGTTCCGCTGCCCACCGGCGACGGCCACAGATAGCCTTGTGGAGTCATAGTGGGAAGCACGATGTCGGCATCTTCCGAGCGGAAGGGCTGGTGGACGGCGCGGGAGCCTACATACCCAACCCGCAGGCTTAAGCCTGCGTGAAGTTCACGCTGAATCGTGAGATTCCATTGCATCACGTAGTTCCGGGCAGGATTCGGTTCGAAGTAAGCCTGGCGAAGTGTGTTCGTCGATGCGGTAAGCGCTGCGTATGCGGCAACCGGGTAGGCCCCCGCAGGCAAGTTTCTTGCGCTGGCGGATTCGAAAAACGGCGCCGAAAAGAGTTCGTTCATTTGGAACAAATAAGGTAACGGCAATACGTCGAAGATGCCAAAGCCTCCACTCACCGTAGTCTTGGCGTCGTGCATCGGGTTCCAAGAAAAGCCTATGCGCGGTTCAAAGTTGCGAAGCGTCGGGTTCGAAAGCAAGAGAGGGCCAACACCGGAGCATTTCCCCAGGACCAGCACGCCACAGACGGGCAGCGCGTCAGTGAGGTGCCGTAGCACCGTCACTCTGCCATGCACTTCCGTGAGCACAGTGGCCAACTCATAACGAAGTCCCAGGTTAATCGTCAGGTTTGGCCGCCATCGCCAATCATCCTGAAAGTAGGCCCCCACGATGGTCTGCCGGAATCCTCGCGGGCTGACGGCGCTTGGGATCGCCGCGGCTAGCGAGAAAGGTTTGTTCGTCAGAAAATCGGAAATTGAATTGAAGAGGAATTGGCCTCCCGGCGTCGACACTCCCAGTTTATTGTCTCGAATCCGTTCGATCCCAAGGCCAAATATGAGCGCATGGTTTCTCTTCACCCAGGAAATGTCGTCATAAGCCTGAATCGAGGTCCAATGGAAATGGAATTCCGTAATCGAGCCCAAGCCGCCCGTAAAGGCCGTGACACCCGGCACGGTAACTTCCGCGGCATTATGTCCGGGGACGGTACCGAAAGACGAGTCGCCTGCCGACTGATTCCTGCCCGCGAAGGTGAGTCCCGTCGTTGCCACGACACGATAGATCCCGAGTCGAATAGAATTGAGAATCCGCGGATTGAAGGTATGTGCTTCGCTCACAGTGAAGAACTGCCGCCGCGAATGGTATCCTGTCAGCTTGTTATTCAGCTCGTCGGGCTGTCGGACGGTTCCGCCGTCAAACATGTAAGTTCCCGAGAGTGCGTCCCTTTCTGAGAATCTATGATCGATCCTCGTCGTGAAATAATTTTCGGGTGTGACCTGCTGTCCCGAAAACGCATAGATACCGGTGTCCCCCGATCCCAGAAGACTCCCGTTGGGGAGGGGAAAGAACGCATTCACAAACCGTAGCACTCCTGGATCAACCGCAACTGACCCGCTAGACAAATTCCCGGCCCGAGCTGCTGCTGAGGGAACCGTGTCCACTTGCGTCACCCCCAGAGATTGCCGTAGCCCTTCATAGTCGCCGAAAATGTATGAACGGTTTTTCCAGATGGGCCCACCTGCGGATGCTCCAAATTGATTCCGGCGGAAGGGCGGCTTCGCAGTATCGAAAAAATTCCGTGCGTCCAGCGCACTATTTCGCAGAAACTCGAAAACATCCCCATGAAAACTGTTCCTGCCCCCTCGCGTTGATGCACCAACCACTCCGCCCGAAGATCGGCCCACCTGCGCCGGATAGTTGCTGGTCAGAACAGTAAACTGCTCCACGGCATCAACTCCAAGATTCACTCCCAACGCGCTTCCAGGCGACCCGTTGGCGTAGTCATTCACGCTAATGCCGTCAAGACGTGCGTCGTTTTGACGTGGCCGGCCTCCCGAGATCGTCATTTCGGTACCGAATCCATATTTGCCCTGTCCCGAAGACTGCGTGCGGGCCGTCGCGACGCCGGGCTCAAGGGCGGCCAAATCGGAAGCCGAGCGCCCGTTTAGCGGCAACTCCTGTACATTCTGTGAATTGACCACGCCACTGACGGTAGACGAGGCCGCTTGCCCGTTGCCCGGGTGGAGCACGAAGTTAGCTACCTGATCAGCGGCAGCTCGCATCGTCACGGACACGCGGGCCGCGGCGAAACCCGCAGCAGTGGCGGTAACCTCGTAGTTTTCTGGCACCAGGTTTGCCACGCTGTAGGAGCCGTCTTCTTTCCCGTTGGTGAAAATGATCTTTCCATTCCCCGTATTCCGTATGGAAAGATGCGCATTCGGAATGGGAGAGCCGGATTCGCTCGTAACCGTGCCTGAGAGGGTTCCCGCGGCCACCTGTGAGAAAACCGGAAATGGCACCAGAGGGGTGAGCAAGAAGGCCATCGACGCCACAAAAAGAACCAGTTTCTTTCCTGCCAAATCCAGATGCGATGGACGCTCAGAGCCGTGAACGCCGGCAGGCGCATTGATCGTTGTGCCAGACATGAAAACTCGGTAAGCTCCAGTAGGAAGCCTGCTGCTACTCCGCATCCCTGCCAGACACCGATCTAGTGTTTTTCTCGCGCTGTGCGGATTGTTTACGGAACAACATCGTAAACCAATATCTTGGCGTCTTCGATCGTTGCTTCCTTGGACTGGGGAATGGGCGGGACGAGGATAACGAGCTTCGGGATCGCGGCGTAGAACCGCTTCAGCTCCGGCACCAGCAACGTTGTTTTGGCAATCGGCCCGGTCGCAACTCTTCCCAGCCGGTCGTAATGGTCCGCGTCAATCTGTTTGAACACTTCCACGAAGCCAGTTGTTCCGGTGTAGTAGATCCGTTTGCTAGCCGCGTCAAATTCGACTTCGTCCACGCCCCCCTCGGTATCGATCGCATTAATTACTTTTCCGGTGTCCGAATCCATAACCACCAGTTTCCCGGGTTTATAAATGTGTGAACGTTTGACCCGGCTGCCAACAAACAGGCGATGATGGGCTGCATCCAACGCCACGGCATGGGGCTCCGGACCGCCGGTGATAGACCACGTGGCGATCACCGCGCGCTTTTCGCGGTCAATGACCACGACTTGGCTTGTGTCACCCATAACCACGAACATTCTTGGCGACGCCGGATCCAGTACGAGGCCTGCAGGATTCAGGCCTTCGACCTCAATACTTCCCACGAGTTTGCCGTTTTTTAGGTCGACGATTTCAATCGAGCCTTTGACACCCTCTTTCTTTAGGCCATCAGCCCTGTCACCCAAATAAAATAGATGGGTGGCCCGGTCATAAACGCCGTTATCTGGCACCCTCCTTGAATCTTTGTCGAGCTCATGACCGGTCAGCGGAATGTTCTTGACGAGCTCGTACGTATCCCCGCTGAAGGCCTTGCACGTCGCGTCTCCATCGTCCACCCAAATTTCATTGCTCTCGGGGAGATAGATTGTTTTGCGAGGATCTCCTCCGAACCCTGTGATCGTGTGGATCACCTTGCCTGCGCGCAGATCGATAACTTCAATCGTCCTTTGATGTTCTCCAGGAACAAACAGGCGCTGACCTTTGATATCCACCGCCATATGGTCGAAGTAGCCCTCAACATTCGGCAATGGAATGCTCTGGATCTGTTTCAGTGGCGCGCTGCTCTGACACTCCCCTCTGGGAATCATGACCACGCACAAAGTCCAGAGAACCGCTAGGTATTTCTTCATTCTTTCGCTCCTCAGTTGGCATTTCTCGATCTTCACATCCACTCCCTAAGCGGCCTCATACGTGATTCTAGGCTAGGCTTCGCCCCGTCAGCTTCGTTGAAGCGCCGGCCGAAGCTCGCGGATATCTTTCACGCCCTCCAGAGCCAACACCTTGTCGAGCAGCGCCACGCAAGCTGCACTTCCCAGGACCGGCGCGATAAGGTCACGCGCTTTCGCAACGACCTCCTCCCGCGTCATGGGATTGTCCGCTGTTCCGCGCACATCTCGGACCCACTCGTTCATTTGCGTGCCGTCCGAGAGCGTCAATTCGACAATGGCTTCACGCCTCGGACGACGGGCGTCGATACGCGCGTCGGCAACGACCTCGACCTTGGCGCGCTGCCGCAATACGGCAGGATTTTTCATCCGCGCCTTGTCATGAGCTGACCGGAACGTGGCGGCCTTGTCCAGCAACATCACCGCGACCATGTGCTCCATGCAGATGTCTGGCATGTCGCGATTACTGACCGTGTTGGCTTCATCGCTGGCGATCCGCACTACTACCTTCCGTACATCGTCGGCGGTAAACGAACGCTGTTTGAAGAAACCCGCGAGTGCGTCGAGCGGAGCCTGGATGGGTGAACCCACCGTCCATTTCTTGATGTTCGTGCGCGTTATCTCATAGCGCTCCCCGAGTTTGTCGACGAGTTGCGTCGGATCGGCCTTGACAACACCATTTTCCCTGGGCGCCAGCGCCTCAAAAAAATTGTCGGGACCAGAAAAAATGTCGTCAACCCCTGTCCACCCCGAGCGGATCATCATTGCGGCGGTGACTGCGCCGGCCGCGGGCTTCCCCCCAAAGAGGAAAGCTTTTTCCATGTGCTCGGCATCGCGGCTCCAGGCTCCAATTCCCGATGTTTGTTGAGCGCTGTAATCCAGCAAGAAGCGCATCTGCTGTGCCCCAAGACCCGCGGCACAGCCGGCAGCCGCACCGGCCCCGAAGGCAGCTACCGTGCCGTGCGTACTCCTGTGCGTCGCAACCTGGTACCCCGGCCCCCCCATGCTCATCGTCACGCGCGTCCCGACATCATAACCAAGCGTCACGGCGCGCAAGAAGTGCTGCCCGCTGATTCCAAACTGCTCACCGGCAGCCAACGCCGCGGGAACCACGGAGACACCGGGATGCGACCGGGACGGGCCGTGCGAATCGTCAGTCTCGTCAGCGTGAGCCAGCACTCCGTTGGCCAGCGCGGCTTCGATGGGTCCACACACAATATTTGAAGAAACTACTGTCGCAACTTCCCTACCCCCATAGGCGCGAACAAATTCGATCGCTGCGCGCCCCGGGCGTATCTCGGAGCCGGAAATCATTGCAGCCATGGTATCCAAAATGTGATGTTTCGCCTTCTCGACTGCCTCGTCCGGTAACGCACGCGCACCCGCCTCGCTCATGTACCTGCTGAGCTTGTCCATGACGGGACTCACGCCTTGCGCTGCCCCACCTTGGTTGTCCGCTGCTTCGGCGATCATACCTCCGGGCGGAATAGCAACGGTTGCTAACGCCAAGCCGGCGAATTCAAGCAGGTTGCGCCGGGTCAGAACTGCTCCGCCACTCCCTGCCAGCTTATCTTTGCCTCCGCCATGTCCCATGTGCCTTCTTCTCCTCCGGCACTTCGCGCTGGACTGAATTTGCTCAAGGGTGGCCCGGCACGGCGGACCCAAACTGCGCAATTGAAGTTATGTCATTTAGGGATTCTATTACCTGAAAACAGCATTAATTTCCTTTTAGCTCGATAGGATGCGTTCCGTTCTATTCGCATGACGTCGCCTAGTTATCCGTCAGTGGCTTCATAACGCGGAACAACTCCTCCTTGGCCTCGAACCCGACCCCGGGAATCTCCGGTAGTTTGACGTAGCTGTCTTCGACCGGTATCCCATCGGCAAATCCGCCAAACGGCTGAAAGATTCCAGGATAGGATTCGTTGCCTCCCAACCCCAAACCGGCGGCGATGTTCAACGACATCTGATGTCCCCCGTGCGGAATACAGCGATTTGGAGACCATCCATGTTCCTTCAACATTCCCAGTATTCGTACGTACTCGACCAGTCCGTAGCTCAATGCGCAATCGAACTGCAGGATGTCGCGATCCGGCCGCAGTTGCGCGTAGCGTATGAGGTTTCGTGCGTCTTGCAATGAAAAGAGATTTTCTCCCGTCGCCATTGGACGTGCATAGTGACTCGCGAGCTTGGCTTGCAGCTGGAAATCCAGCGGATCACCTGGTTCCTCATACCAGCGCAGCCGGTAGGGGGCGAGTGCATGCGCGTAAGCGACGGCGGTCTCCAAGTCAAAGCGGCCATTTGCATCCACCGCCAATTGATCGGAATTTTCCAGGATCTTGAGTACGGCTTCGATGCGCCGTAGGTCCTCCGATAGCGGCGCTCCACCGATTTTCATCTTTACCGTGGAATACCCAAGATCGAGATACCCCTGCATCTCATTTTGCAGCGCCGACAAGTCTTTGTCCGGATAGTAGTAACCACCCGCCGCATACACGAAGACTCTGTCGTCGAAGAGTCCTGCCCGATAACGGTCTGCGAGTAGCCGGAAAAGCGGCAGCCCGGCGATTTTCGCGACGGCATCCCACACCGCCATATCCAGCACCCCTACAGCCACTGATCTTTCGCCGTGTCCTCCGGGTTTCTCATTTCGCATGACGACGTCCCAGATTCGAACGGGGTCTAGATTTTCGCCGCTTTCGTCGACCAGTGCTCCAGGCTCTGCGGCTCTAAGCCGGGGAATAAAACGATCGCGCAGAAGTCCGCTAGGCGCGTACCGGCCATTCGAATTGAATCCGAAGCCGACTACAGGCTTGCCCTGACGCATCACATCTGTGACTAAGGCCAGGACACTCACGGTCATTTGGCTAAAATCAATGTAGGCGTTGCGAATCTCCGATTTGATGGGCACTACGGTCTCGCGGATGTCTACAATCCTCACCATTCCAGCCTTCCTTGGAGAAAAAACGTGTCTCACTCAGGCCCGCTGCAGTAGCGGTCGCAGTTCCCGGATGTCCTTTGCTTTATCTAGGTCTAACACTCTTTCAATGAGGTTGGCGCATTGGGCCGTCCCGAGGATCGGCGCTATCAGGTCGCGGGCTTTGGCAACAATTTCTTCACGGGTCATGGGATTCTTGGGAGTGCCGCGAACATTGTCAACCCGCTGTTTGAGATTTGTTCCGTCCATCAGTTGCACCTCCACAATCGCCACGCGCAAAGGCATCAGACGCTCCAGCTGCTCATCCGGAATTAATTTCACCTTTTCGCGTTCCCGGAGCGTCGCCGGATCTTTCATACGTACTTTGTCATGTGCGGAACTGAATGTAACCGTCTTGTCCATCACCGTCACGGCGACCATGTGCTGCAAGCAGATGTCCGGGATCTCGCGGTTGTTCACGATCGCCGCCTCATCCGTCGCTAACTGCACGAAGACCTTCTGCACTTCATTCGCATGGAAGGGATGCTGCTTCATCAGGATCTCGAGGGCATCGAGAGCCGCCTGAATGGGCGAACCTACGGGCCATTTCTTGATGTTCGTTCGTGTGATTTCATAACGCTCGCCGAGCTTCTCGGTCAGTCCGGCAGGATCGGCATGAGGGTTGTAAGCCGCAAAAAAGTTATCCTTCCCCGAAAAGATATCTTCGACACCGCTCCATCCGGACTGCACGATCAAGGCAGAAGTGACGCCGCTGCGCGCCGTCATGCCGCCAAAGTGGAATGCTTTCTGGATGTGCTCGGTGTCGCGGTTCCATGCAGCAAGGCCGGAGGACTGATGCGCCGTGTAGCCCAGGAGAAATCGCATTTGCGCAGCGTTCAGGCTCGCCGCGCACCCGGCGGCCGCTGCCGCGCCGAAGAGTGGGGATATACTGTGCGTGCTCCAGTGACTTTCCGCTTCAAACTGCTGCCCACCCAGGGTCATTGTGAACCGCGGTCCGATGTCGTAGCCAAGCGTCACTGCGCGCAGGAAGTGTGTCCCGCTGATACCAAACCGTTCCCCCGCCGCGAGGGCAGCGGGCACTACCGCGCAACCTGGATGCGACTGCGACGGGGCGTGGGAATCGTCGGTTTCGTCGGCATGAGCCAACACCCCATTCGTCATTGCTGCCTCGATCGGGCCACATACAATTTTCGAGGCAAGCACCGTCGCGACCTCTTTCCCACCATAGGCGCCGGCAAATTGCAGCGCTGCGCGCCCAGGTGTTAACTGCGAACCCGAAATCATCGCCGCCACCGTGTCCAGAATGTGTTGTTTCGTTTTCTCGGTCACCTCGTCGGGTAGCTCGCGAGCGCTGGCTTCGCTCATGTATGTGCTGAGCTTATCCATGACTGGGCTCACCCCTGGTCCGGTCGTGTCCATGCTGGGGAATGGGTTGGCCATCACCGCCCGGGATGGAAGTGCCGCAGTTGCGACAGCTATGCCCGCAAGTTCGAGCAGGCTGCGCCGGGAAAGAATTGCCGGGCCGTTCTCTGCCGGCCCGCATTTGTTTCGATCATCCCTCATGCTTTCCCCTTCCTCTGGCACTTTGCTATGGCTTGATCTTGCTCAAAGGTGGTCGGGCGCCACGGACAGATCCGCTACTTGAAATTATGTCCCTAACAACAGCGAATCCCTGAAAACAGAACTAACTTCTTCGCTGCAGGTAGTAGTGAATCGCCGGGGTGAAAACCAGAGATAGCACCATGGAGCTGAGCACGCCGCCGACCACAGCGATAGCAAGTGGCTTTAGCATCTCAGATCCGGCTCCAATACCGAACGCAAGCGGGAGCATTCCGGCAATCGTGGCGAGAGCAGTCATGGCAATGGGGCGCAGCCGGCGGCGGCCCGCTTGGATCATGGCTTCCTCAGCGGAAAAACCGAGATCGCGGAAGCGATGCTCGGCATCGAGCAGAAGGATGCCGTTCTTCGCCACGATGCCGATGACCATGATCATGCCCATGCGGGAAGCCACGTTGAACGTAGTCCTCGTAAGAAGCAGCGCCAGAAATCCACCGAAGCTGGATAGCAGTGCGGATGCAAGAATTGCAGTTGGTGCAGAGAAAGTACGAAACTCGAAAAGCAACACAGCGAATAGAAGTAATAGCGCCAAGAAGAGAACCACCAACAAATCGCCAGCCGCTTTCTGTTCTTCTGCATACAAACCGCCATATTCCACGCGGATCGACGAGGACAGATGCAGATCACTCACCGCCTTCTGAACGGCGGCAATGCCGGTGCCAAGGTCCACACCTTCGAAACGCCCTGTAACTTGAACCAGGCGCTGTAAATTCTCACGTCGAATTTCTGTCTTACCAGGGTCGGCGATGACCGTCGCCAAGGATCCGAGTGTAGCGGTGCGTCCCGTCGCACTCGTGAGAAGCGCATTGCTCATATTGTCGAGCGATGCGCGGCTCTGCTCGGGGAAGCGGACTCGTATGGTGTACGCGCGGTCGTTCAAAATGACCGGAGTGGCCGCCGGCTCACCCCCCAGGACGGCCGCCGCGTTCAATGCCACTTCCTCGAGAGTGAAACCCGCGCGCGCAGCAACCGCAGGATTCACCTGATACGTTACCGTAGGGCCGCTGATGGTATTTTCGATACCGTTGAGCACATCCACGACACCGTGCAGCTTGCCAATTGCGTCCGCAACACGTGGAGCCGTGTCATTGAGAAGTTTGCCGTCCGGCGAAAACAGTTTGATCACAATCGGCTGGGGCTGGCTGGTCAGGTCGCCGATCATATCCTGCAGAAGCTGAATGAACTCAATTTTCGTGGCGGGTTCTGTTGTCTCAATTTCCGACCTGATGTCAGCAATGATGTCGTCGATGTCGCGTTTACGATCTTTCTTCAGCTTGACTGTAAAGTCCCCATTATTGGCCTCGGTGACGGCGACAAGTCCCAATTGCATCCCGGTGCGGCGGGACGTGTTTTCCACTTCCGGCGTGGACTTCAGAATTTCCTCGATATGCAGCAGGATGCGGTTGGTCTCGGCCAGAGAACTGCCGGGGGGCGTAAAGTAATCCAGGATGAAACCGCCTTCGTCCATGGCCGGAAGAAACTCCCTGCCAAGAAAGTTGTAACACACCAGGGATAGCGCAACGATCACGACCGAGCTACCGGCGAGCACCCAGGGCCGCTTCATCAAGGCCTGCATCATGCGCGCATAGAATTCGACGATCCTGCCGAAGAAGCCAGACAGGTGCGCCTCTTCTGCAGCAAGCAACCTGGCCATGTCCGGCCCTTCGGACGGCGGTTCGGTGCCAGTCGCATCCCCTCCACCTTCGGGCGCGGACCTGTCAGCGCGTCGCACGAAATATTGGCTGAGCGTCGGAGTCCAGGTAAGTGCAAGCACCAGGGAGGTGAACAGAGCTACGGTCATGGTGACCGCAAGTGCGCGGAAGAAACTTCCCGTGACTCCCGTCATGGCAACAAGAGGAACAAATACGACGATCGGTGTAACCGTCGAACCAATGAGCGGGACAGTTAGTTCCCGCAAGGCACTCTCGATGGCCTGGAAGCGGCTCTGTCCCGCGTCACGGTGCAACACGATGTTTTCGAGGACGACGATGGCATCGTCAATGACCAGGCCAACAGCAGCGGCAAGACCGCCGAGCGTCATCAGGTTGAAGGATTGTCCAGTGACCTTTAGGACGATGAACGTAATGAGGAGCGTCACCGGGATCACCATGCCGGCCACGAAGGAAGTTCCCCAATCTCGCAAGAAGAGAACGAGGATAATGGAGGAGAGAAGAATTCCGAGCAACACGGCATCGCGCACACTGGAAATGGAATCGTGGACGATGGTCGACTGATCGTAGAACGGCTCGAGGTGCACGCCGGGGGGGAGCGTTGGTGTAAGCTCCTGAATCAAAGTGTGAACTTCGTTGGCAACCTGCAATGTATTGCTTTCTGGCTGGCGATCCACATTGAGGAGCACCGCGGGTTTGCCATTGGCAGTGACGATCGTGTAGGTTGGCGCGACGGACGGCGTTATCGCAGCAATATCTCCCAGCCGTATGGGGACGCCGCCGGCCGAATTCTTGATGACTATTTGGCCGATTTGCTCGGGGGTGCGAACCTGTCCACTGACCAATCCAAGCACAAGTTGATGTTCGTGCTCGATGAGACCCGGAGAATCAATCAAATTTGTGCGGCGGATTGAGTCGAGTATCTCAGCGACGGTAACGCCAGCGGCCAGCAACCGTGCGGGATTGGGCGTGACCTGAAATTCGGGGACGCGTCCACCTTGGATGATGACCGTCGCGACGCCATCCAGCCGGTTGAGTCGTGGCTTCAAGTCGTAGGTTGCAATTTCCCATAGCTTGTTCGGCGGCACGGTGTCCGACGTCAAGCTGTATCCGATGATGGGAAATACGGCAAAGGTCAGCCGGTGAGTCTCAACCTTCGCGGTCGTTGGAAGCTCGGCTTGCAGACGGGCAGCGACGGCGTCCACACGCTGCAGCGTCAAAATCATATCGGAATTCCAATCGAAGAACATATCCACTTCGGCCGAGCCTCGGCTGGTGATGGAAGTGACCTTCTTTAGGCCGGGGACACTGTTGACGGCTTCTTCGATCGGGCGCGTGATGGTCACGAGCATCTGGTCGATGGGCATGACGCCGTTGTCGACCCCGATCACGATGCGCGGAAAATCCGTATTCGGGAACACCGCGACCGGAATGCTGAATGCAAGATACCCGCCGACGAGCGCCACACTGATGATCAAAAACAATATTGGGCGAGAAAGCCGCTGAAACCACGGAGCGGCCTGCTTCCCGGGGGCCGCCGCGAAATTCGAAGAGCCGGGCCGGAGGTCCATATAGGCCTACTCCTTTCCCTTTGGGGCAGGTTTTGCGGCCTCTCCGGACTTGTCTTGGCCTTCTTTCTCCGCAGGAGTCGGTGCCTCCACTTTGATTTTCGTCTTGTCTGGGAGCGCGTAGCCTCCGGAAATGATCACTGGGTCGCCGGCGTTTATGCCGCTCACAATCTGGGCGAATTCCGCGTTGCGTATGCCAACCTGCACGGTCTTCTGGTGCGCCTGTATATCCGAGCCTGCTAGCAAAACGTACTCACCGCCTTCCAAACTCTTGAAGACTGCCGCCGTCGGCACGATGAGCGCCTCTTTAACAGTCTTCGCGGTCATTGAGACCCCCACGGACATGCCCGGTCTCAGCGCCGGATCAGGCTTCTTCGTTTCGACCCAAACCTCGATCGTCGTGCTGCCGGGATCTAGAGCCGGGCTTACGAGGCTTACACGAGCTTTCACCGGCTCGTCGAGGCTGGGAATTTTTACTTCGGCCGGATCGCCAACTTTCAGGACGGCGGCTTCCGATTGCGGTATGTGCGACTTGGCGATGAGCCTCGAAGTGTTCATTACCGTGAGGATCGGCTGATTGGCGTTTGCCAAATCCCCCGCATAAAGAGGGCGATCCGTTACGACGCCATCGATGGGGCTGACAATTCTTGAGTAGCTGAGCTGCGCCTCCGCGTTAAGCATGCGGCCATGTGCGGACTCCTTCGTACCTTCGGCAACTTTAAGACCTTGCTCTTTGCCCACGCGTTGTAAATCAGCAAGCTGCTTTTGCGTCTGTTCGTTCTGGCTGCGCGCTTGCAGGAAAGCGACCTCCGCCGCATCCAGGTCACGCCTCGGTAGTGCGCCCTGCTGAAAAAGTTCCTTACGGCTTTCATAGACCTTCTGTTGCGCTTCAAACGCTGCCCTGGCGTTCGCTGCGTCAAGCTCCGCCTTTTGGATCTGTTGCGGGAGGCCCGAGGTAACCGTAGTGACGTAAGTGGCCTCGGCCTGTTTGTAGTCGCCTTTGCTTGCCAAAGCTATGCCAGAGAGGTCTGCGTTCTCCAGTTCGGCGAGCAATTGCCCCTTCTTTACTCGCGCGCCTCGTTGCACGTAAAACTTCTTTATGGTTGACGTGATCTTTGATGCGATGGTGGCTTGCTCCAGCGGAAATACCACGGCCTCAGCGGAGATGACCTGGGAGATGGGGCCGCGCTTCGCCGGCATGGTCTGCACGGAGACCACGGGCTCCTTTTCTTTCTCGGCATTGGCACACCCACCGAGGAAAAATAAGCCGATCGTGGCGCAAGCGAAGGCCATCGAGGTGCACCGTATTGGTTGGAGATGATTCATTTTCGGATTCATGGAGTTGTCAGCACTCCCGTCAGAGTTTGCAAATTGGCTAACGCCACGCGATACCGCACGGCCCCGTCCTGGTACAGAACATTCGCCTGCGCGGCCGTGGTCTGGGCATCTACGACTTCCAGCACGGTGGCTTCGCCATTCGTGTAACGCAGCGTCGTGAGCCGCAGGCTTTCGGCGGCAAGTTCGGCGGAGCGGCTGAGACCTCCGAGTTCGTTCAGCGCGGTTTCCGCCTCTGCGTACAAAGACTTGATTTCCGCAAGCAGCCTGCGTTGCGCAAGCGAAAGCTCGCGCCGCGCCTGGGAGCGGCGCAGCTCGGCTTGTTTGACGCGGCTTTGCGTGGCGCCCCAGTTCCAAATGGGAATATTCAAAGTGGCCGCAGCCGCGGAGCCGAGATTCGAGAACTTTTGGCCGTTGAAAACGGAATTGGTAGCAAATTGTGGCGCATCAATGCCGTACCAATAGTCGACGGCCAACGACGGCAGGTAGCCAGCGCGCGCACCAGTGACATCCCATCCCGCTGCGCTGACCACGGCCAGTGCTGCACGAATTTCAGGATTATCGCGCGCGGCCTGCTGCTGAACTTCCCCAAGAGTTGGCAGCGCCGCAACGGCATGAAGATCGTCTGCTACTTCGTAGTTATCGTTGAAGTCCGTAAAAACCAGCACGGCCAGATTGAGTCTCGCATTGAGCAGAGCGAGTTGTGCCTCCTGTAATTGACGACGGCGTTCCTGCGCTTGTAATTCTGCTTTGATGGCATCCGAATGGGCCACTTCCCCGCCGTGTTCAAGATCTTGCGTGAGTTTTAAGAAACGGCCGCCTTCACCGGCTGCCTTTTGCGCAGCCTCGAGCTTTTGCTGAGCCGCAGCTACGGCGTAGTAGCTCTGAACAACTGTCACGACCAAACCGCGCGAAGCGATCTCTGCGCGGGCTCGGGCCGCGGCCGCGGTAAACCAGGCCCGTCGAAAACTGGATACCCCGGCAAGATCCAGAGCTTCATGGACATTGGCCTGGCTGACGTATTCGTGTGGGGCATTATTTGCTATGAAGATGACACCATTCCTGTTGTGCTGCGTGTAGAGCGCCTGATTGTTATAGGTCAAGCTGGGGAGCAACGCAGCAGCAGCTTGATAACGGTCTTGGCGGGCAAGGGCCGCGTCGGTCTGCGCGGCTTGAAATTGTGTGCTGTTTTTTCGGGCCAGCGCCAACGCATCTTGCAGCGTCAGACGCAGCCTCTGAGATGTTCTCGCCGCTTCCTGCTGCGAAGCTTTGGCGGGGATCGGGATCGCAGGATGGGCGGACTCCTGCGCGACGGTAATTCCTGCCCAAGGCCAAAAGAGGCTTGATGCCATGATGGAACAAATCGCCGAGACTCGGTGCCATTTCATAAACCATTGCTCCTGAGCAAGGCACACCCCGTGCCAGGGTTGGAGAGTTCACACTAGCGA
>WNFF01000429.1_pt1 | contig 37112 bp, 37 predicted proteins | sample 5400441 | NCBI WGS metagenome assembly WNFF01 (sample SAMN13153345, study PRJNA577476) | soil metagenome | isolation source: 120 cm saprolite under Douglas fir tree site 2 hole 3 replicate 1 | place: USA:California | collected 2015-04-18
TTGATGGCGTGCGATTGTGCGGCCAGGGCAAAGCCGCTCATGCTGGCGCGCTTCCAGATCAAGTCCGTGACATCGATCGTTGTCTTCCGCCCTGCCGAATATCCTAGTGATGTCAGCACGCCATGGGGCGCGAGCGTCGCCAGTGCCTGACCCGTCAGGGCACCGCCGACGCTCTCGATGACAACATCCACGCCGCGGCCTCCCGTGATGCGGGCGACGCCGTCGGCGAGGCTCTCGGCAGAGAGATCGATGACATCGTCAAACCCAAGGGCCCATGCGTGCTCGGCCTTGGCCGGGTTGGTGGTCGTCGAGATCGCCTTGCCGGCGCCCTGCGCTCGGGCCAACTGAGTGACTGCATTGCCGACCGCGCCTCCGATCGCCGGCGCCAGGACGGTCTTGCCCGGCTCGAAGCCCGTCTGGGTGAGGGTAATCTGCGCGGTCAGAAAGGCCACCGGAATACCTCCGGCCGTCGCATCGTCGATCTTGTCCGGAATCGGGCAGAGGTGTTCGCCGCGCACGGCGATCCACTCGCTATAGGTTCCGTCCTCAAAGACCCCGTACGGACCCGTGAACATCACCCGAGCGCCGACTGAAAAGGCCGAGTCACCCGGATCGTGCACGACGCCCGCTCCCTCGTTCCCCAGGACCAAGGGCGCCGTCGCTCGCGGGTAGCCGCCCGACAGGATGGTGTGGTCGAGCGGGGTGACGCCGGCGGCGGTGATGCGGACAAGGACCCGGCCTTCAGCCACAACGGGCTTGGGCAGGTCCACCAGTTTCAAGCCCCCGTACCCGGTGAACGAGTCGGCACGCATGGCTCTCATCTCTCCTCCTCTTCAGATCGGCGACGCTCACCTCGATGGTCCAACGCGGGGAGCGCCCGCGCAGAACGCCGCTGGTGTCGGCAACCGCCATGACTGAGATTGTGGACGGCCCCTCCGGAGTTCACACCGCGAGGCCATGTCGTCGCAACGCCTCCAGGTGTGCCCCGCGCGCGATGAAAACGACATCGTGTCTCGCTTTCGCGAGGAGCGCCCCGCAATATCTACCGATCCCGCCCGACCCGAGCACCGTGATTTGCATGCTATGACCCTCCCTGTCCCGTGGCGCCGACGAAGGAGTCTACACGGTGGCGGAACACGATGCCGGTGACGCCGTGGTCCGCAGTCCGCCGCGTGATCGCCGTGCGCCGAGCGAGCATCGCGAGCGCTCGTCGATTTTCCGTCAGCACGTCGGCGCTGAACTGCGTGATGCCTCGCTGCCCTCCCGCCCGAAGAATCTCCTCGAGGAGGATCGAGCCGAGGCCAAGTCCTTGCCAGCCGTCCTCCACGACGAGACCGAGGTTGGCAGTGGTTTCTTCGTCAGAACGGCCATAGCGCGCCACGCCGATCAGCTTGGGCTCGTGCCCCGTGTCGACCTCCGCGACGAGGGCCATCCTCTGGCGATAGTCGACATTGGCGAAGGCGTGCGCCTCCTCCGGGCGGAGCCGCCGGACGGAGAAGAATCGCTCGTATAGCGTGCGCGGGCTCAACCGCTCACACAACGCCATCAGGCGAAACTCGTCGTCGGGACGGATCGGGCGGAGGCGAACGGAGGCGCCGTTTCCCAGCGTCACGACCTGCTCAGGGCCGCCGAGGTGGCTTTTCATCACGGCGCCTCTGGCACCGTGTGCACCTTGTGCAGCTCGACCGCCACGCTCACGCGCTTGGTCGCGGGATCTACCGTCACCCCATACAGCGTGTCGCCAACATGCCTGAGTGTCATGCGCGATCCAGAAGAGTCGTTGAACATGACGCGCTTGCCGCGCTCAACGACGATCCCCGTCATCTCAAGTCTTCCTCCCCGAGACGATCCCGCTACCATCCGCGTGACCCAGGTTGTCTTGTACGCCCCGTCGTCGTTGATCTGGCACACGATGTCGCCGTGAATCTCTCCGGAGTCACCCGTAAAGACCTGCCCGAACGATCCGCGCCAGGTTCCCTTGAGATCAACTCCATTGGCTGAACGGGAATCCCCCGGTTGAGTCAGGACCGAGCCGGCCTCGGTGGTGGGGGCCGCGCACCCGGTGACGAGCACGATCAACGCTAAAGCGAGTCGAATGATGAACTTGGGCTGTCTCATTTGCCTGTCCCTCCCCTTCGTCCGACCCTTCCGGATGCATCGTTTGACTTCTCCTGCCGCTTGAGACGCGAGCCCACACGCTTGAGATTCACCATACACATGTATATACATCTATGAGCATGTATCCGCATATGAATTCCTTGCCCGCCCAAGGAGATGGTTGGTATCATCACGCCATGATTCGACGAAACATCAGGCTGGCTACCAGACAGGACCGCGGACGGCTCTCCCCCTCTGTCTGTAACACGCTCCGCATGGCATCGCGGGCTGTAACACAGCTCTACGACGACGTCTTGCGGCCGAGCGGTCTACGGGTGACTCAATTCAGCATTCTCGCGATGATCGCGCGCATGGGCGAGGCGAACCTGAGGCAACTTGAGGACACGCTCGCCATGGACCAGACGACCCTGACGCGGAGCCTCAGCCTCCTGGAGCGCGATGGGGTGATCGGGCGCGTCCCGCATCCCGACGGGCGCATCAAGGCGATGCGACTGACACCCAAAGGGAGAAGAGCCCTGAAGGCTGCGCGGCCGCTCTGGGCCCAGGCGCAGGGCAAGGTCCTGCGCGAGTTGGGAACACAGGCGTGGGCTGACGCGCAACGGCGCCTCGCTCACGTGCTGCATGTCGCCCTCAAGAAGCGCGGGCCGAGTCGGGGGCGGAGGCCTTGAATGACGTTATCGGTAAAGGACCAGGACATGACCACTATTTCCGTGATCGTCGGCAGCACGCGTCAGGGTCGGGTTTCGGAGAAGCCGGCGCAGTGGATTCTTCAGCATCTCCAGGAGCGGGACGGAATCGAAGCTCGGCTGCTGGATCTTCGCGACTTTCCGATGCCCTTTTTTGACCAGACCGTCTCGCCTGCCGCGCCCGGCCGCGCGCCGTATGAGAATGAGGTTGTCAAACGCTGGACCGCCGCAATAGCCGCATCGGGCGGGTTCGTTTTCGTCACTCCGGAATATAACTACGGCCCTTCAGCAGTGCTGAAGAATGCGCCCGACTGGGTCTATCCGGAGTGGAACCGCAAGGCGGCTGCTTTCGTGAGCCACGCTCGTCGACGCGGGCCGCGCATGCCTGCCCTCACTCCACGAGCGGCTGGCTCGGCTCGCGACGTTCATCGGGACCGAGCACGAGCAGTGGGCCCTGCGACAGGCCTACGTGCTTGCTCCGCCGGCCANGGAGAGATACCCCCAGACGCTTGCCGTCATGCAATTGTCCGCGGTGGCTTGGCGTGACCTAGGCACTCCTCGGCGCGTCATACGAACCCTCGACGAACTGGCAATCCGCCCAGACTGGCTCGCCGCGCTACGGTAGCTGCGGGGCCGCCGCACCACCGGCACCACAGCCCCGGAGCTCGTCATGCCTGTGGTGGCGCTCGCGCGACCTCGATGGCCGTGCTTGCCTATCCGCGGGCGACCTCCGGAGGAGGCGGGCCGGGCTCCCCGTGTGCCTCGGGCCGGCGCACCCGGCCCCTCCTCAGTCGCTCGCTCATGCCCTCCAGCGCCACGTAGAACACCGGCACGAACGGGATGGCCAGCAGCGTCGAGGCCATCATCCCGCCGAACACCACCGTACCGATGGCCTGCTGGCTGGCCGCGCCTGCTCCGGTGGCAACCATCAAGGGCACCACGCCCAGGATGAAGGCGAACGAGGTCATCACGATGGGCCGGAAGCGGCGCCGGGTCGCTTCGACGGCGGCCTCGGGGATGGAGAGGCCGTCCCGATTGTGGAGGTCGCGGGCGAACTCCACGATCAGGATGGCGTTCTTGCTCGCGAGCGCGATCATCAGGACCAGACCGACCTGGGTGTAGAGGTTGTTGTCGTAGCCGCGGCTCATCTGCGCCAGCAGGACTCCCACCAGGGCGATGGGGACGACGAGGACGACCGCGGCGGGAGACGTCCAGCTCTCGTAGAGCGCGGCCAGCACCATGTAGACCAGGATGAGGGACAGCGCGTAGATGAGATACGCCTGGTAGCCGACCTTTTTCTCCTGGTAGCTCGTCGAGGTCCAGTCGTACGCCATGCCCTCCGGCAGCGTCTCCGCGGCCAGCCGCTCCATGGTGGTGAGGGCCTGTCCGGAGCTGAAGCCCGGAGCGGCCGCCCCGTAGATGGACGCCGCCGGATAGAGGTTGTAGCGGGTGACCAGCTCGGTGCCCTGCACCTGCCGGACCTGGATCAGGGCGTTCAACGGGACCATCTCTCCGTTCTGGTTTCGAACGTAGAGGTGCCGCAAGTCGTCGGACTGCAGACGATAGGCGTTGTCGGCCTGGATGTAGACCTGGAACACCTGGTTGAACTTGTTGAAGAAGTTGACGAACGAGGAGCCCAGGTAGGCCTGCAGCGTGTCGAAGATGCTCTGCGGGAGCACTTGCAGGGATTCCGCCTTGGTCCGGTCGATGTTCAGGTACACCTGGGGGCTGCGCGTGCTGAAGGTCGCGGCGAGGCCACGCAGGCCCGGACTGGCGTTCCCCTTCTGGACGAGCTCGGCGGTTTGGCGCGAGAGCTCGCTCAGGCCGAGGCTCCGGCGGTCCTCCACCATCATCTGGAAGCCGCCGGTCTGGCCGAGGCCGCGGATGGGCGGCGGAATCACCACGAAGGCCAGCGCTTCCTGGATCCCGGAGAGGTCGCGGTTGAGACCGGAGACGATCCGATCCTGGGTCAGCCCCTTGCCGCGCTCGCTCCAGTTCTTGTACACGATGAACGTCGTGGTGACGTTCGGGACGTTGGCGAAGTCGAGGACCGAGAACCCGCCGATGGTCACCCATCCGGCCAGCCCGTCGGTCTTCTCGAGGAGCGCGGAGATCTTCTCCGCGACGGCGCGAGACCGGGGCTGAGCCGCGCCCTCGGGCAGGATGGATATCAGGACGGCGTACCCCTGGTCCTCGGTGGGGAGGAACCCGGAGGGCTGGCGGACGAAGCCCCAGGCGGTCACCCCGACGATGAGGGCGAAGAGGACGATCATGAGCACCGTGTGCTTCACCATCCAGGCGACAACGCCCACGTAGACCTTGGTCACGCTCTCGAACGCCCGGTTGAACCCGCGGTAGAACCAGTTCGGCCGCTTGTCGCCGCGGGGCCTCAGCCACGTCGCGCACTGGACCGGCTTCAACGTGAGCGCGTTGATTGCGCTGATGACCGCGGTCGCGGCGATGACGAGCGCGAACTGGCGGAAGATCTGCCCGGTGATGCCGGGCAGGAAGGCGGCGGGCAGGAAGACCGCGACCAGCGCCAGGGTGATGCCCATCACCGGGCCGGTGAGCTCTTCCATGGCCCGGATGGTGGCTTCCTTGGGCGTCATGCCCTGCTCGATGTAGTAGGAGCTGTTCTCCACGATGATGATGGCGTCGTCCACCACGATGCCGATGGCCAGGATCAGGGCGAACAGGGTCATCAGGTTCACGGTGAACCCGAGTCCGGCCATGGCGATGAAGGCGCCGATGATGGTGACCGGCACGGTGGTGGCGGGAACCAGCATGCCGCGGAAGTTCTGCAGGAAGAGGAGGATGACCACGAGCACCAGCACGCCCGCGATGAACAGGGTTTTGTAGACGGCGGAGATGGCTTCCCGGACGAAGAGCGTGGTGTCGTACCGGATCGCGTACTTCATGCCCTCGGGAAACTGCTGGCTCATCTCGGCCATGGCCTTGTAGACGCGATCGGCGACCTGGATGGCGTTGGCGCCCGGCAGGGCGAACACCACGATCTGAGCCGCTTTGTGACCGGTGAATCGCGAGAAGTTGCTGAAGCTCTGCTGGCTCAATTCGACCCGGGCGACGTCACGGAGGCGCACGAGCTGGGGGGCGGTGCCGCTGGCCGACTTGATCGTGATCGCGTCGAACTCGCGGGCGTCGGAGAGCCGGCCGAGGGCGTTGATCGTGAACTGGAAGGGCTGATCCTCGGGGACCGGCGGGCCGCCGAGCTGCCCGGCGACCACCTCGATGTTCTGTCCCCGAATGGCGTTCAGCACGTCCTGGGTCGAGAGCCCGAAGGTCTGCAGGCGCTTCGGGTCCAGCCAGACCCGCATGCTGTAGGGGCCGGCTCCGAATATCCGGATCTGGCCGACGCCCTGGATCCGGGCCAGGGGGTTCTGCAAGTTGATGATCGCGTAGTTGGAGAAGAAGTCCGGACCGTGATCCCCTGGGCGGTGACGCCTCCCGGGAGCTGGGACAGGGCGCTGTTGGCGAGGTTCTGGACCAGGGCCAGGGAGGTGTCGAGGTCCGTCCCGACGTCGAAGGTGATGGTCAGGGTGTACGAGCCGTCGCTGGAGCTGGTCGACGACATGTAGATGGAGTTCTCGACGCCGTTGATCGCTTGCTCCAGCGGCACCCCGATCGTGGCCGCGACCACCTCCGCGCTCGCGCCCGGGTATCGCGTGCTCACCTGGATGGTCGGCGGCACGATCTCGGGATACTGAGCGACGGGCAGCCCGTAGAGGAACACCCCCCCGACGATGACGGTGACGAGGGCGATGACGTTGGCGAAGATCGGGTGCTCGATGAAGAACTTGGAGATCACGGCGCCGCCTTCTTCTCCGGAAGCGAGGGACGGGCCTCCGGCCCGGGCGCGCCCTCTCGCTCGGGGGTGACCGGCCGGCCCGGCGCGGCCTTCAGCACGCCGTTGACGACGACCCACTCCCCGCCGGTGAGACCGGTGGCGATGACCCGCCGGCTCTCCACCGAGGCGCCGGTCATGACGGGGCGGCGCTCCACCACGTTCTTGTCGTTCACCACCAAAAGGTACGCGCCCTGCTGGTCGTGTCCGACCGCGACATCGGGAACCAGCAGGGCGCTGCGCTGCTCGAGCGGCACGCGCACGCGCGTGTAGAGGCCCGGCAGGATCTTGCCATCCGCGTTGGGCAGGACGCCCCGCATCAGCAGAGTGCCGGTGGTGGTCGTCAGGTTGATGGCGGCGAAGTCGAGGTAGCCCTGGTGGGGATAGCCGTCCTCATTGGGCAGCCCGGCGTGGACCGGCCACTTCCGCCCGTCCGTGGAGCCGGGGATCCCGCGCGTGACCTTGAGCAACCGCGCCAGGTCGAGATCGCTGATGCTGAAGTAGACGTAAATCGGGTCGATCTGGTTGATCTGGGCCAGGACCGTGCTGTTGCCTCCCGATCCGACGAGATTGCCGGGGTCCACCAGCCGTCGATCCATCCGGCCGTCGAACGGGGCGGTGACCAGGGTGTAGTCCAGGTTGAGCTTGGCCAGGTCTCGCTGGGCCTCGGCGGCGCGGAGGTTGGCCGCCGCGGTGTCCCGCTGGAAGCGCCAGTTTTCGACGTCGGACCTGGCGGCCGCGTTGTGCTGGATCAGGTTGGAGTAGCGGGTCAGCTGGGATTCGGTCCACTGCAGCTGGGCCCGGTACTGCAGGACGGCGGCCTCGGCCTGCCGGAGGTTGTCCTCGTAGGTGTTCTGCTGGATGACGAAGAGCGGCTGGCCCTTCTTGACCTGCTGCCCGTCCTGGAAGAGGACCTTCTCGAGATACCCCACCACCCGGGCGACCAGCTGGACCGTGTAGATGGCCTGGGTGTTCCCGGTGAGGTCCAGGCTGTCGGTGACCGCCTGCTGCACGGGCTGGGCGACCGTCACCTTCGGGGGCGGGGGCGGTTGGGGCTTCGGCTGCTCCTTGCAGCCCGGCAAGGCGAGAAGCACGGACAGCACGAGCAGGGTCAGCAGACGTTTCACAGTCGTCACCAATCGGGAAGCCGGGGCCGAGACTGTGGCTCGCGGGAGGCCGGCAGGTTGTAGGTCGTGGGAGCCAGCAGGCTCCCCCAGTTCGTGCGCTGTCGCATCTCCGCCTTGATCTCGGCCGGCACGATGTCCTCGCCCTCCCGGATCTCCCAGCCGCCCCCCAGCGCCCGGTACACCCCGACGAGGCCCGTCGAGATGTTGCCGAGCGTGCTGGCCAGGCTGTCCTGCTGGGTCAGGAGCGTCTGCTGAGTGGTCAGGACGGTGGTGAAGTCGGTCACGCCCTCTCGGTACTGCAGGACGGCCAGGTCGACCGCCGACCGGCTGGCCGTGACGCTCTTGGCCAGGAGATCGGCCCGGTCCTGCGAGCGGAAGAAGGTGGCGAGGTTGTCCTCCACGTCCTGCTGGGCCGAGAGAACCGATCGCTGATAGGCGAGCAGGAGCTGCTGGAAGTTCGCGTCCTGCACGCGGACGTTGTTCGTGATCTGGCCGTAGTTGAGGATGTTCCACTGCACGGAGGGGCCGATCTGGACCTGCCGGCTGCCCCAGCGGAACATGTCGCTGAGCCTGAAGGTCCCCAGATCGGTCGAGAGGAGGACCAGTTGGCCGATCAGGGAGAAGGCGGGGAGGAGGTCGGCCTTGGCCACTCCGATCTGGGCCGACTGGGCGACCGCCTGGAGCTCGGCGCTGCGGATGTCGGGCCGGCGGCGCAGCAGATCGGCCGGGATGCCGACGATGACCTGCGGCGGCGAGACCGGGATCGCGGACGGGCCGTCCAGCAGATCACCGAGGTCGTTCGGGGCCATGCCGAGCAGCACGGCGAGAGCATCCCGCGCCTGGCGTCGCTGCGTCTCGAGGGTCGGCAGCGTCGCCTGGGTGTTCAGGAGCACGGTCCGGGCCTGCTCCAGGTCGAGCTGGGTCACGGTGCCGTACTTGAACCGAGCCTCGACGATCTGCAGGGTCTGCTGCTGGATCTCGATGTTCTCCTGGGCGATGCGGATACGCTCCTCGGCGGTCCGGAGCGCGATGTAGTTGTTGGCCACGTCCGCGGTCAGGGTGACGAGGGTGTTGTCGTAGTCCGCGAGGGTCGCGAGCAGGCTGGCGTCGGCCGATTGGATCCCGCGCCGGATCCGCCCCCAGAAGTCGAGCTCCCAGCTCGCCTGCGCCCCGATCGTCGACTGCCAGTACTCGATGCTGCCGCCGCCCTTAAAGAAAGCGGCGGTGGCGGCTCGATCGCTCGTGCGGTTGTACTGGACGGACCCGATCGCCTGCTGCGTCTGCGGGAAGATCTCGCCGACCGCGATGCCCAGCTGGGCGCGTGCCTGCAGGACCCGCACCCCGGCCTGCTGGAGCGTGAGGTTGTCACGGTAGGCCCGCGTGATGAGGCGGTCCAGGACCGGATCGTTGAAGGCCTTCCACCAATCCCGGTAGTTGGTCGATTCGGCGCTGAGGCGCGGGTCCGCGGTCTCCCCGAAGCTCGGTGACACGGAGACCTTGGGCCGCTGGTAGTTCGGCCCCACCATGCATCCGGCGAAGGCCAGGAGCACGGGCAGCAGCAGGATGAGCCGCGATCGGCTCGATCTGCTCAACTTGTGGTCTGTCGGATGGCCATGTCGTCTCGTGTCCGTGACAACGCAGCATAGGGGATCGACAGGGACGTCGCAAGGCGACGCCTCATCTCGTTGCCCCCGGGGTGGTTGACTCCCCTGACGAAAGTCTCCAGAATGCGCGTCGTGACGACGCTCAGGTGGGGCCAGGCCGCGCCCGAGTTCGAGCTGCCCAGCACCGAGGGGCGGCCGATCTCGCTCCGGGAGCTCCGCGGGCGTGACGTCGTCCTCGGCTTCTACTGCTATGATTTCGGCGGCATCTGAACGCCGGAGCTCACCGGCCTGGGTCAGGCCGCGGGCGAGTTCACGAAGCGAGGCGCGGTGATCCTCGGGATCAGCGGCGACAGCCCGCTCTGCCACACCGCCTTCCACAAGGCGCACCCGTTTCCGTTCCCCCTGCTGAGCGACGTGCACCGCTCGGTCATCACGGCCTACGGCGTGCACGACGTCGACCGCAACGTGGCCTACCGCTCCACGTTCGTGGTGGACCGCGACGGGATCCTGCGCTGGGGCCAGGCGGGTGATCGTCAGATGGTGCGCGACGGCAGCGAGGTCCTGCGCGTGCTGGACCTGATCAACTCCCTGCGGCAGCAGAGCTCCTGAGGAGGCAGCCATGTCCTTCCCCCTGTCGGTCGCTCCCCCGTCCTCGCTCGGTCTCGACGCCCCCGCGCTCGACCGCCTGCAGGAGCTCATCACGCGGCACCTCGCGGAGGGCCGCTACCCGGGCGCCCAGATCGCGATGGCGCGCGACGGCAAGCTCGCGCTGTTCCGCACCTTCGGCGACGCGCGCCTGGATCCGGCGCGGGTGCCCGCCCGCGAGGACTCGCTCTGGCTCCTCTACTCCAACACCAAGGTCATCACCGCGAGCGCGATCTGGGTGCTGGCCGAGCAGGGCGCGCTCCGCTTCACCGATCGGGTGGCCGAGCACGTGCCGGGCTTCGAGGCCAGCGGCAAGGGCGACATCACGATCGTCCAGCTCCTGAGCCACCAGGGCGGGTTCCCGAGCGCGGACGTCCCGAAGGCGGCCTGGGAAGACCACGAGCTGCTGCGCCGGTCGGTGTCGGGTTTCACGCTCGAATGGACGCCGGGCTCGCGGGTGTACTACCACGGCCGGGCCGCCCACTGGGTGGCCGCGGTGCTGATCGAGGCCCTCACCAAGACCGACTACCGGGCCTTCATCCGCGAGCAGGTGATCGAGCCGCTGGGGCTGGGCGACGAGCTGTTCGTCGGGCTGCCCGACGCCCGGCACGAGCGCGCGACCGACATGCACGAGCCCGCCGCCTCCGGCGGAGGCCAGGTGAAGCGGGCGGAGGAGAACAACCCAGAGTTCCGCCGCGCCGGCACCCCGGGCGGCGGCGGCTACGCCTCGGCCCGCGCCATGGCCGCCTTCTACCAGATGCTGGCCGGCGGAGGGACCCTCAACGGGAAGCGGCTCCTCTCGCCCCGGATGGTCCAGTACGTCACGCGCAGCGTCACCGGTGAGCGGGTCGATGGTTACATGGGTATGCCGATGCACCGGGCGCTCGGGCCGCACGTGCGCGGCACCACCGAGAGCATCCGGGGGCTGGGGACCATCGCCTCGCCCCGGACGTTCGGCCACGGCGGGGTGGGCTCGTCCTACTGCTGGGCCGACCCGGACTCGGGAGTCTCGTTCGCGTACCTGACCAACAGCCGGCTTCCGGATCCCTGGCACAGCGCTCGCCTGGACGTCATCAGCAACGCCGCCCACTCCGCGATCCCGTCCGGGCGCTGAGCGGCAGCGGCGGCTGACGGCGCGGCTGCCTCGGTTGGCGGCTTGTGAAAGATGTGCCATAATGACGCCGCCCGAGGGCACAAAGGACAATAGTGATGGGAGTTTCCCTACCACTGCTCGATTCCGCGCGTCCGGCGCAGCCGCCCAAGCCACCCTGGTTGAAGGTGCGCGCGCCGGGCGGCCCGAAATACATCCGCCTGAAGGGGCTGATGCGCGAGTGGAACCTGCACTCGGTGTGCGAGGAAGCGCATTGCCCGAACATCGGGGAGTGCTGGGAGGATCTCACCGCCACCTTCATGATCCTGGGCGACGTGTGCACCCGCAACTGCGGCTACTGTGCGGTGACCCACGGCCGCCCGGTCTGGGAGGACCGCGAGGAGCCGGAGCGGGTCGGGCGGGCGGTGAGCGAGCTCGGCCTCGAGCACGTGGTGATCACCTCGGTCAACCGTGACGACCTGGCCGACGGCGGTGCCGCCCACTTCGCCGCGACCACGCAGGCGATTCGCCGCCACGCCCCCGGCTGCCGGGTGGAGCTGCTGATCCCGGACTTCCAGGGCAGCGCTCCCGCGATCGAGACCGTGATCGCGGCCTCCCCCGACGTGCTCAACCACAACACCGAGACGGTGCCCCGGCTCTACAAGGTGGCCCGCCACGGCGGCCGCTACGAGCGGAGCATCGAGCTGTTCCGCCACGCGCGCCGGGTCGCGCCGCGGCTCGTGACCAAGTCGGGCATCATCCTGGGCCTGGGCGAAGAGCGGGACGAGCTGCTGGCCACCATGGCCGACCTGCGTGCCGCCGACGTCAAGATCCTCACCCTCGGGCAGTACCTGCGGCCGTCGGCCCAGCACCTGCCGGTGGCGCGCTTCTACCACCCGGACGAGTTCGCCGAGCTGGCGGAGCGGGGCCGGGAGCTGGGGTTCGCTCACGTCGAATCGGGTCCCCTCGTCCGCTCCTCCTACCACGCCAAGCGCCAGACCGAACAAGCAGTGGGTTCGCAGCCGAAGGCGAGCCGAGCGGATTGATGGACTACGTCCCGATCCTGATGGTCTTCGCGGTGGCCGCGGTGGTGGCGGGGGCCCTGCTCGGCATCCCGTCGCTGATCGCCCCCCGGCGGGTCTCGACGGTGAAGCAGGAGCCGTTCGAGTGCGGCAAGGATCCGGTGCAGCTGCCCGAGGGGCGCTTCGCCATCAAGTTCTCGACCATCGCCATCTTCTTCATCCTGTTCGATATCGAGCTGGTGTTCGTCTGGCCCTGGGCGACCATGTACCGGCTCCTGGGCTGGTTCGGGTTCGTGGAGATGATGGTGTTCCTCGGGATTCTCATGCTCGGCTTTCTCTACATCTGGAAGAAGCGGGGGCTCGAATGGGAGTAGGCACGTTCTTCACCTCCAAGCTGGACGAGGCCATCGGCTGGGCGCGCAAGTACTCCATCTTCCAGTACCCGTTCGTGACCGCGTGCTGCGGGATGGAATACATGGCCACCGCGTGCTCGCACTACGACGTCGACCGCTTCGGGGCCGGGCTGCCGCGCTTCTCGCCCCGCCAGGCGGACGTGCTGTTCGTGGTCGGCACCATCAGCCACAAGATGGCGCCGGTGCTCAAGCGCATCTACGAGCAGATGTGCGAGCCGAAGTGGGTGGTCGCCTTCGGGGTCTGCACGTGCACCGGCGGCTTCTACGACAACTACGCGACGGTCCAGGGGATCGACACCATCATCCCGGTGGACGTCTATATTCCGGGCTGCCCCCCGCGCCCCGAGAGCGTCATCGACGGCCTGATGAAGCTCCAGGACAAGATCGCGGTCGGCACTCAGCGGTACTGAGGCGCACACTCCCGATGGACGGTTCCGCCATCCTGGCCCGGGTGCGTGAGCGGCTGGGCGACCGCCTGCTGGCGACCCACGAGTACCGCGGCGATCACACCGCGGTGGTGTCCCGCGAGGGCCTCGTGGCCGCGCTGACCCTCTGCCGGGACGACGCCGCGCTGGCCTTCGACATGCTGGTGGACGTCACCGCGGTGGACTACCTGCGGTTCCCCGGGCGCGAGGACGGCCCCCGCTTCGAGGTCGTGTACCACCTGTACTCGGTCGGGAACAATCACCGGGTGCGGCTGAAGGTGCCGGTGGAGCAGGACGATCCCGTCGTCCCCACCGCGTGCGGCCTCTGGCCGATCGCCAACTGGCTCGAGCGCGAGGTGTGGGACATGTTCGGCATCCGCTTCGACGGCCATCCCGACCTGCGCCGCCTCCTCATGTACGAGGAGTTCGAGGGCCATCCCCTGCGCAAGGACTACCCGATCAACCGCCGCCAGCCGCTGATCGGGCCGAAAGTGTAGGGCCTGATGGGCGAGGCGCAGCCGAAGGCGAGTCGAGCGGATATGAGAATGATGGCCGAGCGGAGCGAGGCCTAATGGCCGACGCGCGCGAGCTGTTCCTGGGCGAGGGGAGCGGAGGCGGCGAGGGCAGCAAGCACCTCCACGTCAACATCGGGCCGGCTCATCCCGCGATGCACGGCATCGTGCGCATCTTCGCGGAGCTTGACGGCGAGACGGTGGTGAAGACCGACGTGGAGATCGGCTACCTGCACCGGGCCTTCGAGAAGGACTGCGAGGCGGGCCCGTACAACAACGCGATCCCCTACACCGACCGGCTCAACTACGTCTCCCCGCTCATCAACAACTTCGGCTACAGCTCGGTGGTGGAGAAGCTGCTCGGCATCGAGATCACCGAGCGATGCAAGTACATCCGGGTGATCATGAGCGAGATCTCCCGGATCTGCGACCACCTCACCTGCGTGGGCGCGGGGTCCATGGAGCTGGGGGCCTTCACCGTCTTCCTCTACATGATCAAGGCCCGCGAGTTCCTGTGGGAGCTGGTGGAGGACGTCACCGGGGCGCGGCTGACCATCTCCTACGGGCGCGTGGGCGGGGTGAAAGCCGATCTGCCGGCCGGGTTCGACTTCAAGGTCAAGAAGGCGTTCGCGGAGACGCGCCAGGTCCTGGAAGAAGTGCACACCCTCGTCACCGGCAACCGGATCTTCATGGACCGGATGGTCGGGGTGGGCGCGCTCTCGAAAGAGGACACCATCGCGTGGGGCATCACCGGGCCGCTCCTGCGCGCGGCGGGCGTGCCGTTCGACCTGCGCAAGACCCAGCCCTACTGGGCCTACGACCGCATTCCGTTCGAGATCGCGCTCGGCAAGAACGGCGACAACTTCGATCGCTACCTGGTTCGCATGGCCGAGATGGAGCAGTCGATGCGCATCGCGGAGCAGGCCCTCGACGGCTTGCCGGGCGGCGCGATCCAGGTGGACTGGGAGGGCAAGGCCATCCCCCCGGACGCCTACGTCGACCTCGGCAAGCAGGGCAAGACCGAGGGGTTGCTGCTGATGCCGATCACCCTCTCCCCGAATCTCCAGGGCCAGGACCGGGGCGCGCACGACCGCATCAACGCGCACGACAAGAGGGTGGTGCTGCCGAGCAAGGCCGACACCTACGGATCGATCGAGGGCCTGATGAACCACTTCATGCTGGTGATGGACGGCTACGGCATCCGTCCCCCCGCGGGCGAGGCCTACTTCGCGGTGGAGGGGGCGAACGGAGAGCTCGGCTTCTACGTGGTGTCGGACGGCAGCGACCGGCCCTACCGCGTGCACTGCCGGCCCCCGTGCCTGCCTCCGGTGGCGGCCCTGCCCAAGATGATCGAGGGCGAGATGGTGGCCGACATCATCCCCACCTTCGGCTCCGTCAACATGATCGGCGGCGAGCTCGACAGATAGACAGCCCGAATGCCTGACCCCAAGCACCCCGAATTCACGCCCGACCAGCTCGAAGAGGTCCGCCGCCTCCAGGGTCTCTACCCGGACAAGCGCGGCGCGCTTCTGCCGGTGCTGCGCCTGGCCCAGGACGTGTTCGGCTACGTGTCCCTCGAGGTCGAGGAGTACGTGGCCGGGCTCTTCGAGCTGTCGCCGGCCCACGTCCACGAGGTCGTGACCTTCTATACCCTCTTCTTCCAGGAGCCCCCCGGACGCCACGTGGTCTCGGTGTGCCACAACCTCACCTGCCATCTGCTGGGATCGAAGTCGATCGTCGAGCACCTGACCCGGCGCCTGGGCATCGAGGTGGGCGAGACGACCGCGGACGGACGGGTCACGCTCCTGACCGTGGAGTGCCTCTGCGCCTGCGAGCAGGCGCCGATGATGCAGGTGGACGAGCGCTACGAGGGACTGCTCACGCCGGAGAAGGTGGACCGGATCCTCGAGGGGCTCTCCTGATGGCGGAGAAGATCTTCACCCGGAACTTCGACCGCCCCGGCTCCCACACCCTCGCGGTCTACCGCGAGACCGGCGGCTACACCGCGCTCCCCAAGGCGCTCCAGATGGAGCCGACCGCGATCACCGAGGAGGTGAAGAAGTCCAACCTCCGCGGCCTCGGCGGGGCCGCCTTTCCCACCGGGGTCAAGTGGAGCTTCATTCCCAAGGGCTCGACCGCGCCCAAGTACCTCGTGATCAACGCCGACGAGGGCGAGCCCGGAACCTTCAAGGACCGCTACCTCCTCGAGCGCGATCCCCACGCCCTGATCGAGGGCATGATCATCGCGTCGCGCGCGATCGACTCGCACCTGGGCTTCGTCTACATCCGGGGCGAGTACGTGAAGCCGTGGCAGGTCTTCCGCGACGCGGTGAAGGAAGCCTACGAGGCGGGGCTCCTCGGCAAGAACCTCCAGGGCTCGGGCTTCGACTTCGACATCGTGGTGCATCGCGGGGCGGGCGCCTACATCTGCGGCGAGGAGACCGGCCTTCTGTCCTCGCTCGAGGGCAAGAAGGGCTGGCCCAAGATCAAGCCCCCGTTCCCGGCGGTGAAGGGCGCGTTCGGGCATCCCACCATCGTGAACAACGTGGAGACCATCGCGGCGGTGCCCCACATCATCAACCGGGGCGCGGAGTGGTTCGCCGGGCTCGGGACCAAGACCCAGGGCGGGACGCGGCTCTACTCGGTGTCCGGCCACGTGGTGAGGCCGGGGGTGGTGGAGGCGCCGGTGTCGGTGACCCTGCGCTCGCTGATCTACGACCACTGCGGCGGGATGCGCGACGGGCGCCGGCTCAAGGCGGTGGTTCCCGGCGGCTCCTCGGCGCCGATCCTCACCGCGGACGAGATCGACGTGACCATGGACGCGGACGGCCTCAAGGCGGCCGGCAGCATGATCGGCTCGGCGGGGGTCATCGTCATGGACGAGACCGTCTCGATCCCGGAGGCCCTGATGGTGGTGGCGCGCTTCTACGCCCACGAGTCGTGCGGGCAGTGCACCCCGTGCCGCGAGTCGACCGGCTGGATCTACAAGATCGCCCACCGCATCGTGGAGGGGAAGGGCCGCAAGGAAGACCTCGACACCATCCTGGACGTGTCCAAGCGCGGGGCCGGCACCACCATCTGCGCCTTCTATGACGGCGCGGTCGGCCCCTACGTGAGCTACATCGAGAAGTTCCGCGGAGAGTTCGAGGCCCTGATCCCCCACGATGCCTAAGCTCACGATCGACGGCAAGGAAGTCGAGGTCGCCCCGGGCACCAACCTCATCGAGGCGGCCCGGCAGGCCGGCTCCGAGGTGCCCCACTACTGCTATCACCCCGGGCTCAGCATCGCGGGCCAGTGCCGCCTCTGCATGGTGGACATCGAGAAGAACCCCCGCCCGCAGATCGGCTGCAACACCCAGGCCGCCGACGGGATGGTCGTGCACACGCAGACCGAGCGCGTGCTCGAGACCCGCAAGTCGATCATGGAGTTCCACCTGATCAACCATCCGCTGGACTGCCCGGTCTGCGACCAGGCGGGCGAGTGCTGGCTGCAGATCTACTACATGCGCCACGGCCTCTACGATCCCCGGATGGTCGACGAGAAGGTCCACAAGCCGAAGGCGGTGCCGCTCGGGCCCCACGTCATCCTGGACGCGGAGCGCTGCATCCTCTGCTCCCGGTGCGTGCGCTTCTGCGACGAGGTGACCGGTACCGGCGAGCTCGGCATCTTCAACCGCGGCGACCACTCCGAGATCGGGCTCTTCCCGGGCAAGACCCTCGAGAACAAGTACTCCGGCAACGTGATCGACATCTGCCCGGTCGGCGCGCTCACCGACCGCGACTTCCGCTTCCAGGTGCGGGTGTGGTACCTCGACACCGCGCGCTCGGTCTGCAACGGCTGCGCGCGGGGCTGCAACGTCGAGGTGCACACGAACCGCCGGCGCCCGCACCACAACCAGGGGCGGCGCATCGCGCGGATCAAGCCGAGGCACAACCCCGACGTCAACCAGTGGTGGATCTGCGACGAGGGCCGCTACGGCTTCCGGTGGATCGACGACGACAGCCGGCTCCTGGTCCCCACGAGGCGCGCGGCGGGAAAGGACGTTCCCCTCGGCTGGGACGAAGCGGTGACGGCCCTGGTGGAGGCCCTCAAGCGTTACCGTCCGGAGGAGATCGGCATCCTCGCCTCGCCCCAGATGTCGAACGAGGATCTCTTCGCCCTGCAGCGGATCGCGGCCCAGCTCGGGATCGGCGGGATCGATCACCGGGTCCCGGCGCGGGTGCCCGGCGACGAGGACGACCTCCTCATTCGCGCGGACAAGAATCCCAACCGGCGAGGGGCCGAGCTGATCGGGCTCGGCCCGGCGGAGGGCCACGCGATCCTTGACGGAGCGAGGCAGCGTCGCGTCAAGCTCCTGTGGATCTTCCAGCACGACCTCCTCGATTCGGGCTGGCCCCAGGCCGACGTGACCGCGGCCCTGACCGCGGCCGAGATGGTGGTGTTCCAGGGCCCGAGCGCGAACGCGACCAGCGCGGGCGCACACTTGGTGCTGCCGAGCGCGGCCTACGTCGAGCGCGAGGGCACCTTCACCAACTTCCAGGGGCGCGTGCAGCGCTTCCGCACCGTGGTGGAGCCGCTCGGCGAGGCGATGGCGGACTGGTCCATCCTCGGTCGGGTCGGGCGCGCGCTCGGGGGCACGGATCCCGTCTTCGCGGCCACCCGGGCCGAGCAGGTCTTCGCGGGCCTGGCCGGGCAGGTGCCCGCCTTCTCCGGCATGAGCTACCGCGGGCTGCGAGACGCGGGCCAGGTGGTGAAGGCGTGAACGGTCTGGCCCTGGATCTCCTGCTGCAGGCGGTCCCGGTCGCGTTCGTCATGTTCCTGGTGCTGAACTTCGGCGGGCTCCTCACCTGGGTCGAGCGCAAGCAGTCCGCGATCATGCAGGACCGCATCGGGGCCAACCGGGCGTCCATATCCGTGCTCGGCTTCCGCATCCGTATCCTGGGCCTGCTCCACCCGCTCGCCGACGCAGTGAAGATGCTCACCAAGGAAGACTTCACCCCCGCGCGCGCGGACGTCCTGCTGTTCAAGCTGGCCCCGTTCGTGTCGGTCTTCTTCGGCCTCGCCGCCTTCGCGTCGATCCCGTTCGGCGACACGCTCCAGATCATGGGGCGCGAGATCCAGCTGCAGGCGGTGACCCTCAACGTGGGCATCCTCTACGTGCTGGCCATGATCTCGCTCGGGGTCTACGGGCTGATGATGGCGGGCTGGGCCTCGGCCAACAACTACGCCCTGCTGGGCGGGCAGCGGGCGGCGGCCCTCATGATCTCGGCCGAGGTCGCGATCGGGGCCTCGATCATGGGCGTGGTCATGGTCTACGGCTCGCTCAACATGCAGGACATCGCCCGCGGGCAGGGCCAGCCGCTGCTGCCCCAGTTCTTCGGCGCCTGGATCCCGGCCTGGGGCGTGCTCACCCAGCCGGCCGCGTTCATCCTGTTCCTCACCGCGGGCATCGCCTCCACCAAGCGCATCCCCTTCGACACCCCCGAGGGCGAGTCGGAGATCATCGGCTACTTCGTCGAGTACAGCGGGATGAAGTTCGGCATGTTCGCGATGGCCGACTTCCTCGAGACGGTGGTGATCTCGGGCATGGCCACCGCGCTGTTCCTGGGGGGCTGGCAGGTACCGTACCTCCAGGCCTCCGGGTTCGTCTTCCCGTGGGGCGCGAGCGTGGCCCTGCCGCACCTCGCGGTGGTCGGCCTCCAGGTCGTGTCCTTCCTCACCAAGGTCGTGGTCATGCTCTGGTTTCTCATGCTCATCCGCTGGACGCTCCCGCGCTTCCGTTACGACCAGGCGATGCGGCTCGGCTGGCTCGCCCTGTTCCCCCTGTCGGTCCTGAACATTCTCGTCACCGCGCTGGTGCTGCTCGCGGTGGGGAAGGGCTGAGCCGTGGCGTACCAGACCGAGAACACCCCCGCCGATCCGCGGCACTCGAGTCGCCTCGGCCTCCGCCAGCGCTTCTACGTGGTGGAGGTGCTGGTAGGGCTCGCGCTGACCGCCCAGCACTTCTTCGTCAACATGTGGCGGCACACCCTGAAGGTGGTGTTCCGGAGCAAGAGCGCCCGCGGCGCGGTCACCATCCAGTACCCGGACGAGCGCCGACCCTACTCGCCCCGCCTGCGGAGCCTGCACCGGCTGGTGCGCCGCGAAGACGGCTCGCCGCGCTGCGTGGCCTGCATGATGTGCGAGACGGTGTGCCCGGCCCACTGCATCTACATCGTGGCCACCGAGCATCCGAACCCGGAGATCGAGAAGGTCCCGGAGCGGTTCGACATCGACCTCGGCAAGTGCGTCTTCTGCGGCTTCTGCGTCGAGGCCTGCCCCGAGGACGCCATCCGGATGGACACCGGCATCCTGGAGTTCGCGGCCTACGACCGGGCGAGCATGGTCTACACCAAGGACACGCTGCTGGCGCTCGAGCCAGCCGGCGCCGACGGCGCCCCCACCTCGCCGGTTCCGATTCCCCCGTCGCGGAGACCGGCGTGAGCTTCGTCACCTTCTTCGTCCTGGCCGCCCTCGCGGTCGGCTCGGCGGCGGGGCTGCTCCTGCGCCGGAACCCGATCCACGGGGCCCTGTTCCTCGTGGTCAACCTGGGCACGATCGCGGCCCTGTTCCTGACTTTGCGGGCCGAGTTCCTGGCCGCGGTGCAGGTGATCGTCTACGCGGGCGCCATCGCGGTGCTCTTCGTGTTCGCGATCATGGTGCTGATCCCCGGCAAGGAGGAGACCGGGCCCGATCCGCTGCGCGGCCAGCGCCTCCTGTCGGTGCCGGTGGTGGGCGTCTTCCTGGCCCTGGTCGCGGTCGTGGTCGGCTCGGCCACCCTCTCGGGCGGCCCGAAGCCGCCGGTGGCGGGGGGCGCGGACGCGGTCGGGCGCGTGCTCTTCACCGACTACCTGTTTCCGTTCGAGGTCACCTCGGTGCTGCTGCTGGCCGCCATCGTGGGCGTGATGGCGCTGACCAGGCGCAAGGCCTAGGCCGGCGATGGTGCCCGAGTCCTACTACGTCGCGCTGTCCGCCGTGCTCTTCAGCATGGGCGTGCTCGGGGTGCTGATCCGGCGAAACCCGCTGGTGATCTTCATGTCGATCGAGCTGATGCTCAACGCGGCGAACCTGGCCCTGGTGGCCTTCGGCCAGCGCCACGGGACGACCGAGGGTCAGGCTCTGGTATTCTTCGTGATGTGCGTGGCCGCCGCCGAGGTCGCGGTGGGTCTCGCGATCATCGTGGCGATCTTCCGGCAGCGCCGCCGCCTCTCGGTCGACGAGCTGAGCACCCTCCGAGGGTAGCGAAGCACACGGTAGCAGCGGCAGAACGAAGGCTCCCAGGAGGAGACCGATGGCGCAGACGAAGACCGCACCGCCCCAGACGCGGCTCGACGGCGAGCTGGCGCGGCGGCTGCTGACCCAGATGGCGCTCATCCGGCGCTTCGAGGAGAAGGCGGCCGAGATGTACGCCCTCGGCAAGATCGGCGGCTTCCTCCACCTCTACATCGGGCAGGAGGCGGTCGCGGTGGGCGCCACCTCGACCTGCCGCCCCGACGACTACGCGGTCTCGTCCTATCGCGAGCACGGCCACTGCCTGGCCAAGGGCTCGGACCCACGCCGGATGATGGCCGAGCTGTTCGGACGCATGGGCGGGCTGAGCCACGGCAAGGGTGGCTCCATGCATCTCTTCGACAAGAGCGTCAACTTCCTGGGCGGGCACGGCATCGTGGGCGCGCACCTGCCGCTCGCGGCGGGGGCCGGCTTCGCGATCAAGTACCAGGGCGGCGACCAGGTGGTGCTGTGCTACTTCGGCGACGGGGCGGTGCCGGAGGGCGAGTTCCACGAGTCGATGAACCTGGCCGCGCTGTGGAAGCTGCCGGTGATCTTCATCTGCGAGAACAACCGCTACGCGATGGGCACCGCGATCCATCGCGCGCTGGCCCAGACCGACATCTGGCGCTTCGCGGAGACGTACGGCATTCCCGGCGAGGCGGTCGACGGCATGGACGTGCTGGCGGTGCGGGACACGGTGGCGCGGGCGGTCGAGCGGGCGCGGCGCGACAAGACCCCCACGCTGGTGGAGGCGCGCACCTATCGCTTCCGCGGCCACTCCATGCGCGACCCGGCCGGCTCGGTGTACCGCACCAAGGAAGAGGTCGAGCGCGAGAAGCTGCGCGATCCCATCACCCTCTTCAGCGATCGCTGTCTCAAGGAGGGCGTCCTGACCGAGGCCGACCTCAAGAACATCGAGAAGGCGGTCAACGACCTGGCCGACGAGGCGGTGGCGTTCGCGGAGGCCTCCCCGGAGCCGCCGCCGGAAGAGCTGTTCACCCACGTGTACAAGGACTGACGCGATGTCGGTGATGACCTACCGCGAGGCCCTGAACGTGGCGCTGCGCGAGGAGATGCGGCGGGACCCGCGCGTGTTCGTGATGGGTGAGGAGGTCGGTCTCTACGACGGCGCCTACAAGGTCACCCAGGGGCTGCTCAAGGAGTTCGGCGACCAGCGCATCATCGACACCCCCATCTGCGAATCGGGGTTCACCGGCGTCGGGGTCGGGGCCGCCATGCTGGGCCTGCGGCCGGTGATCGAGATGATGACGTTCAACTTCTCGATCCTGGCCCTGGACCAGATCGTCAACTCGGCGGCCAAGATGTGCTACATGTCCGGCGGCCAGTACAACATTCCCCTCGTGGTCCGCGGTCCGGGCGGGCCCGCGGCCCAGCTCGCGGCGCAGCACTCCCAGTCGATGGAGACCTACTTCTACCACGTGCCCGGGCTCAAGGTGGTGCGACCCTCGACGCCGGCCGACGCGAAGGGCCTGCTCAAGTCGGCCATCCGCGACGACAACCCGGTGATCTTCATCGAGGCCGAGACGTTGTACGCGGTGAAGGGGGAGGTGCCGGACGATCCGGACTTCCTGATTCCCCTGGGCCAGGCGGTGATCCGTCGCGAGGGCACCGACGTCACGGTGGTGGCCTACATGGGCATGCTCTACCGGGGGCTCGAGGTCGCCGAGGAGCTCGCCAAGGAGGGCATCTCGGTCGAGATCGTCGATCCCCGCACCCTCCGGCCGATGGACGCCGACACCATCATCGGCTCGGTACGGAAGACGCATCGGGCCGTCGTGCTCGAGGCGGGTGCGGGCTTCGCGGGGATGGGATCGGAGATCGCGGCCCAGATCACCGAGAAGGCCTTTGACGACCTCGACGCCCCCGTCGAGCGGGTCACCGGCGAGAACGCTCCGATGCCGTACGCCAAGAACCTCGAGCTGCTGAAGACGCCGTCCAAGGCCAAGATCGCCGCGGCCATCCGGCGGGTGTGCAACCGATGATCACCAAGGTGATCATGCCCAAGCTGTCGGACGCGATGGAGACCGGCAAGGTCATCAAGTGGCTCAAGAAGGAGGGCGAGGCGGTCAAGGGCGGCGACGTCCTCGTCGAGGTCGAGACCGACAAGGCCAACGTCGAGGTCGAGGCGTTTGGCAGCGGCGTGCTGCGCAAGATCCTGATCGCCGAGGGCAGCCAGGTGCCGGTCGGCGACCTGATCGGCGTGATCGCGGATCCGACGGACGACATCTCGAGCGTGGCCGCCACCCCGGCCCGGCCCGCCCCGGCGGCTCCGGCGCCCGGGGCCGCCGCGGCGCCGGCTCCCCGTCCCGCCCCGGTCGCGGCGCCGGCCGCGCCGCCATCCGCCGGGCCGCTCCCGGCGATGGAGAGCTACCAGTCGGTGCCCGCGACGACCACGGTCGTGCCGATGGCCCCGGCGGCCGTCGCGTCCGCCTCGCCCGCGGGCGGGCGCGTCAAGGCCTCGCCGCTCGCGCGCAAGATCGCGGGCCAGACCGGGGTCGATCTTCGCCTGATCCAGGGAACCGGCCCCGGCGGGCGCATCATCCGCGCGGACGTGGAGGCGGCCCGGACCGCGCCTCGCCCGGTCGCGGCCCCGCCCGCGGCGGCCGCCGCCGCGGGCCGTCCGCAGGCGGTGCCCGCCCGCCCCGCGTTCGTCGTCCCGCCCCGGCCCGAGGCCGAGTACGAGGACGTGCCGATGTCGGCGATGCGGGCCGCCATCGCCAAGCGCATGCCGATGTCGAAGGCGCCGGTTCCCCATTTCTACGTCACCTCCGAGGTCGACATGGACGCGGCGTGGGCGCTCCGCGAGCAGCTCAACGGGCTGGACGGCCAGCCGAAGATCTCGGTGACCGACATGGTCATCAAGGGGGCCGCGCTGGCGCTGCTCAAGAACCCCGGGGTCAACGCCCAGCTCAACGGTCAGGCCATCCGCGTTCACCACCGGGCGCACATCGGCATCGCGGTGGCGCTCGAGCAGGGCCTCATCACCCCGGTGCTGCGCGACTGCGACGTCAAGCCGCTGGGGCGGATCGCGCTCGAGTCGCGCGACCTGGCCGACAGAGCGCGTGGGGGAAAACTCCGCGCGCAAGAAATATCGGGGGCCACCTTCTCGATCTCCAACCTCGGCATGTTCGACGTGGAGGAGTTCTCGGCCATCATCAATCCGCCCGAGGGCGCGATTCTCGCGGTGGGCTCCGTGCTCCAGAAGCCGGTGGTGGACGACGGAGAGATCCGGGTGGGCCGCCGCATGAAGATGACCATCTCCTGCGACCACCGGGTGATGGACGGGGCGATGGGCGCCCGCTACCTGCAAGATCTCAAGCGGCTGCTGGAAGAGCCCCTGCGCCTGCTGGTGTAGCCGGTGGCCACCCAGACGTTCGACGTGGTGGTGGTGGGCACCGGGCCGGGCGGCTACGTGGCCGCCATCCGCTGCGCCCAGCTCGGGCTCAGCGTGGCCACCGTGGAGGACGACCGCCCGGGCGGCGTCTGCCTCAACTGGGGCTGCATCCCCACCAAGGCGCTGCTCCGCAACGCCGAGGTGGTCGGTCTCTTCCAGCGCGCCCAGGAGTTCGGGATCACGGTCGGGGAGTGGAAGGCCGACTACGCGCAGGCGGTGCAGCGCTCGCGCCGGGTCGCCGACCGCATGGCCAAGGGCGTCGAGTTCCTGTTCCGCAAGAACAAGATCACCCTCTTTCCGGGGCGGGGGACGCTCAAGAGCGCCCGGGTCGTGGAGGTTTCCGGCAAGGACGCCACCGGCAAGGACGGGGCCCAGACCCTCGAGGCGCGCCGGGCGGTCATCCTCGCCACCGGCTCCGAGCCCCGCTCGCTGCCGGGGGTGACCATCGACGAGAAGCGGATCATCTCCTCGACCGGAGCGGTCACCAACGAGAGCCGGCCCGGCTCGCTCGTGATCATCGGGGCGGGCGCGGTCGGCATCGAGTTCGCCGACGTGTACGCCGCCTACGGCGTCTCGGTCACCGTGCTCGAGGCGCTGCCGCGGGTGCTGCCCATCGAGGACGAGGAGGTCTCGGCCCAGATCGCACGGCTCTTCTCCCGCCGGGGCATCACCATCCGGACCGGGGTGCGCGTGAAGTCGGTGACGCCGGGGCCCTCCTCCGTCGCGGTGGCGGTGGAGGCGGAGGGCAAGACCGAGACGATCGAGACCGACCAGGTGCTGATGGCGGTCGGGCGCGCCGCGCGCACCCGGGGGCTCGGGCTCGAGCCCCTCTCGGTCGCCACCGAGAAGGGCTTCGTGACGGTGTCGTCCGCCATGGAGACCTCGGTGAAGGGTCTCTACGCCATCGGGGATATGGCGGGCCACCAGATGCTGGCGCACAAAGCGATGGCCGAGGGCGTGGTGGCCGCGGAGACGATCGCGGGCCAGACGCCGCGTCCGGTGGACTACGGCAACGTGCCCTCCTGCACCTACTGCCGTCCGCAGGTGGCCTCGATCGGCGTGTCCGAGGCGATCGCGCGGGGGGGCGGGCGCGAGATCGCGGTCGGGAAGTTCCCGTTCACCGCCAGCGGCAAGGCGGTCGCGCTCGGCGACACCGAGGGCTTCGTCAAGGTGGTGGCCGACAAGAGCACCGGCGAGATCCTGGGCGTGCACATCGTCGGTCCCGAGGCCACCGAGCTGATCCACGAGTTCGCGGTGGGGCGGACCCTCGAGGCCACGCTGGAGGAGATCGTGCACACCATCCACGCTCACCCCACGCTCTCCGAGGCCGCGCTCGAGGCCACCCTCGCCGCCCTCGGCCACCCCATCCACATATAGGCGGCATGGACTTCAAGCTGACCGCCGAGCAGGAGGCGCTGCGCCTCCGCGCCCGAGACCTCGCGGACGGGACCTTCCGGGAGCGCGCCGCCGGCTGGGACGCCACCGAGCAGTACCCCTGGGACAACGTGAAGGACCTGGTGCGGGCCGGCTTCATGGGCCTCACCATCCCGCGGGAATACGGCGGAGCCGGCGCCTCGATCCTGGACGTCCTACTGGTCGTCGAGGAGATCGCGCGGGTGTGCGGGGTCACCGCGCGCATCGTGGTCGAGGGGAGCCTGGGCGTGGTGGGCGCGCTCGCGGCCTACGGGAGCCCGGCGCAGAAGCGCCGCTACTTCCCCTGGGTGCTCGACGGCGACAAGCCGGCCATCGCGATCACCGAGCCGGAGGCGGGATCCGCGGCCACCGATCTCGTGACCCGCGCGGACGAGGCGCCGGAGGGCTACGCGATCACCGGCGAGAAGCGCTGGATCACCGGAGCCGGGACCTCGCGGCTCTACCTCGTCTACTGCCGGATGAGCCGCGCCCCGGGCGCGGCGGGCATCGGCGGGATCCTCGTCGAGCGCGACGCTCCGGGCTTCCGCGTCGGCGAACGCGACCACACCATGGGGCTCCGCGGCATCCCGGAGGGGCGGCTCTACTTCGAGGGCTGCCGGGTGCCGAAGGATCACGTGCTGGTGGGCCCGCCCGACGGCTTCAAGCAGCTGATGCAGGCCTACAACGGCCAGCGGCTCGGCGCGGCCGCCGTCGCGCTCGGGCTGGCCCAGGGCGCCTACGAGCTGGCGCTCGCCTACGCGGAGCGGCGGCGGCAGTTCGGGCGGGCGATCGGGGACTTCCAGGGCATTCGCTGGAAGCTCGCCGACATGGCGATCCGGCTCGACGCGGCCCGGCTCCTGATCCATCGCGCCGCCGCGAATGCGGGCGACGGCTTCCCCGATGCGCTCGAGGCCGCGAAGGCCAAGACCTTCGCGGCCGAGATGGCGCAGGAGGTGACCGGCCAGGCGCTGCAGATCCACGGCGCCGCCGGCTATGGGCGCGGGCTGCCGCTCGAGCGGATGGCGCGCGACGCGCGCATGTTCGCGATCGGGGGCGGGACGGTCGAGATGATGCGGAACCTCATCGCCGATCGGCTGCTGCCCACCCGGGCTGATTTTCGGCGGTAGGGCCGGCGCCCCTCCCCCTCTCGCCCCTCACCCTGCCCTCTCCCCAGGGGGAGAGGGAGAGGTCAGTGGTGGCCGCCGTGCATGAAGGGGAGCTGGAAGAGCAGGAAGTAGCCGTTGAGGGTGAGCGCCGCGCCGATCACGGCCAGCCCCAGGCTGAACGAGAAGATCAGCCCGGAGCGGGCCAGGATCGAGACCGACGACATCACGATGGCGATCTGGAGCAGCGCCTCCGCGACGAGGAAGTAGGGATCGCGGGCCGCGAAGCCGTCCCGCTGGTGCTCGAGCGCTTTCGCCGCCTTTTCAATATCCTTCTTCTCGACGTTGTAGCGCTTCTCCTCCTCGTTGAGCTTGGCGAGCAGGTCCTCGAGCTTCTTCCGGGCCTCGGGCTTGAGGCTCGCGTCGCGCTCGACGAGGTCGGCCTCGAGCCTGAGCTTCTGTGCGCGGTAGAGGTGCTCGCGGATGACCTTGGCCTGGTAGAACGCCCACTGGTCGGAGGACTGCTGCTGGGACAGCAGCATCTCCTTCATCGCGTGGTTGCCGCCGAGGGCCGCGATGGCCAGGACCACCGCGAACACGGCGGTGACCAGCGCGACCCGGCGGCTGAACTGATTCTCGGCCTGCTCGTGCAGCTCCTCGGGCCTGGGTAGCTCGACCTCGGGCATTAGATCGGCGGGCGATCAGTTGCTGGAGCGGCCCCGCGTGATCTCTTCCTTCATGGCCGAGCGCCCCGCCTCGAAGGCGGAGGTCAGCCGCTGCGCCTGCTCCTCGAAGTACTCGCGCCCCTTGTCGAACAGGTCTCCGGCGCGATCCTGCGCCTGGCCCGCCGCGTCCTGGGCGCGCTTGAACAGGTCACCGCTGTGCTCGGCGAGGAGCTCGCGCGTCTCCCGCCCGGTCTTGGGCGTCAGCAGCACCGCGGTCGCCGCGCCCGCGATGGCGCCCAGGAAGAACCATCCCAGATAGCCCGCCGCGTCGTTTCCACGCTCTTCGCTCATGGTCTTCTCCTTTTCGCCCGCCGGTCGTTCAGTGCCGGTCCTTGAGCCGGGTGAGGAACACCTCGAATCCGCGTTTCACCCCCGCCGCGACGCCGGCGTACTGGCCGATGCGCGTGAGCCCGCCCACCGCGCCCACCACACGCGCCGCGGTCACCGAGATGTCCTCGACGCGCTCCACCACGGAGCCGATGCGGTCGAGGCTGTCGTTGGCCTTGTGGGTGAGCTTCTGCAGCTCCGCGGTCAGGTTCTCGAGCTCGGTGGTCATCGGACGGATCTCGCGCTCCACGATGGCCAGCACGCCCTCCGCCCGCTGCGCGGCGCGCTTGAACGAGAGCAGCATGGAGATGAGTACGACCGTGAGGGCCACGATGCAGGCGAGGATCACAGCGACCGCCAGCGGGGTCATCGAGGTCCGAGTATGGCAGGGGCGTCCGAGCAAGTCAAACAAGGCGGGCGAGAAGCCCCCGCATTCATTGACTTTCCGCTTTCCCGCCCCCTATACTCCACCAGCAGAGGTCCCCCTGTCATGTCCCTCCACGATCGCTTCGACGAGCTGAGGCGCCGCAACGAAGCGGCCGAGCTCGCCGGAGGCCCGGACCGCATCGCCCGCCAGCACGGCGCGGGCAAGAAGACCGCGCGCGAGCGGATCGAGCTGCTGCTCGACAAGGGCTCGTTCGCGGAGATGGATCGCCTGGTGGTCCACCAGACCCACGACTTCGGGATGGACGAGCAGCGGATCCCCGGCGACGGGGTGGTCACCGGCGGCGGCCGCATCCACGGCCGCCCGGTGTTCGTGTTCGCCCAGGACTTCACCGTCTTCGGCGGCTCGCTGTCCGAGGCCTACGCGCGGAAGATCTGCAAGATCATGGACCTGGCCCTCAAGACGGGCACGCCGATCGTCGGGCTCAACGACTCCGGTGGGGCTCGCATCCAGGAGGGCGTGGTCTCGCTGGCCGGCTACGCCGACATCTTCCTCCGCAACACGCTCGCCTCCGGCGTCGTCCCGCAGATCTCGGCGATCATGGGTCCCTGCGCCGGGGGAGCGGTGTATTCGCCCGCCATCACCGACTTCGTGTTCATGGTCAAGCACAGCTCCTACATGTTCGTGACCGGGCCGGACGTGATCCGCGCGGTCACCCACGAGGAGGTCTCGTTCGAGGAGCTGGGCGGCGCCGCCACCCACGGGGGCACCTCGGGGGTGGCCCACTTCGCGGCGGAGAACGAGGAGGAGTGCCTCGCCCTCATCCGCGAGCTGCTCACGTTCCTGCCCCAGAACAATTCAGAAGACCCTCCCGTTCGTACGAGCCTCGATCCGGTCGATCGCGTCGACGAGCCGCTGCAGGCGGTGGTGCCGGAGCAGCCGAATCGGCCCTACGACATCAAGGACATCGTGCGGCCCGTCCTCGACGACCGCTACTTCTTCGAGGTCCAGGCCGACTTCGCGCCCAACCTGGTCATCGGCTTCGGGCGGCTCGGCGGGCGCCCGGTGGGGATCGTGGCCAACCAGCCCGCGCACCTGGCCGGCTGCCTCGACATCAACGCCTCGGTGAAGGGCGCCCGCTTCGTGCGCTTCTGCGACTGCTTCAACCTGCCGATCGTGACCTTCGAGGACGTGCCCGGCTTCCTGCCCGGCACCGCCCAGGAGTTCGGCGGCATCATCAAGCACGGGGCCAAGCTGCTCTTCGCCTACTGCGAGGCGACGGTGCCGAAGCTCACCGTCATCACCCGCAAGGCCTACGGCGGCGCCTACTGCGTCATGTCCTCCAAGCACATCCGGGGCGACGCGAACTTCGCGTTCCCCACCGCGGAGATCGCGGTGATGGGGCCGGACGGGGCGGTGAACATCCTCTACCGGCGGGACATGGAGGCGGCGTCCGATCCGGTCGGGCTCAAGGAGGAGAAGGTCCGCGAGTACCGCGAGAAGTTCGCGAACCCCTACGCGGCCGCCGAGCGCGGGTACATCGACGAGGTCATCGAGCCGCGGGACACGCGGCGGCGGCTGATCCAGGCCCTCGAGATCCTGCACACCAAGCGCGACAGCAACCCGCCCAAGAAGCACGGGAATATCCCGCTATGAGCCGGTCGTGATGACCCCGGAGGAGCGCGCGCGCTTCGAGGAGGCCCGCGGGCAGTGGGAAGAGCGGACGCTCAAGCCCGCGCTGGGCCGCGGCGCGGAGCGGCCGGGGCCCTTCGCGGACTCGAGCGGCGCGCCGCTCGAGCGGCTGCACACCCCGGCCGACGTCGACCGGCTCGACTACGTGCGCGACCTGGGCTTCCCGGGCGAGTTCCCGTTCACCCGCGGCGTGCAGCCGACCATGTACCGCGGGCGGCTCTGGACCATGCGCCAGTACTCGGGGTTCGGCTCCGCCACCGAGACCAACCGCCGGTTCCGGTACCTGCTCGAGCAGGGGCAGGGCGGCCTCAGCGTGGCCTTCGACCTGCCCACCCAGATGGGCTACGACGCGGACCACGAGATCGCCCGCAGCGAGGTCGGCAAGGTCGGGGTCGCGATCTCGAGCGTGGAGGACATGGCCGCGCTCTTCGAGGCGATCCCACTCGATCGCGCCTCCACCTCGATGACCATCAATGCCACCGCCTCGATCCTGCTCTGTCTCTACATCGCGGTCGCCGAGCGGCAGGGGGTGCCCTCGGAGCGGCTCTCCGGCACCGTCCAGAACGACATCCTCAAGGAGTACGTGGCGCGCGGCACCTACGTGTTCCCGCCCGGCCCCTCGATGCGGCTCATCACCGACACCTTCGCGTTCTGCCGGGAGCGCGTGCCGCGCTGGAACACCATCTCGATCTCGGGCTACCACATCCGCGAGGCGGGCTCCACCGCGGCCCAGGAGGTGGCCTTCACCCTGGCCAACGGCGTCGCCTACGTGACCGCGGCCCAGGAGGCCGGGCTCAAGGTGGACGACTTCGCGCCCCAGCTGTCGTTCTTCTTCAACGCCCACAACAATCTGATCGAGGAGGTAGGGAAGTACCGGGCCGCGCGCCGCCTGTGGGCCCGCATCATGCGCGAGCGCTTCGACGCCCGCGACCCCCGCTCCCAGATGCTGCGCTTCCACGCCCAGACCGCGGGCAGCATGCTCACCGCGCAGCAGCCCGAGAACAACATCGTGCGGGTGGCGGTGCAGGCCCTGGCCGCGGTGCTGGGCGGCTGCCAGTCGCTGCACACCAACTCGATGGACGAGGCGCTCTCCCTGCCGAGCGAGCAGGCGGTGCGCATCGCGCTGCGTACCCAGCAGGTGCTGGCCCACGAGTCCGGGGTGGCGGACGTGGCGGACCCGCTGGGCGGCGCCTACACCGTCGAGCGGATCACCCGGCGGATCGAGGAGGAGGCGGAGGCCTACATCGCCAAGATCGACGGGCTCGGCGGCTCGGTGCACGCGATTGCCTTCATGCAGCGCGAGATCCAGGAGGCGGCCTACCGCTACCAGCAGGAGATCGAGGGCAAGCAGCGACTGGTGGTGGGCGTCAACGAGTTCGTGATGGACGAGCCCCCGCCCGCCAACCTGTTCCAGGTCGATCCCGCGGTGGGAGCGGCCCTCGCCGAGCGCCTGGCCCAGCTGCGCCGGCGCCGCGACGGAGATCTGGCCGCGAAGGCGCTCGACGAGATCGACCGGGCCGCCCGCGGCCGCGACAACCTGCTGCCGCCCATTCTGGCCGCGGTGCGGGCCCAGGTGACGCTCGGCGAGATCTGCGACACGCTCCGGCGGGTGTTCGGCACGCACCAGCCGTCGGTGGTCTTCTAGGGTGGGCGGCTGGCTTCGGCTCGTCACGCTGCCCTTGCTGGTCCTGGCGCTCAGCACGCCGGTCGGCGCGGGCACCGCGGACCAGGTGGGCGTCACTTTCGGCCTCCTCATCCAGGACGTGGTGGCCGCGTTCCCGGCGGTGGAGGGCCTGGTGGTGCAGGTGGAGGGCGATCGGCTCTTCCTCGATCTCACCGAGAAGAACGGCGTCCAGCCGGGTCAGGAGTTCTCGGTGTTCCGCAAGGGCGAGGTCTTCCGCCATCCGATCAACGGCCGGCCGCTCGGTCGCTACGAGGATGTGCTGGGGTATGCCCAGGTCCTCCGGTTGCACCCGCAGTACTCCGAGGCCCTGTTCGTGCCCGCGGAGGGCAAGGCGCCGGTCCAGCCCGAGGACGGGGTCCGGATCACGAAGGGGCGCATCCGGGTGGCGGTGGCGCCGGCCACCGATCTGACCAAGGCGAACGCGGATCTGCGCCGGGTGCCGTTCATGCTCGCGCACGCGCTCGAGCAGACCAAGCGCTTCCAGGTCGCGGATCCCTCCACGGTCCAGGAGCACCTGCTGAGCCAGAAGACGCGCAGCGAGGAGCTGCTCGTGAGCCCCGGCAAGGCCCGGACTTCCGGCAAGACCCTGGAGGTCACCGGCTGGCTGGTGCCGGTGCTCATCGAGCGCCGGGGCATCACCTATCTCGACGTCACCTGGGTGTCCGCGGTCACCGGGACGGCCCTGTTCTCCCGCCGGGCGGTCCTGAGCCGGACCGAGGGCTCGGCCGAGCAGCGGTTCCCGTGGGAGCCCCTCCCGACCGACTAACCACCCCGGAAGCCACGGGGAAGACGGGGGTTCTGATATGCTGTGGGCCATCATGAAGACCTTTCCACGCGTGCAGGGGCTCGTCCTGGCCGGCGTCCTGGTGGTCACCGTCGCCGGATGCGGCGGCCGGGGTTGGCGGGAGTATCTCGGGCTGGCGTCGCCGAGTGATGCATCGATCGCCCTGCGAGCCGCGGAGCCCAAGTGGCTCCTGATCCGCAATCCGCGCTGCTGCGACGTGGCGAGCGAGCCCGAGTACATCTGGGTCGAGGAGGACAAGGTCCCCACGACGGTCAAGTCGTTCGTGTTCGGCGAGTCCACCCTGCTCGCGCCGCCCGAGATCGTGTCCAAGTACGGCCCGCCCCCCGGGGGCGGCCGCATCAGCGTCCGGCAGGGCGGGGCCTACAAGGTGGAGAACGTGGTCCCGACGGTGCAGACGTCGCGTAGTGCCTCGGCGGTGGTGGCCAGCACGAGCCGGACCGACGCCGCCACCGGCGCCGCGGCGCAGGCGGCCACGCGCGGCTACGTCGTGTTCGTGGATACCTCGCGGGTGATCATCGACCTGGCCGCGGCCGACGGGGTCAAGCTCGGCACCGGGGTGAGCGTGCGGCGCGACAAGATCGCGATCGTCCATCCCATCACCGGCGAGCTGCTCGGGGAGCTCGACGAGGAGGTGGCGACCGGCCGCGTGGTCGAGGTCCGCGACAAGTTCTCGGTGGTCGAGGTGCAGAAGGCCGCCGCGGGAGTGCAGGTCCAGGTCAAGGACCGGGTGGTGCTCCGGTAACCGGCGGATCCCCGCCTCCTCTGGTGAAAGCGCCCACTCCGCTCGAAGCGCTGCTCAAGGATCGCGTCGCGCTGGCGATCGGCGGCGAGCTCGGCGCGATCGAGGCCGCCATCGGGCGCGAGATCGACTCGCCGGTCCCCCTCATCCACGAGATGGGGGAGTTCATCGCGGGAGCCGGGGGCAAGCGGCTGCGCCCGATCCTGCTCCTGATCGCGGCGCGCCTGGCCGGCTACCGGGGCCCCCGCGCGGTTCGCATGGGCTGTGTGGTGGAGCTGCTTCACACCGCGACCCTCATCCACGACGACGTGGTCGACCAGGCCCCCCTCCGCCGCGGGCGGCCGTCGGCCAACGCACGCTGGGGCGACGACGCCTCGATCCTGGTGGGCGACCACCTCTACTCGAAGTCGTTCGCCCTGATGGTCGAGGACGGTGATCCGCGCGTGCTCGAGACGCTGGCGCGGGCGACGGTGTCGATGACCGAGGCCGAGGTCTTCCAGCTCGAGCGCAAGCGGAGCGGCAGCACCGGGGAGGCCGACTATCTGCGGATCATCACCCAGAAGACGGCCTCCTTCATGTCGGCGTGCTGCCGGATCGGCGGCCTCCTGGGGCGGGCCGACGCCGAGCAGGTCGAGGGCCTGACCCGCTACGGGCTCGACATCGGCATCGCCTTCCAGATCAGCGACGACTCGCTCGACTTCGTCGCCGACCAGGCGCGTCTCGGCAAGGCGGTGGGGGCCGACCTGAAGGAGGGCAAGCGCACGCTGCCGCTCATCGCCACCGTCGAGCGGGCCGGCCCCGCGGATCGCGATCGCATTCAGGCCCTGCTCCGGCAGCCCGCGCTCAGCCCCGACGAGATCGAGGAGATCCGACGCCTGGTGGTCAAGCATGCCGGGGTCGAGTACGCGCTCGAGCGGGCCCATCAGTACGCGCAGAGCGCCAAGGACGCGCTCCGGCCATTCCCCGACTCGGAGGACAAGGACACCCTGGTCCTCGTCGCGGACTTCGTGGTCGATCGCGACCGCTGATTCTCCCTCTCCCCTCAGGGGAGAGGGTAGGGTGAGGGGTGGTGAGGGCGGGTCGAGAGGGCAGGGGTGAGAAGAGACCGGTGCCGCCCATCATCACCCTGACCACCGACTTCGGGCTGCAGGATCCCTTCGTCGGGATCATGAAGGGCGTCATCCTCTCGATCTGCCCGAGCGCGTGCCTGGTGGATCTCACCCACGACGTGGAGCCGCAGGACATCCTGGGAGCCGCCCTCGCGCTCGAGGCGGCGCTGCCGTTCTTTCCAGACGGCACCGTGCACCTGGCGGTGGTCGATCCCGGCGTCGGCAGCGCCCGGCGCCCCCTCGCAGTCCGGATGCGCGGACACTACCTGGTCGGTCCCGACAACGGGGTGCTCACCCCTGCGCTCCTTGGCTCCCGAAGAACGGCGGTCGCGCTCACCGCCCCGGAGTACCGGCTGCCCCAGGTGAGCCGCACCTTCCACGGCCGTGACGTCTTCGCGCCGGCCGCCGCCTACCTCGCGGCGGGCATTCCGCTCGAGCGCCTCGGACCGACGGTGGCGGACCCGGTGCTCCGGCCCATCGCGGGCAGCCGGCTCGAGGGCGAGACGCTGGTCGGAGAAGTGCTCGCGGTCGACCGCTTCGGCAACCTGCTCACCTCGATCGAGGCGACCGCGCTCGCCGGGTTTGCCGGCGGTGGTCCCGTCGCGGTGGAGGTGGCGGGCCAGCCGGTCGCAGGTCTGGTCGACGCGTACGCCGACGGCGGCGACGGGCGGCCCGCGGCGATCGTGGGCTCGACGGGACGCGTCGAGATCTTCGTGCGGTGCGGCAGTGCCCGCCAGGCGCTCGGCGTGGGTCGGGGCGCGCCGGTACGGATCCGGAAGCGTGGGTGAGAGGGACGCTAGCCGGCGCTGCTGGGTTTGGTCGTCTTGGTCGTCGAGGAAGCGGAGCCGGTGCCGGTGTCCGTGCTAGACTTGCTCTCCGATGACGCCGCCGGCTTCGACTCGGCGCTTCCGCCATCCTTCGACGACACCTTCGAGGTCGACTCCTTCGACTTCGACTCTTTCGCCGTCGACTCCTTCGGGGTCGATTCCTTCGCCGTCGACTCCTTCGATTCGGACCCGGAGTCGGAGGACGTGCCCTTCTTCCGCGCCTCGGACGGATAGTCGGTGACGTACCAGCCGCCGCCCTTCAGGATGAACGGGGTCGCCGAGAGGAGCCGGTGGATCGGGCCGCCGCAGCGATCGCAGGTCTCGAGCGCGGGCTCGGTGATGCGCTGGCGCATTTCGAAGACGCGGGGACACTTCAGGCATTCATACTCGTAGGTGGGCATGAATCAAAGGAATACATGGCGAGCATGAGGGTGTCAAGGCGCGCGGGATTGCTCGGGCTGCTCACCGTCGCCACGCTCGTGCCCGCGTGCGCGACCTCGACCGCCGACGAGGAGATGCGTCGCCTGGAAGCGCGCTCCGCGTACGAGGCCGGTGTGAAGAGTATCTCGGACGGGCGCGTCTCGCTCGGGCTGGCCTCCCTGCGTCAGGCCGCGGAGGTCGAGCCGCAGAACGCGCTCTACCACAACGCGGTCGGCGCGGTGCTGCTCAACGTGGGTCGATACGCGGACGCCCAGGTCGAGTTCCAGAAGGCGGTGGAGCTGGACGCGACCTACGCCGACGCCTACCACAACCTCGGCTCGGCGTACGCCGAGCAGGGCAAGTGGGAGGAGGCGATCACCGCCTACAAGAAGGCCCTTGCCCAGACCATCTACACGACCCCCGAGACCACGTACAACAACCTGGGCTATGCCTACTGGGCGCTCGATCGTCGCCGGGAAGCGGAGGAGGCATTCCGCGCCGCGCTCCAGCTCGAGCCGAAGCTCGTGCCCTCCCACTTCTGGCTCGGGGTCCTGCTGCAACGGGAGGGGAAGAAAGACGAAGCCAAGGCCCACTTCCAGGCCGCGAGAGACCTGGAGCCGGCTTCCCTGCTGGGAAAGCGAGCCGCCGAGGTGCTCCGGGCCATCGGAGAGGGCGGATAAGTAGCTGATTTAGCTGATTCTGGGCCCAGACCGGCCTCCGGATTTTTCCTTGACCCCTGAATATGATTCGCGGTAAAAAGGTCAGGCCTTTTCCTATTCTTTTCTTCCGAGGGGGTGACAGGGAAAAACACTCGTCTCTCGAGCCGTACCGTCGTTGCGCACAAAGCGGGAAGTCAGACAGCGCAAGATGCAGCAAATTGCTCGTCATCGACCTGATTGAGGAGAGTCTAATGAAAAGGACGAGTCTAGCCGTCCTGATGATCGCCTTGGCCATCCTGGCCATGGCGGCGCCCATGGCTTTCGCCCAAGCGCCCGCCCCGAAGGTGACCATCAACGGCCTCATCGACAACCTCACGTCGTACTCGCAGAACATCGACATCTACAACAGCGGTGTTCTCAACCGCACCGACAAGCAGTGGTACGGTCGTACCCGCGGCCGCTTCGACATCATCGGAGAGGTCGGGAAGGCCAAGGCCGTGCTCGGCCTCGAGCTTGATGAAACGTACGGCCAGGCCGGGAGAGCCTCATCGAACTTCACCAACGGGGGCGGCGCCACCAGTGGTGCGATTACTCCCGGGGTCGAGAGCGCCTTCGGGACCGACGGTGGCTTCATGGTGAACACGGACACGCGTGGAATCGTCGAGATTAAGTGGCTGTACGTGGAGTTCCCGGTGCCGCTCATCCCGGTGCCCACGACGATGCGCCTAGGCGCCCAGCCGTTTGGCAGCGCATCCACCTATAAGTTCGCTGCCTACTCCGCCAGTGACTTTTCCGGCTTGAACATCACCTCCAAAGTCACGCCGAACATCGAGATCCAGGCGACCTACGTCCAAATCGAGGAGAATCTGACCGGGACGGGGTCGAAGACGAACGTGCCCTTTGCGACGAATGGAGTCGTCACCAACCTCGAGAACCGCGGTGACGACTACGCCTGGATCATTTCCCCCGCGATCACTCCGTTCAAGGGTCTGG
>WNFF01000271.1_pt1 | contig 37092 bp, 26 predicted proteins | sample 5400441 | NCBI WGS metagenome assembly WNFF01 (sample SAMN13153345, study PRJNA577476) | soil metagenome | isolation source: 120 cm saprolite under Douglas fir tree site 2 hole 3 replicate 1 | place: USA:California | collected 2015-04-18
AGAAGACGAAAGCGGTGCTCAGCGCCGATGCGGAATTATTTGGCCGCATGAGTTCGCTGACTGCCAAATCCTGGAGGTTCCATTCCCAGCTGGCCATGGCGCGTGCGAGGCCGCGCAATAGCCGCTCGGGGTCCGCGGCGGCCAGGAGTTTGATGGCTGCAGTGACGCGCTGGCGGCGGGCTTCGTACAGCCGCGTTTCGAGCAGGTTGAGAACGGGCACGCCGATGGTCCGCAGGAGCCGCGCCATGGCGGGCACCATTTCGGCGCCGCGCGGTTCGGTAAGAAGCAATGTCAGGCGATCGAGCAGCCGCTCGGGATCACGTTGCAAGAGCCGGGGCAGGACGGGCTCCAGGGCGCGGTTGGCCAGAGAGGCATCCACCAGCAACAGCCAGCGATCTTGCGCCACCAGGCGGTTCGCCAGCGCCGTCATGTGATCGTGCTCTTTATCCTGAGGAACGCGCTCGAGGCCGTTCAGGATGGCTTCAAAGCCGGAATAGTCGCCGCGAGTCACGGCAATGCGCCCGAGGGCCTCGACGAAGGCCGCCAGCAGCGCGGCGGTCTCCGGAGCCTTCTCCGAGTCCAGAGCCTTCATGGCGCCGCGGCTGAGGTCCTCCGGCAACTGATTCGGCCAGAGGGATTCGATGATCGGGCAGAGTTCGTTCAGCCCGGCGGCTACGGAGCGCCTTGCCGAAGCGTCCGCATGTTCGATGCGGCGGGCATAGTTCAAGACGATGTTGCGCGCTTCGCGACGCGGAGCGTCCGCTCCAGCGTCGGCGAGTTGCCCGAGGGTATGGCGCAAAGCCGCTACCGGAACGCACCATACATCCGGGCCGCGCAAGACCGCCGACTTTTCGCGCGGCGAGAGTTCCAGCCAGAATCGATCGATCAACTGTTCGCGGTGCGTCTCCGTGGCCCAGGCAACGGCCAGCGATGAAAGATGCTGGGAAGAATGGGGGCCGGCGTAGCCGCCGCTCTCGACCATGACGTTGCTCAAGCGCTGGAACGTTGGCCTTACCGACGAGGCGGTAAGCGATCCGCTAGAAAACTCGGCGCTGAGGAACTCGAAGACGAGGTGTTCCGAGAGGCGCAGCAAATACGGTTGCGGACGTTCGCCTTCGCGAGGCCCATATTGGGAAACGGAGCTAAGCAGCATGGATACACTGTCGCGGCTGGCTTCTTCCATCGCGCCGTGTATCGCCCGCGCCGCTTCTTCCGGGGAAAGACCGCGCGCGGTTTCAAGAGGCGGGGTCAACCGCGCCAGGAGCCGCAGGCTAGCCACCAAATCATCAAAGTTCGGCGCCTGTATGGGTGCATCAGCCGTTTCTCGCGGGGAATGTCCGCCGTAAGCTACCAGCGCGCCGATCAGGCTTGCCAGTACCGTGTCCACCCGGCGTTCCGTTTGCGTATTGATGGAAATACCTTCCACGCGGTTCTCCAGAAGACGCGCCGGCCACCACGCATTGCCACCACCGTTCGCCGGCTCTTCCGATCTTAGCAGCGACTCCTTCACGAGTCGCGCCAGCGTGTCCAGTTCGCCTACATGGAATTTTTTCGAGAAGGCCAGCGCCTGGATTCCCGCCCGTTGGAGGTCCAACGCCAGCGCCTGCATTTCTCCCCGTGCGTCCGGCAGGTGGGCGTCGCCGAGCCTCGGCGCCACCAACCCGCCGCGCTCCACACGAATCTCCAGCCCGCCCATCATTTCGTTGGCGTCGCGGAGGCTATCGTAGGCGCTGTCCAGGCTGTCGAGCCTCAGCGGATGATCCTTCTGGTAAAGGCGTTCTGCGCGCAGCAGCAGGTGCAGGTGGCGAAGCGCGCGCTGGACTTCGACGGCCTTATGGTCCATCGTGCCCATGGGAACTCGAGCGACCGCATTGGCGAGCTGGCGCAACGACGTGCGCGGCGTGAGGTTCGGGCTCGCTTGCGGCAACGGCGCCTCGTGCTTTACTTCCGGGTTCGCTAGTCTGGCCCTGAGTGCCAAGAGTATCTCCGCCTGCTTCCTTGCCGTCTATGCGCGCCGCTTCGTGCGGTGTGGGTGTTGGCCTTCCATCTCGCAACGAGTTCGCGCGAAGGCAGGCTGCCCCTACCTATATAGCAAGCACGCCTCCGGCCCGAAGGTAGCGGTTCTAACTCCTTTGTTTGGAACATAAACCATCGAAGGTTCTAGGACTAGTGATGGCCGATTGTAACAAAATGTTACGTTTTTGGTAGGGTCTCCACGGCTTCCGCGCAGGCACCGTTCGGGCAAAATGGAGGCCTTCCAGGCTTCTAACACGCTTTATTGTTGGTGCAACACTTCTTCAATCGCGACCGTTCCGCCCTCGGTCACTTGCACCGTCCGCTTCGCCTGTTGAAAACCATTCAACCGCAACGTCACTGTGTGCAACCCGGCCGGTATCTGAACCCGTGCCGGTGCGAACTGTCCCGTCGAAGTCCCATCCACGATGATTTCCGCGCCTTTCGGAGCGGAACTCACCTGCGCCCAGGCAACCCGGCTAGCCGATTTTTGGCTGAGCGGCACGTTAAATTGCGTCTGGATATTGTCTTTGACCTGAATGCCCCCGGCATACGGCTCATAACCCGCCAGCCGCAAGACCAGGTTGTACTGTCCGGGCGCCAGGGGCAACGTTACGGGCGTCTGACCCGATTGCTTCGCTCCATTGATGAAGACGTCCGCGCCCGGCGGCTGGGTGCCGATGAAAATACCCTTGGCCAACGATTCGAGCTTAATCCTCTGGTCCTGGGCGTCGCCGCTCTTAACTTGCAGCGCGGTCTGCACCGATTGATAGCCCTCCTTCTGCACCTCCAGGCTGTACCGCGCGGGATTCAAATTGTTAAAGCTGCAGGGCGTTTGACACTTGTTCAGCACGTGGCCCGCGGGTCCGCGAAGCACCGCGGTAGCGCCAATCACGTCGGTAACGAGGTGAATCGCCCCATACCCCGCTGCCGGAACAGGGTGAGCGCCCTCGTCCGGGCTGGCGGCGACAACTGCGGGCGTGTCGTCATATTCGAGGTGATCGATCACCCGCACGTCCGAAGGCGCGTTCCGCAATAGTTTCAAAAGTGCGCCGTGTTCGGCTGGCCGAAGCTTTCCCACGAGCGTCAGCGTGTTGCCGGTGGCCTGAACTTTCACATGGCTGCTCAATCCTTTTTCGGAAATGGCTTCCTCAATGCGGCCTTTGTATTCCGCCACTTTGGGGCTCGTCGAATTTTCCGGTTTCTTGGGCGCCGCCCTTTCCCTGACAATTTCCGCCGGCTTTGACTCCGCACCTGCTCCCGCTGCTTCCTCCTTCGGTGGAGGAACAGCCTCACTCCCCCCTACGCCTGCCGCCGGGCTGCTCGGCGTGGTTTCCGATGCCGCCGGGGCCGCACCGCGCACGCTGCTCTCTTTCTTCTGCTCCTCATGAAGCTCGCGCGCGGCTTCGAAGACCGGTTTGATTTTGTTCGCTCCATAGGCAATCACGCCAAGGAGCAGCAACGCGGCAAAGATCGTTCCGACGACACTCTTCTTTTTCGGAGGTTCCGGGGCCGGGACGATCGCCCCCGTCCGCCGCACCAGGGGAGTCTGGCCGGGAGACGATCCCCGCGCATTCAGGGAACGCGCCGTCGTCATAACGGATTGCTCTTCGCGCAGGAGGCCGCGTCCGGCCGCATTTCCGGAAACCACCGTTGCCGCGGGCGAGCCTCCGCCCAACGCCATCGTGGATTGCGGGTCTCCGCTGGCCGCCGCGACCGTCCGGTAGGTCCGCAACTCTTCCAGCATTTCGCGGCAGCTCTGGTATCTCTGGTCGGGGTCCTTTTCCAGCGCCTTCATGACCACAGCGCTGATCCCGGGATGAATCGAGGGATTAATCTGCCGCGGCGGCACCGGTTCTTCGTTGACGATCTTATAGATCACCGTGGTGATGTTTTGGCCCGGGAAAGGCTTTTCTCCAGTCACCATTTCATAGAGCATCACACCCAGCGAAAAAATGTCGCTGCGGCCGTCGACGGCCCGGCCTTTCACTTGTTCCGGCGACATGTAACTGGGCGTGCCCATGACGTGCGCGGTTTGCTGCACCGTGCCGAACTGCAGAATCTTGGCGGTGCCAAAGTCTGTGACCTTGACGGTATCGTCGGCCGTCAGCATCAGGTTCGCCGGCTTGATGTCCCGATGGATGACGTTGCGTTCATGCGCGAATTGCAGCGCGCTGCACGTCTGCTCCATGATGCGCAGCGTGCGCGGCAGGGGAAACGCATGGCCGCCATCCAGCATGGCCTGCAGGCTCTTTCCCTCCACCAGCTCCATGGTGATGTAGTAGAGCCCGTCTTCTTCTCCGGCGTCGAAAACCACCACGATGTTCGGGTGCGTCAGCAGACCTGCGGCGCGCGCTTCGGTTTGAAATCGTGTCAGCAGTTCGGGCCGCGAAAGTCCCGTGCCTTCTTCGCTCAGCCGGATAGTCTTCACCGCGACGGTGCGCCCAATCACCGGGTCCGTGGCCTTGTAGACGACGCCCATCGCGCCGCGGCCCAGTTCCCCGACGATCTCGTATCTTCCGGCTTTTGTTACCGTCGGCATCATTCCATCGATCTGCCGCCCCACAAGGACGGCACTGGCAATGCAGACCTCAAGGGTGCGAATCGGGTGAGGGTTCTTGCAGGAAACGGACCTGACAAAACTCCCAGACCTTTCATCGTCAATTTCCCGGTCTTCCCCAGCGGACATACGTCCGCCGACACCCGGGGCGCCCTACCCTCCACGGTACTCACTGAATTTTCTGTTGGTCAACGCTACTGGGGTACCAGTGTGGCGGAGTTGATACCGTCAATGCGTGGCATTCTGGGAAGCCGCATTCTTGATCATCCACTTCCTTTGCCGGGCTGCCGGGCCCTGGCGGAAATTAGGGTTTGCCCAGCGATTCCCGGGAAGACATGGTGCGTTCCGGCATCGGCACGTTGGTTTCGCGGATGGGGCGATCGACTTCGCCGGGGCGCGCGGGAGCTTCGAGTCCGTCGGTGAGCAAGTATCCTTGCAGCGCGATGCCGTTGGTCCAGACGCCTTCGAGCGCGGCGATATACTCGATCTGCAATTCGTAGAGCTTGCGTTGCGACTCCAGCACGCGGGGATAAGATGCCAGCATCTGGCCATGCCTCTCTACCATCAGGCCGTACGCTTTCTTCGCGCGGGGAAGCATCTCCTCGCGATACTCCACGGCCATCAGGCGCGCGTTCGCGTATTGATCGACGGCCGATGCCGCTCGCTCGCGCAACGTCAGAGCAATGCGCTTCTTTTCCTGGCCGGCGCGATCGATATCGGCGCGCGCCGCCGCCACATTTCCTTGGTTGCGGTTGAACAGCGGAATCTGTACGGCGACTTCCGCGATTCCTTCCCAGCCCTTCGCAAACGGCACGCTGCCGAGCAGTTCGTTGTTGTACTCCATGCCACCGCGAACCTGCACATCGGGAATCGCCTCATGCCTCGCGCGGCTCAGGACGGATTGTGCGCGCGCTTCCTTCGTTTCGGCGATTCGAACCGCGGGACTTTCCTTCGCAATCGCCTCCACGGCTTCTTCTTCGTTGACCTCCGGCCACCCCTTTTCCAAGTCACCAGCCACCGTCGTCAACGGCAGATCCGGCTGCCCGATCACCGCAGCGAGCGAGCGCCATTCTTCGCGCAGCGTGTTCTCCTGCATTCGCGCGCTCATGCGCATCCTTTGCGCTTCCACTTCCGCTTCGAGCACTTCGGTTTCGTCCGCCTGGCCGGTATTCATCAAGCGGCGCTGCGTCTCCGTGGCATCTTGCGCGATGGCAGCCATATCGCGCCGCGCGTAAAGAAGCTCCTGAGCGGCCAGCACCCGCAGAAAAGCCATCTTCACCGCGCTTTGCACGCGCATTTTTTGCTCTTCGGCTTCGAGCTCTGCCAACTTCACGTCTTTTCCGAAAACTTCGCGGCTCAGCCCGAGTTTTCCACCCGTCGCTACCGTCTGCTGCACAAAGAACCCCTGCTTCCCGCCGCCGACCGAACCGCCGCGGATTTCGTCGCCCGTGTACGCCACCGTTGGATTCGGATAAAGCCCCGACTGCTGCTGGCGCGCCTTGGCGGCGCGAATCTCCCCCTCCGCTTGCCGCAATGTGGGATTCGCTTCGCTGGCGATCTTCTGCACCTGCTCGAGCGTCGCCAACGCGCTATTGGCCTTTTCCTGCGCCCTCCCCATTCGCGGATATTCCGGTTTTACCGCTGGCATCTGCATGTGCTCGTGCTGTTCCTGCTTGGGCATCTGCATCTCTTGCGCCCGCGCAACTCCAGCCGCCGCCAACAAACTTGCCATTATCATCGCCAATCCGAATGTCTCTAGAACTCGCATGTAATTTCCTCGTCTTCTCCGTGAACTCTGCGTTCTCTGTGCCCTCTGTGTTAAGCCTTTTTCCCTCTCTTCACGACCCATGGCGGTGCTCCATTTGCATGCTGGGCGCCTTCTTCCGTGCGAGGATGGCGTCATATTCTTTCTCCGGAAGAACGCGGATCATCGTCATCATTCCCATCATTCCCGCGCTCCAATTCTTAGGCAGCCCGTAGGTCTCCGGCTTTTCTACGACCTCGTCCATGCCCATTTCCATGAACGCATCCTGTGGAAAACCCGGCACTTTCTCAGCATCGGGCGCGACCGGCGCGGGGTGGACGTGTTCGAACGGCACACTCCTCGCCAGCGACTCCATCTGGCTCATGGCCTTGGCCTCCGTTTGATCCGCCGTTTCTATCTGCCGGTCGCGCAGCAAGTCCATCATGCTGTTCATCATGTGGTGCGGCAGGTGGCAGTGGATCATCCACGCGCCGGGATACTTCGCTTCAAATTCCACGACACGCGCCTGCGCCACCCCCACCAGCACGGTGTTCATCGGATACCACGTCGACTCCGGCGCGCGTCCGCCTTCCGTCCCGGTCACCACAAATTGGTGCCCATGCAAATGTATCGGATGGTGATCCATGCCGAGGTTCACGATGCGCAGTCGCACCCGGCTTCCCAGTCGCGCCAGCAGCGGCGTCGCCATCGGCCCGCACACACCGTTGAATGTCAGCCAGTTGTATTCCATCGCCGCCGTGTTCGGAACGCTGTTGCTTGGCAGCACGGCCCATTCCTGCAAGATCAATCCGTAATCGTGGTCCACGCGCGGCTTGTAATCCCGTTCCAGATGCGCCACGAAAAATCCGATTTGCCCCATCATTTCCTGCATGGCGCTGTGCGCGTGGTAGAAGAACGTGCCTTCCTGGTGCACCGTGAATTCGTAAACGTATTTCTCACCCGGGGCCACCGGCTTCTGGCTGATATACGGCACACCGTCTTGCTCGATGGGAATCTCCAGGCCATGCCAGTGCAGCGTGGTCGATTCCGGCAGGCGATTTTCAAACACCACGCGCACGCGATCGCCTTGCTGCACCTGTATCGTCGGCCCTGGGCAGCTTCCGTTGTAGCCCCAAGCGTCGATGGTCTTGAACGGCGCGATTTTTTTCTTCACCGGCTCCGCGACCAGGTGGAAGACCTTCACGCCGCCATCCAGTTCGTGCGCCAAGTCCGCCACGTCCGGCGTGATCATGGGCAGGAATGCGCTCGTCGCCGCTCCGTTTCCGTGATGCGCCTCTCGCGGATGCATCGGCATGGATTGTTCATTCTGAGCTTGCAGACTTTTGCTCAGTCCAAAAAACCCCGCTCCCAACACCGCCGCATCCTGAAAAAATCTTCTTCGTGTGCCGCTCATGCCCGCCTCCTGGAATTTTCAATGCTGCAAACCGCGATCTTCGCGGATCAAAGTTTGCGATTAGTTCGACACTCTCTTCGAGTGCATGCGATCCGGCTGGGAAAGCAGATCTCCCCGCGCGTGGCAAGGCCGTCCTGCTCTTAATTTTTCAGGAGGGACTACTCAGATTCGAAGGACACCCGTGAATATGGGCGCAGAACTACTCGGGAAGTCGTGCGGCCCGCCAAAATGGAGATTAAAAAGCTGCGCTCCTGATGCGGACTTCTCCAAATCAACGGCAAGGAACTTGCCGGCGTGCGCGCTCAAGCGTGATTCAAAGGAGGACGCGCCGCCAAGAGGGCTCGAGCTCAAAACGATCGCCGGCAATTCACCCGAGCCACAATTGCGAAAGCCGCGTAACAAAGGAGCTTCGTGCGGCGTGGTACCGCCACCGTGGCAGTGTCCGACCGCTGCGGGCTGCGTCTGCGCCAGCCCGCAATTCTGAGCCGCGCATAGCGGCGCGCATGCCGGCGCCATCAGCAGGGCGATGAGCGTTACCAGACTCAGCGCGCGTAACGGCCAGCGCGCATTTCGAATGCGGATTGTTCTTGGCATCCTCTTATTACGCTACGCCGGCCGTGAGCCTGCGTCAATCTCACCATGCCGTTGCGCACGGAAAAGACTATCCTCAATCGCCGTAACCGTGCGAGTCTTTCTCAACTACCACTTTGCCCGCGAAAGACCGGTAGACGTAGGTAGAGTATCCCGCCGCCAGAATAATTCCGAGGATCCACCAGGCCAATCCGATTTTCAAACCGTAGTCCGCGGCTTTTGCCGTCGCCACCGTCAGCGAATACACCGGGTTCCGAGCGGGCAACACCATCGGATAAACGCCGAAGACCACGCTGGTCAGCATGCCCGCCAGGTAAGCGCACGACGCGAAAAACGCTTTGCGCTCATCGTGACGTCGCAGTTCAAACAGGACACCTGCTATCCCCGCCACGGCCAGCAGCGGAAAAACGAAGCCCCACGGCCAGTTCGCGAGATTCTCTTTGATCTGCGGCTGAATGCGGAACGTGAAAGCCGTAACCAGCGCCGTAAGCGCCACGACGCCCCACCACGTCCGGCCCGCCAGTTTTCCGGCGCGCGCATGGACTTCGCCGTTGGTTTTCATCTGCACCCACAGCGCGCCATGCATCATCAGCGCGAGCAGCGCCAATACTCCCACAAGGATGGTGTACCAGTCGAGGATGCCGGTTTCATCCCCGAGGCGGAAATTGGTCCACAGCGGCTCGAAGAAATAACCGCTCGCATCCAGTGGCACGCCGCGCACCACATTGCCAAGCGCCGCGCCGAAAAAAACCGCCAGCAGCAAGCTCGAAGCGCAGAACAGAAAATCCCACAGCGGATCCCAAACCACGCTCTTGATATGATTCCGGAATTCGATGGACGCACCGCGCAAAATCAAAAGCCACAGCACAATCATCAGCGGCAGATAAAATCCGCTGAAAGCGCTGGCGTACAGCGCGGGAAAAGCAAAGTACAAAGTCCCGCCCGCCGCAATCAACCACACTTCGTTCCCGTCCCACACCGGGCCGATGCTTGCCAGCACTTGCCGGCGTTCATCATCCGTTCTTGCCACAAAGAGATGAATCGCCCCCGCCCCCAGATCGAAGCCATCCAGCAGCACATAAATGACGAGCATGATTGCTACCAGCCAGAACCAGATCGTTCCCATCACGCTCTCCTCAGTCCGCCGCCAGTACGACCGCATCTTCGCCGGTCGGACGATTGCCCGGCTCCGGCCCGAGTTCGATCTCGCGGTAAATCAGGAACAGCCACAGGATCGCCAGCACCGTGTACATCCCCATGAAACCAATCAGCGTGAACCAGGCATTCCCCGCGGCCACGCGCGGAGAGATCCCACTGGCGGTACGCATCAATCCATAAATTAGCCAGGGTTGCCGCCCGAGTTCGGCGGTCATCCATCCTGCCGTGTTGGCAATATAAGGAAGCGGCACGCAAACCATCAGCGCCCACAGCATCGAGCGCGACCCATACAGTGTTCCGCGCCAAAGCAAGAAGCACGACACCACCATCACGGCGATGAAAATGGTCCCAAGCCCGACCATCACGTGATAACTGTAGTAGAGCAGGGGAATCTGGTCCGGCCATTCCGCCTGCGGAAAATCGGACAAGCCTTTGACGTGCGCGCGCCATTGCCTGTAAGTCAGGAAGCTCAGCATCTCCGGAACTTCTAGCGGATTATCGAGCTTTCTTTTTTCCACGTCCGGCTGCCCGAGGATGGCCAGCGGCGCTCCTTCCTGCGATTCAAAAAGTCCTTCCATCGCCGCCAGCGTCGGCTGCTGATGATTTGCCACCAGCTTTCCTTGAATGTCCCCGGTGGGGAAAAGTTGCAAGAGCGCCGCGACTACACCTACCAGTACCCCTGCCCGCACAAAGGTGCGGCCGTAGAATTCATCGCGCTTCGTCAGCAAATAAAAAGCGCCGACTCCGGCCATGACGAAGCAGCCGGTTTGCACCGCGCCCAGCATGGTGTGCGCGTACTGCCAGAGCGCCCACTGGTTCAGCAGCAAATCCCGGAAGCTGGCGAGCTCAATCGCGCCGTTGGCGTCAATCCGGTAACCAATGGGATGCTGCATCCACGCGTCCGTCGCTACGATCAGATAGCCCGAGAGCCACGACCCTAGAAAAACCAGGAACGCGGCCACCCAGTGGCCGATTCGTCCGAGTTTTTTCTCGCCGAACAAAAACAATCCCAGGAAGCTCGATTCCAGAAAAAATGAAAACACCCCTTCCATCGCTAGCGTCTGCCCAATCACTCCACCCGCGGCTTTCGAAAACGCCGCCCAGTTCGTCCCGAACTGAAATTCCATCGGAATGCCCGTAACCACACCCAGCGCAAAATTGATCCCGAAAATCCGCGCCCAAAACCGCGCCGCGCGATTGTAATGTTCATCGCCGGTGCGCAGTGCTTTAGTCTTCAGGTAAACCAGCAGCAGCGCTAGCCCCATCGTCAACTGCGGAAAAATGTAATGAAACGTAATCGTGAACGCGAAGTGCAGCCGGTGCACATCCAACGCTTGTCCCATGAAGTACCTCGCCGGACCACGCTGCCATGTTCAGCGGAAAGGTTCGCGGCCCTCCCGAGGGACACGAACGCAGCACGATCGCGCGACCATTCTCCCACTTTCGCGAACTCCCTGATTATTTGTTTCGGTCCGCGAAGATTTCGGTGACGGGCATCACCTGGCTCGCATGCTTTCTTCCACGCCCTCTCGCCGCTTCCCTCACGGAGAGCTTGCTTCCGTCTCGCGCCGTGGCCCGAACCGATTGTGTTATCCTAACTCCGGCGCCTGCGAGATTTCTGGCGGGAAGCCCTCCTTCCTTTCGCGCTTCGAAGGCATCTTGAATTCTCCTCGGAGGTTCTTATGGCCACCACTTCCCCTTCCCCAGCGTCGTCTCAGCTCTCTTCGCATCTTCGCGGACACGCGCTCCTCGAGACGCCGTCATTGAACAAAGGCACCGCCTTCACCCATGAGGAGCGCCAGGCCCTCGGCCTGGATGGCCTGCTCCCCTCGGTGGTCGAAACCATCGAAGAACAGTCCGTTCGCGCCTACAAAGCCTATATCCGAAAGCACGACGATCTCGAGCGCCACATCTATCTTCGCCAATTGCAGGACACCAACGAGGTTCTCTTTTACCGTTTGCTGCTCGACCATATTGAGGAGATGCTGCCGATCGTTTACACGCCCGTCGTCGCCGAAGCCTGCCAGGAATTCAGCCACATCTACCGGCGCCCGCGCGGTTTGATTCTTTCGTATCCCCATCGCGACAACCTCCCCAAGCTTTTGCAGAATCGCTTCAACAAGAACGTGCGCGTGATCGTCGTGACCGACGGCGAAAGAATTCTGGGAATTGGCGATCAAGGCGTGGGCGGGCTTGGCATTCCCATTGGAAAACTTTCCTTGTACACGCTCATTGGCGGCGTGCCTCCTGATCAAACTCTACCCGTAATTCTGGATGTCGGGACGAATAATCAGGAGCGCCTCAATGACCCGGAATACCTGGGCTGGCGGCATGAGCGCATCACCGGCGAGGCCTACGACGATTTCGTGGACCGCTTTGTCCAGGCGGTGAAACAGGAATTGCCGGATACTTTGTTGCAATGGGAAGACTTCGCCGACGCGCACGCGCGCCCTATCCTCGATCGCTATCGCGATCAACTCATTACCTTTAACGACGATATTCAGGGCACCGCCGCGGTTGCCGTTGGCGCGATCCTCTCCGCTGTCCGCGTCTCCGGCCGCCAGCTTCGCGATCAGCATATTGTCATGCTGGGAGCCGGATCGGCGGGAACCGGCGTAGCTGATTTCTTGCGCGCGGCGCTCGTTGCCGAGGGGTTATCCGAAGCGGAAGCGCGGTCGCGTTTCTGGCTCATCGATATTGACGGCCTTCTCCATTCTCAGCGCTCGGATTTGACTGCCGAGCAGCGAATTTACGCCCAGCTCGCAGAGCGCGTTGCCAATTTCCCGCGGACCCTGGCCAGTGGCCACATCGGTCTTGGCGACGTCGTTAAGCAAATCAACGCAACCATCCTCATCGGGCTTTCGACAGTGTCTGGCGCTTTCTCCGAGCCCATCGTCCGCGAGATGGCCCGCAAGTGTGAACGCCCCATCATTTTGCCGTTATCCAATCCCACCTCCAAGTCCGAGGCCGTTCCCGAGGACTTGCTTCGATGGACCGATGGCCGTGCCTTGATCGCTGCCGGTTCTCCTTTCCCAAATGTAAATTACAAAGGGCGCGAAATACGCATCGCCCAGTGCAACAACGTCTACATTTTCCCGGCTATGGGTTTGGCGATCTCTGCCACCCGCCCCAGGCGCGTTACCGATGGGATGTTTCTGGCCGCGGCTCACGCTCTGGCCAAGCAGTCCCCGGCGCAAACGGATCCCTCGGCGCCTTTGCTGCCCCTCCTGACCGGCTTGCGCGGTGTGTCCATAGAGATTGCCATAGCCGCCGCTCAGCAAGCCCAGCGCGACGGATTGGCGCCTGCGGCTTCACCTGAGTCTCTCCTCGAGGCCGTCGCTTCCGCGCAATGGGCGCCGCACTATCGTTCGCATGTTTGAGCCCTTTCTGGCAAAAGTCTGCGGCGTCCTGAACCGAAGGCGGCCATCCTCGAGTTGGCCCCGCACCAAAAATACGAATTCGCCGGCGAGCACGCTACAATCAGGTTGCGAATCTCGTTCCCAAATCCCTTATTGAACTCGCGCGTGCCGCGCAGGTGACTGATGGCTTCCAAAACCGAGAGCCTTTCCACGACGCCGGTTCAGCCCTCCGGCTGGCAATACGCGGTGCGTATTTTGCTCGGTTGCGTCATCGTGTGGTTTGTACTCCAGCTCATCCATCACCCCAATCCGCTTTGGGCGCTCATCTCCGTCATCATCGTCACCGAGCCGGAACTTAGCGCCGCGTTTCTGGCCTTCAATTCCCGCATGGTGAACACCCTGATCGGCTGCGCGGTCGGTCTTTCCTTTCTTTATTTGCTTGGTCCTTCGTATTGGTCCATCCTTCTCGGCATCATCGTCTCGGTGATCCTCTGCACCCATTTCATCCGCGTGCCGGGAAGCTGGCGCGTTGCTCCGGTCACCGTCGCCATTCTCATGACTCCCAGCGTCCTCGGCGGCGGACGTGCCGCGGGCCTCGCAGTGGCCATTGACCGCACGGAAGAGGTCTTGCTGGGAAGCGCCGCCGCCTTACTGATTACTTATGTTGCCTCCGTCCTCCAGCGGTTTATTCGTCGTACTGTTATTTGACGGCCCTCCGGAACCGGCGAAAATGTCTTTCCGCATAATTCTTTGGTCCCCATGGATTGCTGCCGCGTCTGATGTATTGTTTTGACGCGCTTTCTCGCCGGAGGGTTTCCATGAACTACGACGCGATCATCATCGGCTCGGGTCAGGGCGGCAACCCGCTCGCTTTTCGGCTCGCCGATTTGGGTTGGTCGGTGGCGCTCATCGAGAAAAAGGATTTGGGCGGCACCTGCATCAACGTCGGCTGCACGCCCACGAAGACGATGGTCCACCGCGCGCAGGTCGCCTACTACGCACGAAACGCCGCGCGCTGGGGCGTAAATGCATCGAATGTGAGTGTCGATCTTGCGAAAATTGTTGCTCAAAAAAACGAAGTTGTTCTCAGCTTTCGCGGTGGCCAGCAGAAACGTGTCGACCAACGCGCCAATCTTCACCTCCATCGCGGCCACGCCCGCTTTGTCGGCGCGCATCAGCTTAAGATTGGTGATGATCTGCTCGAAAGCGAAAAAATTTTCATTGATTCCGGTTGTCGCCCGAGCATTCCGGCGATCCCTAACCTGGAGACCATCTCGTATCTCACCAACGAATCTGTCTTGCAGCTCACCGTTCTTCCCGAACACCTCCTCATCCTCGGAGGCGGCTACATCGGCCTGGAATTTGGACAAATGTTTCGCCGCTTCGGCAGTCGCGTCACCATTCTTCACGCCGGTGCGCAAATTGTTGCTCGCGAAGATTCCGAAATTACCGCCGAATTGCAGAAAGCGTTCGAAGCCGAAGGAATACAATTCCTGCTCCACGCCCGCGCCACGCGCGTCGAAAATAAGAACGGCGCCATCAACTTATCGTTCGAAAGCGGCACGGGCTCCTCGAGCCTCAGCGGGTCGCATCTGCTGGTCGCCACCGGACGCAGTCCGAATACGGACGATCTCGGGCTCGAAAAAGCAGGCATCGAAACCGACAAGAGTGGCTATGTCAAAGTGAACGGCCGCCTCGAAACGAACGTCCCCGGCGTTTGGGCCCTCGGCGATTGCAAAGGCGGCCCGGCTTTCACGCACATCTCCTACAACGATTTTCAGATTATTTACGGCAACTTGGTGGAAGGGAAGAACCTCACCATCGAAAATCGGACCGTGCCGTACTGCCTCTTCACCGATCCGCAGCTCGGCGGCGTCGGCATAACCGAAAAAGAAGCTCGCGCCAGAGGATACAAGTTGAAAATCGGGAGGTGCCCGATGACCTATGTGGCGCGCGCCATCGAACGCGGCGAGACCGCCGGCCTCATGAAAATTGTTGTCGATGCTTCGAACGATCGCATTCTCGGAGCTTCCATCCTGGCATCCGAAGGCGGCGAGCTGGTGCAAATCCTCAGCGCCTTCATGCTTGCGAATCAGCCCTACACGCTACTCAAGGGCGCCGTCTACATTCACCCCACGCTCGCCGAAGGCTTTTTCACCCTCATGGAAGACGTCAAGCCCGCTAGCTGACCCGCAACCTGGAAAATTTCTGGTGGGGCTGGGGAGATTCGAACTCCCGACAAACGGTTTAGGAAACCGTTGCTCTATCCATCTGAGCTACAGCCCCACATCTTCATTGTAATACTGCTCCATTGTAATACGTGCCGCGCTTTTCAACTTCCTCTGTCTTCGTCAAGGCGATGGCCTGGTCGCAGGTGGCGCGGCGCCCGGATCCGAGTTTGACCGGGGCGCGACACTCGTGATGCGCAGGTTACGAAAGATGGTCGGCCAGTATTCCCGCAACGCGTTGCTGACGGTGTTCAGGCCGACGCGAATTCCGTAGCGGCGGAACGTCCGGCCCGCGGTTTGTTCTTTGTCCGGAAGATAACTGTTTGCCAGGCTCTCGGCCAGCAGCGGGGCTATGATTCTCGGCCAATTGGCGGCTTCTTTACCGTCATCCGTTCGCGCCACCACGATGCGGCTCAGCGCGTAGCCGATGCGGTGTCCCGCGCCTCCGTGGAGGGTTGGGAAGTAGCGCGGGTCGCGGTGCAGCAGCGACGAAATGACAAACGTCCCGAAAAAATTGTTCGATGCCGCCGTGGCCATCGAGGAACCGAACCTCTTTCCGTACCCGCCCATTCCCTGGCCATACCCGTCCAGCGAATTTCGCGCCTGGCTGATCCCCGCCCCGGCCGCGGAACTGAGAAAACGGGAAGGAGCGACGCTTTCGTCGGCGAAGAGTTCGAACTTCTGTTTGACGCTCAGCGGTCCGACGCTAGTCGCAATGTTGGGGAAGAAGAACGAGCGCCGGCTGAGCACTTCGATGGTGGTGTTGATGTGATTTTGGCGCTTCCGCGGGGCACTCTCCTGCTTTGGAGACGGCGCATCGGGAAGGTCTCGCGGCGGCTTAGGGTCCTGCTGCGCTGCCGCCGTTGCGGCCGTGCCTACCAACAATGCAATCAAACGCAGAACCCGGGGACCGTGCCGCATTCTTTAATCCTAACATAAACGCAAAACTCGTTCTTCCCGTCTCATTCGCCTCGCGGCGAATTTCTTTGCAAGCGCTTCGTTATCGGGCAGGCGAAGCGCCCTAAGATCTCACAAGGCCAACGAGCGCGCGATACGGAATCCATAGTCCGCGTATTGGAACTCCGGCGGAATGCTGGAACGCGCCGCGTTGCGCGTAACCTTAATATGATGCCGCCAGGAGCCGCCCCGCGATGCCTTTCTTGTGCCGCTCTTCGGCCCCTGAGGATTTCGTTCCGGCGAACACCTGTAGTAGCCGTCGTCGTACCAGTCGGAGCACCATTCATGGACATTGTCGCCGGCATTGTACAGCCCGAAAGCATTCGGCGCGTACAGACCCACCGGTTCCGGTCCCAGCTTCCACCGCTTTGCGTAATTCGCAACTGCCTCCGGGGGCGCATCTCCCCACGGATATAAAAAACCTTCCGAGCCGCCGCGCGCCGCGCGTTCCCATTCCGCTTCGCTCGGTAAACGATAGCTTTTCCCGGACGCGCCGCTCAGCCACTCGCAGTAACTCACTGCCTCGTGCCAGGACACCGCCACCACCGGCATCTTTGGGTGCTTGAAAATTACATCGCTCCAGCAAGGTGGCGGAGCCGCACTCGTCGCCGCAAGGAAGCGCGCATATTCCACATTCGTCACCTGATAAGCCGCGAGCTCAAACGCATCCACCCATACGCGGTGCACCGGCTTTTCATCATCGCGCCCGCTCGCGCATCCCATCTCAAACCATCCGTCGGGGATGCGCGCCACCGCCGGCTCCATCGTTTCTGTCTGCGCTCCACTCAATCTTGCCCCACTCCACTTTAACGGCGTTGCCATGTCCCCACCATCCACATCTTCCAACATTATACGGGCGGGCGACGGGCGCCTGCCTCCCCATTCCCATCCCCCTGTCCCAGAGTGGACAGACGGCTTGGCCCTCCCTCAGGTATATAATCGCTGGGCTGTTCTCCCCTCTCTGCATTCGGGGAGTCGTGCATTCCTCCCGGCTTGGAGGTCGCCATGAAAAAAGCATTGAAAATTGTTCTTATCGTCGTGGGCGTGTTGATCGTGCTGGTTCTCGTCGCGCCGTTTTTGATTCCCGTCAACCAGTTCCGCCCGACCATTGAAGAAAAGGCTTCCGCCGCGCTGGGGCGCAAAGTGGAACTTGGCAATTTGAGTCTGTCGCTGATCAGCGGCTCGCTCTCCGCCGACAATATCTCCATCGGCGACGATCCCAAATTCAGCTCTTCGCCTTTTCTTATCGCCAAGTCGCTGAATGTGGGGGTCGAAATCCTGCCGCTGATTTTCTCGAAGGCGCTGAACGTCACTGGCGTCACGATTGACACGCCGCAAGTGACGCTGCTGCACAACGCTGCCGGTTCGTGGAACTACTCTTCACTGGGTGGCGCCGCCGCGAAAAGTAAGGCCGCAAAATCTTCTGGCGCGTCAAACGCTGCCGCGGACCTCACCATCAAGAAGCTCGATCTCAAGAACGGCAGCATCATCATCGGCTCGGTGAGTTCACAAAAGCGCAGCACCTATGACCACGTTGACGTGACCGCCTCGAACGTGGCCATGACCTCGCAGTTTCCCGTCACCGTCACCGCCGATCTCCCTTCCGGCGGCAAGTTCAAGCTCGAGGGCGTTGTCGGGCCTATCGATGAAGCCGACACGGCGCTGACCCCGCTCACCGCCAAGCTCAATGTTGGCGCATTGAATCTCGCCTCGACGGGTTTCCTCGATCCCTCGATGGGACTCGGGGGCATTGTCGATCTCGATGGCACGCTGGAATCGAGAGGCGGCGAAGCCGAAACCAAGGGTAGCGTCAAGTTTTCCAAAGCTATGCTGATTGCCGGCGGAGCGCCCGCCGGTGTTCCCGTCATCGTGGACTTCAATACCAAATACAATCTGCGCAAAAATGCCGGCGTCCTGAATCCTTCCACGCTGAAGATTGGCAGCGCGGGCGCGCGCCTCAATGGCACGTATGAGTCCGCGGGCGAGGCCACCGTCGTCAACATCAAGCTGGAAGGGAGGGACATGCCTGCGAAGGATCTCGAGGCTTTTCTCCCCGCGCTCGGGATTCATCTTCCGAAAGGCGCGTCCCTGGCGGCGGGTACTCTCAACACCGATCTGAATATCACCGGCCCGACGAACAAACTCGTTACCAACGGCACCGTGGGGCTTTTCAAAGCGAAGATTGCAAACTTTGACCTGGGTTCGAAGATGTCCACGATCTCCATGCTGACCGGCCTCAAGACCGGACAGGATCTGGACATCGAAAAACTGACCACGAATTTGCGAATGGCGCCCGACGGCCTGCAGGCGGAAAACTTCTTGGCGGTGGTTCCTGCGCTTGGCAGCCTCATCGGCGCGGGCACGGTGGATTCCAGGAACGATCTGGATTTCAAGATGGCCGCGACGCTGGCCAACTCCGCCACTTTTTCGTCTTCCGGCGGCGCGCCAGTTTCGGGGATCGGGGGAGTCTTGGGAGCGATCGGCGGAGGCAAGGGCAACTGCAAAGGAGCTACCATTCCTTTCCAGATTCATGGCACAACCGCCGACCCGAAATTCGTACCCGACATCGGTGGTACTGCGGCCAGCCTTCTGGAATCCGAGCTTGGCTGCGCCGGGGCTGCAGCACCTGGAGCCACCAAAGCGCAAGGCCAGGGGCAAACTCCCGCCGACGCAATCAATGCTCTCGGCGGCCTGTTCAAGAAGAAAAAACCGTAGAACTAGAAATTGGAAAATAGAAACTAGAAATTCGAAAATAGAATCTGGTTCTTCACTCATAAGGCGGCGCGACGATCGGATCGACTCGCGCCGCACGACGGGCGGGAATATAACTCGCCGCCAGGATCACAGTCCCTATGGAATTGCAATAGAAGGAATGCTGGACCCCGCCATTTTGTTTCCGGGTTTTTCTTTTTTTTGCCCCCTCTTCTTGACTCTTCCGCAACTTCCCACTAGCCTCATGCGTCTACCTTTACGGTTGCCGGGGGACGGTTTCCTTTCAACGCCTTCGTGAGGAGTCTTGCATGCGTTCCGACGTTATTTTCAGGTGCTTGCCAGTGGTTTGCTTCGCGGTGGTACTTGCGCTCATCTGTGCCGCGCCGTCACTTCGGGTGCAGGGCGGCGAGCCGCAATACTTCGCCATTCGGGGCGCCAAAGTCGCGCCCGTTTCCGGGCCGCCCGTTGAGAACGCCACCATCGTCGTCTCCCGCGGCCTCATCGCTGCGGTTGGAAAGGACATCGCGATCCCGCCGGAAGCGTGGGTCATTGACGGCAAGGGCCTCACTGTTTATCCGGGGCTCGTTGATGCGTTCACCGACGTGGGGATTCCCGCTGCCCCGGCTGCGAGCGGTGAAAGCAGTCCGCGCGGCTCACAAGAAAGAGCGCGTGGTCCGGAGGACCGGCCCTACTCCACGCCGTGGCGCACCGCGGCGGACGAAGTCAGCTTGAGCGACAAGCGCATTGAGACCTGGCGCAATGGAGGTTTCACCACTGTCGTTTCCGCGCCCAAAAGCGGAATTTTCCCCGGGCAAGCGGCGGTGCTGGACCTCGCAGGGGAACGCGCGGGCGATCTGGTGGTGAAATCTCCCGTGGCGATTCCGGTGGCTTTCCAGACTTCGGGAGGATTCGGTGGCGGCTTTCCCAGTTCGATCATGGGCGTGCTCGCTTACGTTCATCAGGTCTGGCTGGACACGGACTGGAGCATCAAGGCGCAGACCACCTACGAAAAAAATCCCCGCAGCGTAGCGCGGCCGCGCTATGACCGCACCGAGGCCGCGCTCGCCGATGCGCTCGAGGATCACGCGCTCGTTTTGATTCCGGCGAACAATTCCATTCAGCTCCGCCGCGCCCTTGAATTCGTTGATCGTTGGAATGTCCACGGCGCCGTCTACGGCGGCCAGATGGCATACGAGGTGGCCCCGGAAATCGCCGCGAAAAAACTTTCCGTGCTCGTGAATCTCAAGTGGCCCGAAGCCGAGAAGGACGCCGATCCCGAGGACAAGCCTTCGCTGCGAACGCTGAGGTTCCGCGACCGCGCGCCGTCTTCACCGGCAGCGCTGGCCAAAGCTGGCGTCAAGTTTGCGTTTTATTCCGGCGGCATCGCCGCGCCGAAAGACGCACTCAAGGCCGCGAAGAAAGCGATTGAAGCGGGCCTCGCCCCGGAAGCCGCGCTGCGCGCGTTGACGCTGTCGCCGGCGGAAATCTTCGGCGTGGCCGACCGGCTGGGCTCCATCGAAAACGGGAAGATCGCCAACCTCGTGGTCGCCGATGGCGACCTCTTCGAGGAAAAAACGACCATCAAAATGGTTTTTGTCGACGGCCGCCGATTTGAAATTCGCGAGCCGGAGAAGCCCAAGGATCCGCCGAAAGGCGACCTCACCGGAAAATGGAAGCTTTCCTACGTCACGCCCGAGGGGCCCGACGAGTCTACCGCCGACCTCACCATGGAAAAAGACGGCGCGATCTCCGGCACCCTCACCAGCAAGCGCGGCACCGCCTCGATCATCAGCGGATACTTGAGCGTGGACAAGTTCAGTTTCACCATCAACTTTCCGATCGGGGGTTCCCCCGCGGACGTCACCTTCTCCGGCACGTTTGATGGGACTTCCCTGAAGGGCAACATCAGCGTCCAGGGTTTCTCGCTTGAGTTCACCGGCGTGAAACCCACTGACCATTCATCCGGCGCAGCGGCCGTACTTGGAGGCGCTCAATGAAAAGCCCGTCTGGATTTCTAATCAACGCAAAGCGCCTCCGATTCCTTTACTTCCTTTACTTCCTTTGCTTCCTTTACCTCCCTCCATCGCACGCCGCCACCCCGGCGGACGCTCCCGCCGTCACCGTGATTCGCAACGCCACAATCCTTACCGTCTCGCATGGAACCATCGAACACGGCTCCATCCTTATTAAGGATGGCAAAATCGCCGAAGTCGGCACGTCCGTCAACGCGCCCAAGGACGCCCAGGTGATCGACGCCGCCGGTCAATTCGTCATGCCCGGCATCATCGATTGCCATTCGCACATCGCCGCCGAAAGCATCAACGAGGGCAGCGTTTCTGTCTCCTCGATGGTGAATATGGCGGAGATCCTGAATCCGGAAGACATCGACATCTATCGCGATCTAGCGGGCGGAGTCACGGCGGCGAACATTCTTCACGGCTCTGCCAATGCCATCGGCGGGCAGACGCTGGTCATCAAGCTGCGCTGGGGCCAGCCCGCCGCCAAGCTGCCCTTCGAAGGCGCGCTTCCCGGCATCAAGTTTGCTCTCGGCGAAAATCCCAAGCGTTCCAATTTCAGCATTCCCGGCCAGCTCAAACGGTACCCAGCGACGCGCATGGGGGTCGAAGAAACCATTCGCGGCGCGTTCAGTGAAGCCCGCGACTACAAGAAATCCTGGGATGACTTCAACAAACGCTTCGCTGCCGGTGAAAAAAATCTCATCCCGCCCCGCCGCGATCTGCGCCTCGAACCCCTTGTGGAAGTGCTGGAAGGCAAGCGCTACGTGCACTCGCATTGCTACCGTGAGGATGAAATCCTGATGCTGCTGCGCGTCGCCAAAGAGTTCGGCTTCAGAGTCCGCACCTTTCAGCACGTTCTCGAAGGCTACAAAATCGCGGATGAACTGGCCGCGGCAGGGGTCGGCGCTTCCACGTTTTCCGATTGGTGGGCCTACAAAGTGGAAGCCTATGACGCCATTCCCTATAACGCCGCGCTGATGACCCGCCGCGGCGTGGTCGTCTCCATCAATTCCGATGACGCCGAAGAAGCCACGCACCTGAACCAGGAAGCCGCCAAGAGCATGAAGTTTGGCGGACTCTCGCACGACGAAGCGCTCAAGATGGTCACGCTGAATCCCGCGATACAGCTGGCATCGACAAGCGCGTCGGCACCATTGACGTCGGGAAAGACGCCGACCTCGCGATTTACAGTCACGACCCGCTGAGCGCCTACGCCGTGGTGCAGAAAACCCTGATCGATGGCCGCGTGTACTTCGACCGCCAGCGCGACATCCCCGAACGCTCCGAGCGCGAAAAAGAAAAGAAAGCGCTCGTCGATAAATTCAAGAAAGCCGCGGAGAAGAAGCCGGAAGAAAAGAAGCCGGATGCCACCGCGCCCAGCGGGCAAAAACCTGCGGAAAATAAATCCGAAGAGAAAAAGTCCGAAGAAAAAAAGTCGCAAGAGAAGCCCAAACCACCTCAATCAAGCGCCACCGATTCTGCTGCCGCCGTTCAGCCAGGAGGTGCGCTGTGAGCCAGGCGCCGATTCGTGCTCGTCTTCTTTACCTCCTTTGCTTCATTAACTTCCTTTACCTCCTCATCCCTGCCAATGCTGGCGCTCAGTCTCAGCCGCCAACCAGCTACGCTCTGACCCACGCGAAAATCTTCACCCTCGCCGGGAGCCCCATCGAAGACGGCACGCTTATCATTCAAGGGGGAAAGATCGCGGCCGTTGGCGTCGGCTTGGACATTCCTGCCGGCGCGCAAGTTATCGACGCAACAGCACTCCAGGTGTATCCGGGATTCTTCGACTCGATCACCCAAATGGGCTTGCGGGAGATCGGCGCCGTCAGCGCCACCGTCGATTCCACCGAAACGGGAAGTTACAATCCGGACGTCGTCGCCGCCACGGCGGTGTCACCGTCCAGCGAACACATTCCCGTTACTCGCGCGGCCGGCATCACGGAAGTTCTTGCCGTTCCCGGCAGCGGAGGCTTTGACTCCGCCGGCTCTGGCGGCGTGATTGGCGGTCAAGCTTCGGCCATCCATCTTGCGGGCTGGACCATCGACGAGATGCTCATCAAGAAAAGCGCGGCGATGGTGCTGAATTGGCCGGAGATCGAAACCCGCACGTTCGACTTCGCCACTTTCTCCCGCAAAGAGAAACCATACAGCGAGGCCAAGCAGGAATACGACAAACAGGTCAACGAAGTCACCGACCTGCTGGAGCGTGCCCGGCACTATGCCCAGGCCCTGGAAAAGGGTTCTGTCGCAAAGTACGATCGCGACCTGAAACTCGAAGCGCTCGCTTCAGTCGTTCGCGGCGAGTTGCCTCTCTTGGTGTTTGCCGATCGTGCGCGCGAGATTCGCGCCGCTGTGGAATTTTGCGACAAGCAGCGGTTGCGGATAGTCCTCGCGGGCGGCCTCGAAGCCTATAAGGTCAAGGATCTGCTCCGTTCGAAAGGCGTGCCGGTCATTCTCCGCCCGGTGCTCACGCTCCCGCTTGACGAAGACGATCCCTACGACCGCTTGCTTTCGCAGCCGGCCGAACTTGCCGCTGCCGGAGTGAAGTTTGCCTTTGCCAGCTTCGATAATTCCTTTGCGCGGCGGCTGGGACAAAATGCCGCCAACGCGGTCGCATACGGCCTGCCGTACGAGGAAGCGCTCAAAGCCGTAACCATTTATCCCGCACATATTTTTGGATTGGACGAACAGATCGGGACCATCGAGCAAGGCAAACTCGCCAACGTCATGGTGACGAACGGCGACCCGCTCGAACTCACTACCGACGTCAAGTATTTGTTCATCCGCGGGCAACTCACGTCCCTGGACAACCGGCATCTGCGCCTCTACGAGAAATACGTGAAGCGGCCGAAGCCTGCGAACTAGCCCATGGATTTCTCAGCTCGCTTGATGGAAGAGAAACTTTCCAGCGTTGCGTGCGTCAGACAGGCTAAGTGTCTGTCCGCGTGGGAGGACTCATGGCTACACTGCTGCAGGACCTTCGTTACGCAATCCGCCTTCTCGGAAAAAGCCCCGCATTTACCGCAATTGCGGTTTTGACGCTGGCCCTGGGCATCGGCGCGAACACCGCCATCTTCACGGTCGTCAACGCCGTTTTGCTCCGTCCATTGCGATTCCGGGATCCCTCGCGGGTGGTGTTGGTCGCGGAAAAAAGTCCCTACCCGACTCTCTCCACTTCCTATGAAAACTACGTTGACTGGCGCGCTCAGAGCCATTCCTTCGAATCGCTCGAGGCCACGCGCGGCGCTACGATCGCCCTCACGGGTGCCGGCGAGCCCGAACGCTTGAATTTGCGCATGGCCACCGCTCCGTTTTTTCAGCTCCTCGGTGTGAACGCGATTCTTGGCCGCACCTTTCTCGCAGAAGAGGATCGTGCCGGTGGAGCGCCCGTCGCCGTCCTCAGTTATGGATTATGGCAGCGCCGCTTTGGCGGTTCGCGCGATGTTCTCGGTAAATCCATCACTCTCGATTCGCAGCCGTACACCGTCGTCGGCGTCCTTCCCAGCGGCTTTGAGCTTCTCCAGCCCGCCGATGTCTTTCTTCCGTTCACCCCCTGGGCGAAAACGCTTCCTGATGATCGCAATTGGCATCCGGGAATTTTCGTCATTGGCCGCTTGAAAGATGGAATTTCGCGCGAGCAGGCCCGCACGGAGATGGTCGGCATCACCAAGCGGCTGGAAGAGCAGTATCCCATTTACAACACAGGGATCAGCGCGGACGTCGTTGGCTTACAAGAACAATTGGTGCAAAACGTGCGCCCCGCGCTCCTACTTCTCCTCGGGGCGGTGGCCGCTGTCCTGCTCATCGCCTGCGTGAACGTCGCAAATCTTCTGCTCGCTCGCGCGGCATCCCGCGGAAGGGAAGTCGCCATTCGAACGTCCATGGGCGCCTCGCGCTGGCGCATCACCCGCCAACTCATCACCGAAAGCCTGCTTCTTTCTCTCGCTGGCGGCGCGCTGGGATTGCTCTTCGCCTGGGCGTCGCTCGGTCCGCTCCTGAAACTTTCGGCAGCCAGCGTGCCCGCGATTTTTGCCGTCGGTTTGGACCGCTGGGTCCTCACTTTTGCGCTCGTTGTCTCTGTTGTGACCGGACTCCTCTTCGGCATCGTGCCAGCCCTGCGCACTGCAAAACTCGATCTTCGGGAAACGCTCAACGAAGGCTCGCGCGGTTCCACCGCGGGACCCGGCCACCACCGCATTCGCGGAGCGCTCGTCGCCGCGGAGATCGCCATGGCCATGCTCCTGCTCGTTGGGTCGGGACTTTTGTTGCGAAGTTTTTCGCGATTGCAGGATGTGCCGCCCGGTTTTCAAGCCGATCATCTCCTTGTTGCGGATCTTCCGCTTTCGCAGGGCACGTATGCAAAACCTGAGCAACGATTCGAATTCTTCGACCGCCTTGTCGAACGCGCGAAGTCCCTTCCCGGCGTGCGCTCAGCAGGTGCCGCTTCCTTCCTGCCGGTGAGCGGAGGCGGCGGCTTGTTGCATTTCAATATTTCCGGACGTCCGCCAAAATCGCCGCACGACTACACCGCGGCGGGCTATCGCACCATCACTCCGAACTATTTCGAAACTCTTGGCATGCCGCTCGTGCAAGGCCGCTTCTTCACCGCTGGCGATACCGAAAAAGCGCCGGCGGTGGTGGTCATCAATGCCGCCATGGCGCAAACGTATTTCCCGGAAGAAAATCCGCTCGGCAAACGAATGCAAATCGGCGCGACGCCTGAATCGGACGTGCCATGGATGGAAGTGGTCGGCGTGGTCGGCGACGTGCGCCAGGGGCTGGATCTGGATCCCAAGGCAGAAATGTATTTGCCATACCGCCAGGCGGACCAGCTCCTTCCCGTCTTCCAACTTTCGATCGTGCTGCGCACCGCGGCGGATCCGATGTCGGAAGCATCGGCTCTGCGCAGCGCACTGGCGGAGATCGATCCCAACCAGCCGCTCGTGAGAGTGCGCACGATGGAAGAGAACATGAACGCGACGGCGGCGCAGCCGCGCTTCCGCACCTGGCTCATCGGAATTTTCGCCGCGCTGGCGCTGGTTCTGGCGGGCGTCGGAGTTTACGGCGTCATGTCGTATACGGTGACGCAGCGGACCAGCGAAATCGGAATTCGCGTGACGCTTGGCGCGCAGCCCGAAGACGTTTTTCGCATCGTTGTCGGGGAAGGCCTGCGGCTGACGCTGGCCGGCGTCGGCGTCGGAATTCTCGCGGCTTTGGCGCTTACCCGCCTGTTACAAGGTTTTCTGTTTGGCGTCAGCGCGTACGATCCTCTCACGTTCGGAGCCGTAGCAATGATTCTCACATCGGTTGCCGTTGCCGCGTCGTTTTTCCCAGCTCGCCGCGCCACTTTGGTGGATCCCATGGTGGCCTTGCGGTACGAATAGCCTGGACGTTGCCCAAATAAAGACACACTTTTCTGCAACTTTCGGGAAACTTTTCCCTGGAAACTGCGTTGTGAATATAGAACGCCATGAAACCACCCTTCCGCGGCGGCATCCTCCTTGCGCAATTTCTTACACTTCCTTTGCTTTTTTGCGTCGTTTTCACTCCGCTTGCCGTTTGCCAAGAGGCCGGGAAGATCGTCGACCAGTACGTGAAAGCCGCGGGAGGCGGCAGGGCGTTGGCCAAGATACAGACGTTGACGCTGGAAGGGACCTTTACGAGTGACGATGGGAAGAGCGGGACTTACACGCTGGATACCAAGCTGCCGAATCGCTATTACTCGGAGCTGCTGGTTGGCGACAAGAACCAAATCGAGGCGTACAACGGGAAATCGGCGTGGCACCAGAATGCGGCGGGCGAGCTTGGCACGCTGGTGGGTTCCGAAGGGATGCAACTGGAAGCGGCGGCGCAGTATTACAACTCGCGGCTGCTGAACCTCAAGAAAAATAAGATTACGCTGATGCTGGCGGGGCACGCGCGGGTGCGCGGGAAGGATGCGCTGCAACTCGAAGTGACCACGGCGACGGGCATGAAGCGGCAGGTATTCTTCGATTTGCAAACGCACCTGATCGCGGAGGAGGCCGCGACGGTCGGCGGAGTGGAGGAAGAAATTCTCTATGACGACTATCGAACCGTGGATGGCGTAAAGCTGCCATACAAGATCGAGCTGCACCGGGGAAACGATAAGTACGACATCAGCGTGGCGCGCGCTGTGATCAACGGCACGGTGGGCGAGCGCGTGTTTGATTTTCCGATCAAGTCGCAAGTCAAGTTGCCGGACTTGAAAGCGCTGTTCAAGGAGATTGACGACAACCAGAAGGCCCTCGACAAGATTAAAGAAAACTACGCCGGATCGCAGTCGGAGGAAGAGACGGAGTTCGAGGGCGACGGGCGGGTGAAAAAACGCGAAGTCAGCGAGTACACGTTTTTCTACCTCAACGGGGATGAGATCACCACGCTGGTGAAAAAAGACGGCAAGCCGCTGAGCGAAGCGGAACAGAAGAAAGAGAACGAGAAGACGCAGAAACGCATCGAAGAGCACCAGAAGCGGGAGGCCAAGAAAGAAGCGAAAGAAGAGAAAGCCAAAGAAGAAGGGAAGAGCGGCGAGAAAGACGACCCGGGGATTGAGGTTTTCCTGCGCGCGTGCCAGTTCGTGAATCCGCGGCGCGAGCGCTTCCGCGGGCAGGACGTGTTGGTTTTCGATTTCGAGCCCAATCCCGAATTCAAACCGCACAAGCTGGTGGAAAGACTGGCGCAGAAACTCGCCGGAGTCGTTTGGGTGGACGAAAAAGCACACGACGTGGCGCGGCTGGAAGCGTATTTTGTCGGCGACATGAAAATCGGCGGCGGTTTGGTGGTGAATTTGCAGAAAGGCACCAGCTTCGTTTACGAGCAGGGGTTTGTAAATAACGAGGTGTGGCTGCCAACGTACATGGAGGCGCACATTGGAGTGCGCTTCCTGCTGGTGAAGGGGATCAAGGCCAGCGTGACGACGCGGTATTGGGACTACAAGAGGTTTAACGTGGAGACACTCTCCACGATCGCCCAGCCCAAGGGCACGAGCGATGCCCCTGCGGATCCTCCGGCGAAGCCCTAAAAAATGAGAAGGTTGAAAGTTGGCAGTCCCGATGGGGTCGGGATCTTCCATCGAAAGTTGACGGTCGAAAGAAAAAACGGGAATTAACGCAGAGGGCGCCGAGAGCACAGAGTTCACAGAGACGGATCGACGGCTATTCAGCATGGCGCCCGCCTCCCCCCACCCCGGGTGGTTGTGTTTTTTTGACGCAGAGTGCGGAAACGATTGAAAACAAGGTGGTTGTGTTTTTTGTGAGTGCAAGAAAGTGCAAAAGAGTGCGCAAGAATTTGAAAAGAAAGAGTTTGAATAAATGTCGAGTGATGGGTGGCGCCGCGACTTCGACAGGGTCGGGCAGGCGGCGGGAGCTCGTTCCAGAATGGGAATTTTGGATACACACCCAGCAGTTTTCGTAAGAGTGGCAAACAAAGGAGATAAGTCGAGGCTTCGTACCGGTATGAAGGTACGACCGGAAGGTCGGAACAGTCCACACGTCAGAACGTTTGAATGTCGAAGAAAAAGAGGGATAGAGAGATGCCGGAATGTATGCGGAGAGAAAGTGCGAGAGTCGCGGAAAACACGGACGGCGCGGGAGTTATGTGGCGTACGGGCGTGGAACCGCTTATTCACACAGAGTGGTACCACAAAAATTTAACTCTGTCAAGAGCTAACTTACTAGTACTGGAACTCGGGGATAGAGGATCCCTCGGCTTCCCTCGGGACAAATAGGGATTAGGGGATAGGTATTTGAGGCGAGAAGGATATTGAGGGGAAAGGGGTTGGTGGCGGGAGGATGGAAAAGTGTGAACAGAAAGCGGAAACTCCGGTTTTGCCGGATGCCTCGGGCGAGGTACGATTTCACGAATGAAAGGATCAGGCGCCCGCCAGCATGAATAAGGATGACATTGAGCTGCTGTATGAATACGACCGCTGGGCGAACAACAGGGTTTTGCGGGCGGTGTCCACGCTCAGCGACGAGCAGTTCACGCGCGATCTGGGCGGGAGCTTTCGCTCCGTGCGAGACACGCTCGTACACATCATCGCCGGCGAGTGGGGTTGGCTTGCGTATTGGAAGGAACGGTCCCCTAGCGCCGCCTTCTTGGCAGATTTGAGAAAGCGGCGGGGGGCCCTGTTCCATCCGGAGGCATTTCCCGACGCCGCTGCGGTGGGGCGAAAGTGGACGGAAATCGAAAAAGAACAGGCCGAGTTCGTGAATGGCGTGACGAACGAATCCCTGGAAAAAATGCTTCCTTTTCGCACAACACAAGCCAGCTTGGCGCACCTGATGCAGCATCTGGCGAACCATTCGACTTACCATCGGGGTCAAATCGCACTGATGATGCGGCAGCTTGGCGCCGAGCCGGTGGCTACGGACTTCCATGTGTTTCTGGTGGAAGGGCGGCGTGAGGCTGCGGCTGCACAGTAGTCTGCTTAAAATCGATTTGGCAGAGGTGGGTGGCGTGGAGAGAGTCTTCCAAGATATCTTTGGCTATAGGGAGATTGGCCAAGCCGCCTTGCTGGGTCCGGTGGCCCATTCGTGCGGGTTGTGCGACGCTGCCCGCCGCCCGCCCGGTCTATAATGAACTTGCCTTGCTGTACATTTTAAGGTACCATAGTACTGTATAAGGTGCAGGCTGGCTGAAGCCCAGCAGCCGCGAAAAATCCCGCTGATTTTCTACCGTCTGCGGCCAGGAAACGAGCCTGTGCGGGAGTGGCTGAAGGGATTGCCGCAAGCCGAGCGACATGCCATCGGAAAAGACTTGTTGCGCGCGCAGTGGCGGTGGCCCGTCGGGATGCCGTTGTGCCGGCCGCTCGGAAACGGTTCGTGGGAGGTCCGGACGGACTTGCCAACGAATCGGACGGCGCGTGTACTGCTATGCCTTTACCACGGGCACCTCGTCGCGCTGCACGGGTTTATCAAGAAAACGCGCGCGACGCCGAATGAGGATTTGGCCTTGGCGCGCAAGCGCCAGAAGGAGTTAAAACGATGAGCAAGAAGCGCAAGAACCTGAAGAACCATATGGGTTCGAGCATTGATGATTTCCTGAAGGAAGAGGGAATTTTTGAAGAGGCGCAAGCACAGGCGGTCAAGGAGGTTGTCGCGTGGCAGCTCGACGAGGCCATGAAGAAACAGAAAATATCGAAAAATAAGATGGCCACACTTCTCAAGACAAGCCGCACTCAAGTTGACCGGCTCCTTAATCCGAAAGACGATATTACGCTTTCCAGCCTGCAACGCGCAGCGGCGATGGTTGGACGGCGCGTGATGATCGAGTTGGTTTGACGTGTCTTCAGTGCCTAGGCGCTGGTCCAGGAGTACGGATTTGTCGTCCTCGACGGCACCTGGCAGCCGCAGAAAAAATAAAAAGGCAAAATCAAAAGCCGCACACTTTGAAAAACCAAACTCCAAAGGGTGCGCCACCCAATTCAAAAGCCTGTCCTATCCGCCACAAGGACCAATACCCATCTACGACAATACTACCAGCTAAAAATCACGAAGAGACACACGTTAGTGTGCGGGAGCCCCATTCGCGCGGATGTGCGATGCGGTGGCATGCGGCGAAGAGCGAAATAGAAAATCAAAGTAGAAACTAGAAGTCAGAAACTAGAAATGGGAAATCCGAAGTAGAAATCAGAAACTAGAAAATTGAAAATGGGAAGGCGAAGAAGAGACGGACTGAAAGTCCGCCCCTACACATAGCGGGCAGGTGGGCCGTAGGAGCATCCACGCGCCGTTTGGTTCATGATAAACTGCTTGATATTGGCCTGTATTTGGCCGCGTTCATTGGCACGTCAGCCCCCGCTGCGGGATGACCATACGCACCGGCGAGCAAGGAACCAGCGATGAAGATCGAAATCCGTGATGCCTCTCTGGAAGCCAGAATCAAGAAGCAGCTCCAGGCGACAGGCTCCGGCAGCGTCGAGGAAGTGTTGTTGCGGCTGCTGGAAACTCAGGAGGAACAGGACCGCTGGCTTGCGGAGAACCGCGAAGCAATCAATGCGAAGATTCGGCGCGGCATCGAGCAACTCGACCGCGGCCAGGGAATCCCCGAGGACCAACTCGCTGCTCACCTTGCGGACTTGAAAGCCAAGCCTGAATGACACGGCGGTACGTTCTTGCGCCGGAAGCCGCGCTCGACCTGGTCCAGATCTGGCGCTACACCAAGAAACAAAGCAACGTTGAAGTCGCGGACCACGTCGAGTCGGTCATTCGGGAGAAGATCGTCTTTCTTGCGGCGAACCCCGGTGCCGGACATTGGCGCAAAAATCTGACGGATGAAGCGGTGAAGTTCTTCCCGGTTTACTCGTACTTGATCGTTTACCGCCCCGAAACAACGCCCCTGCAAATCGTCTCCATTCTTCACGGCCGTCGCGACGTCGAACAACTCCTCAGGGATCGCCTATGAGTGTCGCGAAGGATGGGGCAGAGTTCTGAATCATGTGCCGTGGCCTTTAGCGTGAATCGCTACGGGCGGGGACAACTGAGGTAGAATCGAGCGCATGAGCTTGGGGAACGACTCAGGCGCGGAGGGAAATTTCGGGAGAGCTTGGTTGTTCCTCTGCCTGGCGTTTTGCGCGCACGTGGCGGATGAGGCGCTTACGGGTTTTCTTCCTATTTACAACGCCACAGTTCTGGCGATGCGCAGCCAATACAAGTGGTTTCCGATGCCGACATTCGAGTTCCGCGACTGGCTGGCGGGACTGATCACTGCAAATATTATTTTGTTGCTGCTGACGCCGTTTGCGTTTCGAAATGCCTGGTGGCTGCGGCCGTTGGCGTACTTCCATGCCATCTTGCATTTGCTGAATGGCACGGGCCACACTTTGGCGACGATCTTCGGGCAAACCGTCTCAACAATTCACTTCGCGCGGCCCGCGCCCGGCTTCTATTCCTCGCCGTTGCTCTTCGCGGGTTCTATCTATCTTCTGGTTCGTTTGCGCGCCAGCCGCCGAAGCCAAAGCCAGGCAACTGCTTCCTGAAAGAGTAAAACGAAGGTTTGAGGGAGGAATATGCGACGAAATAGTTTTGCTAACTTTTTCTTGACGATCGTGGCCCTGCTGTCCTGCGCAAGCGCTGATTTGCGCGCGCAAGCGAAGCCGGAGATGAAGAAGGATGAAACGCCGTTGCGCGTGGCTCTTGCGGGCTTAGTGCATGGCCACGCCTCCGGATTCTTCGAGCAGTTTCAGAAGAGGGCGGACTTGCAGATCGTGGGGATTGCCGAGAGCGATGGGCAATTGGTGGCATTCTTCGAAAAGAAATACGGACTGGCGCCGAGTCTTTTTTATTCCGACCTGGAAGAGATGCTGAAGAAGAGCAAGCCGCAAGCGGTGCTTGCCTTTACCAATACGTACGATCATCGCCGTGTGGTGGAGATCTGCGCGAAGTATGGCGTTCCAGTGATGATGGAAAAGCCGCTGGCGGTCAGCCTCGAAGATGCGCGGGCGATCGAGAAGGCGGCGCACGCGGGGAAGATTCAGGTTTTGGTGAATTACGAGACAACGTGGTATCGCAGCAACCAAGCGGCTTACGACCTGGTGCACGAGAAAGCCATTGGAGAGATTCGAAAAATTGTGGTGCACGACGGACATAAAGGCCCGAAAGAAATCGGCGTCGAGCTGTGGTTCCTGGCCTGGCTCACCGATCCGAAATTAGGCGGCGGTGGCGCGCTGTTTGATTTTGGCTGCTACGGCGCGGACCTGGCGACGTGGCTGATGGATGGCCGGAGGCCGGACTCGGTGACCGCGGTCACGCAACAAATCAAGCCGGAAGTTTATCCGCGAGTGGATGATGAAGCGACGATCATCCTGACTTATCCCCACGCGCAGGCGATCGTGCAGGCTTCCTGGAATTGGCCGTTCGACAGAAAAGACATGGAAGTGTACGGGCAGAAGGGCTATGCCATCACCGTCAAGCGCGACGCGCTGCGCGTGCGGCTTCCCGAAAAAGAGGAGACCTCGGCAGAGGCGAAGCCCTTGGAGAAAACGAAGGAAGATTCCCTTTCGTATTTGCGAGCGGTGCTCCTGGGAGGCATGTCGACGGAGGGGCAGTCTTCGCTGGAAACGAACATGCTCGTGACCGAAATCCTGGACGCGGCCAGAAAATCGGCGGCCACGGGGAAGACCATTGTCCTGGCGGGAACACATTAGAGCTAGAGCGACGGTGAGGCGCTCGTTTATTTTGCGGGAACGGAGCGGTCCAGCGCTTCGCGGACTTTGTCGGTGAGCACTTGCGGCGTAAACGGTTTTTGCAGGAAAGAGATACCCTCCTCCAGCGTGCCGTCTTGCGCGATCACATTGAAGGTGTAGCCGGACATATACAGCACGCGGAGATGTGGATGATGCGCGGTGAGCCGCTTGGCGAGGTCGCGTCCGCTCATTCCCGGCATGACCACGTCGGTCAAGAGAAGCTGGATTTCGGCGCCGTTGCTTGCCGCCAGTCGCTCGGCGTCTTCGGGCACGAGGGCTTCGAGCACTTTGTAGCCGCGCTCGGAGAGAACCATTTGGATCAGTTCGCGGACGGCGGGTTCATCTTCCACGAGGAGGATGGTTTCGCGGCCTTCAGGCGCCGTGGCTGGGGGCAATTCCGGCGCCGGTGAAGAGGGAACGGAGTCTTGGACGCGCGGCAAATAAACCTTAAAGGTGGTGCCCTTTCCCGGCTCGCTGTACACCCAAATGTAGCCGCCGCTTTGTTTGACGATGCCGTAGACGGTGGATAAACCAAGGCCGGTGCCGCGGCCACTTTCCTTGGTGGTGTAGAAAGGCTCGAAAATGTGAGCGACGGTGTCGGCGGTCATGCCCACGCCGGTGTCCGTGACCGCCAGCAGCACATAGGGACCTGGGCGGACAATCGCATGATCGAGCGTGTAGCTGGAGTCGAGATCAACGTTGCTGGTTTCAATGAGGATGCGGCCGCCGTTGGGCAAGGCGTCGCGGGCGTTCACAACCAGATTCATGATGACCTGTTCGATTTGTCCGGGATCCGCCTTGATGGCTCCGACGCCTTTCGACACAAAAGTTTTCATCTCGATATTTGCGTTCATCAGCCGGCGCAGGAGCTGGTCGAGGTTCACCACGATAGCGTTGAGATCGAGGATTTTCGGGCGCAGAACCTGCTTGCGGCTGAAGGCCAGCAACTGGCGAACGAGGTTGACGGCGCGATCGGCGGCGTTTTCGATGCGCCGGATGTCGCCGTGGAGGTCCGGGCGGTCCAGGCAGCGCTGCAGAGCCATTTCGACGTAACCCTTGATGATGGTGAGGAGATTGTTGAAATCGTGCGCGACGCCCCCGGCGAGACGGCCGACGGCCTCCATTTTGCGCGCCTGCAGCAATTGATTTTCGAGCATTTTGCGGTCGGTGATATCGACGATCAAGCCTTCCATGACTGGATGGCTGTCACTGCCCCGCACCACGACTGCGGTGTCGCTGACCCAGATGGTCTGCCCATCCTTGCGCGTGATGCGATATTCGGCCTGGAAAGGCGCGCCGCGCGAACTGGCTTCCTCGGCGGCATGAACGATGGGGTGATCTTCGACAGGGATGTGACGAATCCAATCTCTCGAAGTCGAAAGCCATTCGTCGGCGGGGTAGCCAAACATCGATTCGACTTGCGGGCTGACGTAGAGCCATTGGCCCTTGACCCCGAGTTCGGCGATGTAGCTGACGGCCGCAACCTGCTCGACGAGCGTGCGGTATTTAATTTCGGTTTCGTCACGCGCGCGCTGGGCGCTCACCCGTTCGGTGATGTCGTGGCTCACGCAGATGGTGCCGCCATCGGGCAGCGCGGTAACGGCCATTTCCGTCGGGACCACCGTTCCGTCGCCATGACGCAGTGTCAGCGTCCCGAACCATTTGCCATGCCGCTTCAAGGATTCGCGGACCTCCGGCACAATCGGCGCAACGTCCCGGGCGTCGGGGACTTCCTGCCAGGATCGGCCCAATACGTCGTCGCGGTGAGTATTGCCGATCATGCGTGCGTAGGCGGAGTTCACGTAAATGTATTTCCCCGCGGCGTCCAGAATGGCCATGCCGTTGATGGCCGAGTCCATTGCCAGCGTGTTTCGCCGCGCCGTCTCCGCACTGTTCGATAGACGGTACTCGCTAAGGCCCAGTCGCGTCGCGAAGCACAGGATGGACATGGCCAGCAGCGCGAAGCCAGTGCGGCGCCATTCCGGCCCGAGTTGTGCCAACAGCGAAACGACAATTAATGGGGCCAGAGCCAGCGATACGTTTTTGACGGCCAGCTGCGCAAGATTCTTCCTTGGATGGGAGGCTACGGGCGCTTGCTCTTCCTGTTCCCTCCAGCGCGCGGCCCAGATCGCTCCGAGCAGGAAGGGCACAGTCCAATAAAGGTCGTACCACGTGCCCGTCGGAACATGGCGGACGGCTTCCATGTAATCGGCGATGCTGGAACTGACAGCGTAGATCACCAGAAAGACTGACAATTCGCCGTACAGCGTGCGCAGCCGCCGCGTCGGCGCACTCCACATGCGAATTGCCGCCATCGCCGCCAGCCCGAAATTTATAACGTCAAATATCCAGGTTTGCGCCCACGTGCTGGCGCTGCCGGAAGCTCCGCGCAGAAATCGCACGTAAAGACCAAAATAAACGGATAAGAACACGATGGCGATCTGCAGCGAATCCAGCAGCGTCTCCAGATCGAAACTCGGCGAGTCTCTCTCTTGATCCAGAAATAGCGCGATGGCGAAGAAAATTCCCTGTACGTCGAATAGGATGCGTACCATCGAGAAGCTGGGCACCGCGGCGTGCAGCCAGTTCTCGTAGTACATCCAGCCGATATTCGCTACACCCCACATGGCCATGCCACAGCCCGCGAGCAGCCAGAACGGACGGCTCAGGCCCCTCCCGCGGCGCGACGCGCCAAAACAAGCCGCTGCGGCAAGTCCACTGGAGAAAATTTGGAGTGAATTGGCGAGCACACCGCCCGCGCTAGATGTGCCCAGCGTCAGAATCGCTACAATATGGAGGCCGACGATGACGCACGCCAACGCCAACAACTTGCGGGGCATCCTTAGGGGCTCCTTCGAGGGTATGCTAGGTAATACTATTCTTCAGTGTAGTGCAGCTTCTCGAAGGGCAACGAAGACTTAGACAATAGGGTTCCAAGATGGGAATGCCTCAGGCGGGACCGTGACCATCCGGTAGCCCTAGGGAAAAATTGTTCACAGAGGCTATGAAATAAACACGACCGGCTGGCTAACGGCCCTCCAACGGGTAGCGGTCCTGCGACTGTACGGCGACGGCGACGCGGCGACGCAGGGCAATGGTGTCCACCGGGGCGCGCTTGGCGAAGCGCTTCAGGACGGCCATCTGCGTGGTGAGCATGTCGCCTTCGTGAATGGCGGCGATGGCGCGCTTGGCTTCGTGCTCGAGGCGCTCGGCGGCGTCGTTAATAAAAACACGCGCGGCGTCGATCATCGTTTGCGTCGCGGCTTCGCCCTTCGCGGCGGCAGCTTTTTGCGCGCGCAGCAGGCAGGACTCCATGGCGTAAATTTCCATGACCACATTGGAAAGCGCGCCGATCAGTTCCTGTTCGTCGGCCAGCTTCTCGCGGAATTTCTGGACGGCGCCTCCAGCGGCTTGCAGAAACATTTTCTTGGCGTTGGCGACCACGCGGGATTCGGGGGCGAGCACGCCTTCGGGCGCTTCTTCGAACGACGGCCCGGCGAGGATTTCATCCGCCAGCTTCATGGCCGCTGGGATGAGCGGCAGTTGCCCGCCCATCGCGCGCTTCATCAGCATTTGGATGATGAGCATGCGGTTGATTTCATTGGTGCCTTCGAAAATGCGATTGATGCGCGAATCGCGATAGGCGCGGCACACCGGGTACTCTTCGTGAAAGCCGTAGCCGCCGAAAATTTGCACGCCTTCGTCCACCACGAAATCGAGCATTTCACTGCCGTAAACCTTGGCGATGGAGCTTTCGATGGCGTATTCTTCGAGAACTTTCATGGAGTTTTGAATTTTGTCGCCGGAGCCGGAAGCCGCGGCCATGGCCGCTTCGATGTTTCCCGCGGAGCGGTACACCATCGATTCCACCGCGAAAATTTGAATGGCCATCTCGGCCAACTTTTCCTTCATCAAGCCGAAGTCGCCTATCTGTTTTCCGAACGCTTTGCGCTCCCGAGCGTATTTCGCGGAGGTCATCAGCACGTGCTTCGATCCGCCCACGCAGGAAGCGCCGAGCGTGAAGCGCCCGGCATTCAGGATGTTGAACGCCACGATGTGCCCGCGGCCGATTTCGTGGAGCAAGTTTTCTTTCGGCACCTTGCAGTTTTCCAGGAAAATTGGGGTCGTCGAGC
>WNFF01000272.1_pt1 | contig 37031 bp, 35 predicted proteins | sample 5400441 | NCBI WGS metagenome assembly WNFF01 (sample SAMN13153345, study PRJNA577476) | soil metagenome | isolation source: 120 cm saprolite under Douglas fir tree site 2 hole 3 replicate 1 | place: USA:California | collected 2015-04-18
GGATTTGCCCGGTAGGAAATCGCGTCGCGACCGAAGGGAGCCGATCCGCTCAGGTACCAATCCGCCTGGACGCGAAAGATCAGCGACCGGAAGGTAGAGCTCCCCGCGAGCACATCCACCATCAGCTGATCCGAAGAAGGCCCATAGCAGACCGCCTCGGGGCTCGGCGATCGGACGCCCGAGAGCAATGGGCTCAAGGATGACACGTGGAAAAAATCATCGCGGCCGCCGGGCGGAATGCTCCCGCCATTGGCGCTCGGAATCGTCAGACCGGAGACGACGCTGATCTCGTTCTTGATGTTGTTGTGATCGGCAAAGGGGGCAAGCGCTGATTTGAGATCGTAGTTTGGCCCGACGATGTTGGGGACGTAATCATTGTGGAGTGGATCGCCGTCGCATCCGAGCGATTGACCCCCAAAGCAGAGGACGTAGCGCTTCGGCAGGGCCGTCTGAGCAAACGCTGGAGAGCTGTCGACCATCGCGTCGAGGAGCGGGAGAGCCAGGCTGACACCGCCGATTCCCTTGAGCACCGTCCGGCGACTGAGCTTGAATGGCGGCATGCTGGACTCTCTCTATTCCGCTCTGCGGAAGGCAAAGGTCTCATTGGAGGCGACATCGAGCAGAAGCTGCTTGAAAGATCGATTGTTGCCCCGGAATTTCGTGGTGAGCGAAGTGATCAATCCCGCGTCATCCGCTGATTCCTGTTTTCCCATCGCGAAGCGGTAAACCTGCGTGACGACGCACTGCTCAAGCTGACCGGAGGCCAGGAGCAAATCTTCCAGGGCAGCGGGGCCATTGAAGGCGCCCATCTCCGCAATCCGCCCGTTTCCGGTGATCGGGCACTCGGGGTGCCCATCGTCCGTCGCGCGAAAACGACCCGCGCGGTCGTAATTCTCGAGGCCAAAGCCTACGGGGTCGAGGTTCTGGTGACAAGCCGCACAGCTGCCAACGCTGGCGTGCGAAGCATACCTGTCCACCTTGCAGCTACTGACCGGGCTCGTGGGCGGCTGATCCGGATTGACCGAGGGAGGTGGCGGTAGGATTCGCTGGCACAGCAGCCGGCTCCGAACAAAGATGCCGCGCTGGGTGGGACTCGTGTCGTTGAATTTAGCGCCGGCGGAAAGAAAGGCTCCCTGCGACATGATGCCTTTGCGGCCGCTGGAACCATAGTTGACCCACTGGAAGGACGACGAGCCGGGGCGCGGGAGCCCATAGTGATCGGCGAGAAAATCGTTGATGTACGTCTGGTTCGATCGGAACAGCTCGAAGTAGTCCGCCTGATCCTCGAAAACGACCTTGTTCACCAGCGCCGACGTCTCCGTCTGAAGCGCCTGAGTCAGCTCGGCCGAGTGCGGCAGCTGATGGTAACCCAGCCAAAGTCCGTGGAAGCGGGCCACCCGGGCGTTGGCGCGGGGATCTTGGAGTAGCCGGCTCGCCGCGGATCGGATGCTCTCCGCGCTCTGGAGACGTCCAGCGTCGGCGAGGTCCAGAAGCCAGTCCGGGGGCGTCGTGCCCCACAAGAAGTAGGAGAGCCTCGTTGCCACTTCGTAGTTGTTCAGCCGAAAGATGCCATCGGCTCCGTCGACCGGCGTCCCCACTTCGAGGCGGTAGACGAGCTCGGGGTGCTGCAAGAGCGTGCGGATGACGAGTTGCACTCCGATGAAGAAGTCGTTCCCCTCTACAGAGAAAGCTTGAAAGCCAAGCAGCGACTGGACCTCGTCGGTGGAAAGGGGACGGCGAAGCGCCTTGCGTCCGAAGCGAACAATGAAGTTTCGAAAGCAAGTGGCGTCCGCGGGACCGGAAGGGGTGCAGGGAAGAATCGCGCTTCGCCTTGCCGGATCCGCCGCCAACCTCGCGGCGGCATTGGTCGCCAGCACTTCGAGCGCTTCGATCAGCGTGGGCGAAGGCAGCTGGGTTCGATAGTCGTTGTCGAACGGGTCATAGGCATCGGGAGGGAGCATTCCAAACCCGGAGCTCGTGATGTCCCCGAGGAGATCGCGAACGGTGTTGTCGAACTCGGTCCGGGTGAGGCGCCGGGCGCCGCTGACGTCCACCGCCGCAGTCGGCGTGGCCATCGGCGAGCCGTCGGCCAATCTGTCTGCGGTGAGGTTGGAGCTTCCGCCGCAGCCCCCCAGGGCGAGGGCGATCAACCATCCGGCGGGTCTGCTGATTCGCATTCAAAAGCCTCCGCCAGAGACCTTCGCAAGCGGTGTACCATCCGGGATTTCCTGGGAAATTCATGGGTTTGTTGAAAATCGAGCAAATCTTGTCTGGGGGGCCTCCGCCTCGCTTTGGGGATTGCCGTCCACGGGTGCGGACCCCCACGTCGCCGCCCGAGAGCTTGACTTCACCTACGTGGTGCTCCTGATAGCGCGCGGTGCTGAAGGCGATGAACGCCTCGGCGCCGCGCAAACGGGTGGCCGGGTGCTGCGCTTCGATCCCAATCGGGCCGACCTGGGCTCGCGCGCCGCCGCGAGAGTGAGCGGAAGCGTTGATCCGCGCGAGCGCCGCCCGAGCGCGAGTTGAGTTGTCGACCGCCAGAGGCCTAGCAAGCGGTGTACCATCTGAATTTCCTGGGAAATTCAGATGGTTGTTGAAAATCGCGCAGATCTTGTCTGGGGGGCCTCAGCCTCGCTTTGGGGATTGGCGTCCACGGGTGCGGACTCCCACGTCGCGGCCCGAGAGCTTGACTTCACCCACTTGAACTCGTAGGAGTTTGGTCGACCTGTTCTGGTGCGCTACGTCGCCAGACTGCCTCACGGCACAAGGAGCTTCATGGCCCGCATCACTGTCGAAGATTGCCTCCCGCTGGTGGACAACCGGTTTGCCCTCGTGCTCCTCGCGGCGAAGCGGGCCCGTCAGCTGATGGCGGGCGCACGACCGATCATCGATACCTCGAAGAACAAGCCTCCCGTTCTTTCGCTGCGCGAGGTCGCCACCGGCAAGGTTCGCTTCGACCGCGACGTTCGCGAGGCGCTCTCCGGCAAGTTCGACCCGCCGAAACATCCATAAGGCAAGCGCCACCGCCGCCTGAGGCGCGCTGCCGGTTATTTCCTTCGTTTTCCGCAACCTCAACCCGCACCGAGGGGAAACGATGTTCGAAGCCAGCTCCCTTTCAGCCGAGGAGATCGTCCAGCTTTGCAAGCGGCACACGATCTTCGAGTGGTCCGCCCAATCCAGCGTCGCGCCCCTCACCATGGCGAAGGCCAAAGGGGTTTTCTTCTGGGACGCGAACGGGAAGCGGTACTTAGACTTCAACAGCCAGTTGATGAGCGTGAACATCGGCCACAGCGATGAGCGCGTCGTCCGGGCGATCAAGGAGCAGGCCGATAAGCTGCTCTATGCCAATCCCTACATGGCCACCGAGCCCCGAGCCCTGCTCGGCAGGATGATCGCGGAGGTGGCGCCCGGGGATCTGAACAAGACCTTCTTCACCCTCGGCGGCTCGGAATCCAATGAGAACGCGATCCGGATCGCCAGGCTGGTGACGGGGCGGCACAAGATCATCGTCCGCTATCGCAGCTATCACGGCTCCACCGCCGGCTCCGCCACCCTGACCGGCGATCCTCGACGCTTCGGCGCCGAGCCGGGGATTCCGGGAGTCTGCCGGGTCCTCGACCCCTACCACTACCGCTGCGGTTTCTGCAGCGAGAAGCCCGCCTGCACGCTGCAGTGCTTAAGCCACGTGGAAGAGGTGGTCGAGTACGAGGGACCGCAAAACGTCGCCGCGATCATGATGGAGACGGTGACCGGCACCAACGGAATCATCATTCCGCCGGATGGATACCTCACCGGGATTCGCGAGCTGTGCAATCGCCACGGCATCCTGCTCATCCTCGATGAAGTGATGTCCGGATTTGGCCGGACCGGTAAATGGTTCGCGACGAATCATTGGAACGTCATTCCGGACATCATGACCATCGCCAAGGGGCTGACCTCATCCGCCCTCCCCCTGGGCGGCGTGGTGATGAGCGATCGCATCGCCGCGCACTTTGAAAAGAATCTCTTCTACGGCGGGCTCACCTACAATTCCCATCCGATGTCCTGCGCCGCGGCGATCGCCACGATGAAGGTCTACGCCGAAGATGGCCTGATCGAGAACGCCGAACGCGTCGGCCGCGTCCTCGCCCGGGAGCTCACCAGGCTCAAGGACAAACACCCTTCGGTGGGCGATGTGCGCGCGATCGGCCTCTTCTCGATTGTCGAGCTGGTGAAAGACCGCGCCACCCGCGAGCCCCTCGCCCCCTACAACGCGAAGGCGGATGAGATGGCGACGATGAACCGGATCAATGCCTTCTTCCGGGAAAACGGCCTCTACACCTTCATCCGTTGGAACAGCTTCTTCGTCAATCCGCCTCTGTGCATTACCGAGGAGCAGCTTCTCGAGGGCCTGGCGATCGTGGACAAGGGTCTGCGAATCGCCGACGAATCGATCAGAGCTTAGAAGAGCTTCGGCTTTCCGCGGATGCGGTGGAGCGGCCTTGGAGCAGTGCCGCGGCGCGATCCACGACCTCCCGCTCTCCGCGGTAGGCGAGCACCCTCTTCGCATCCGCCCACGGGATCCAGCGGGCCTCTTCGACTTCGATCCGCATACCGGGATCGAGCTCGTCGATTCCTCCCCCCACGCAGCGGAAGAGGAAGAAGTGGACCTGCTTGAAGATCTTCTGTCCCCGAAACTGGTAGACGTACTGGATGTCGCCGAGCGGAGCATCGAGCTCGACTTTCAAACCGGTCTCCTCGAGGACCTCGCGCGCAGCCGCTTCCGCCAGAGTCTCCACGCCGTCGACGTGACCTTTGGGAAGCGCCCAGACGGTCCGGCCCCGGGGACGGATCACGGCGAGGGACAAGCCTCCGTCGCGATCGCAAACCACCACTCCGCCAGCAGAGGCCTCGCGCGGCATAGCGGCACCATGTCAAATTCAGGAAGCGTTCGCCAGGTGGCGCAGCTTCGCGTCCGCGCCCAGCCGATAGCTGTAACGCAGGTCAGCGAGCAGCCGATCCATCCGCCGGGAAGAAACGTGCGGAATGAGCCGCGAGCAATACGCCCTGGAGAGGCGGTTGGCTTCCGCGTAGCGCCGCACCTCATCCGGGGTGAGCTCTGCATGGAAGGTCACCCGGTCGAACAGCCGCCGATGCAGCTCTCGCGCCCAATCCACCGACCGATCGTTCCAGCGATGAAGCAGGCAGCTGGCAAACTTGTCGATTTCGGCTTGGGTCTCGAGCTCGAGAAGCGAAACGGTTCGCTCCTCGCTGGCGGTATGGGCGACGTACAAGAAGTGCGATATCCCCTCGGCGACCTGACAGTAGGTTCCGAGATTTTTTTCCAGCAGGTCCGCGAAGACGGCGGGCGAAAACTGCCCGAACTGCTGGAGGAGCTCGGGCGCCAGGTACAGCCCCAGCCACAGCTCATCGTCCTCCTGGTGCACGAGGAGCTCTTCACCGGATCTACACGACGCACCCAGCAATCGCGCCGCCCTCTCGTCGAGCAAATATTCGCTGACCCGGTGCGGACACCAGATTCCGTAGATCGCCTCGAGATGCTCTTGAACCCAACCGAGCAAGGCAGCTCCTAGTTCGGCAGGCCCCGGGTCTTCACGATCACGCCCGCGTCCACGAGGATCCGTTCGAGGCGATTGCTTCCGGTCCGCAGCCACGACTCGTACACCTTGAGCGTGCCGCCAGCTCCATTGGAGACCATCCCGCGCGCGGCGATCTCCTCCAGCACGTCGACCACCGGCCGGAACTTCTGCCAAAGCTCCCGGTAGACGATCCCGAACGCTCCGCCGTGCGCCAGGTCCGCCACTTGCCGGTACGCCGAGCCACCCATCTGGATGTAGTACTCAGGTCCGGTCGCGGTACCTCTGAGCGAGCCGGAAAAGAATCCGGCCCGATAGAGGGAAACATCGCCCAGGCGCCGGAGCGTTCTGATCTTCTCGTCGCGCTGCTGCTGCAGCGCCCGGTAGTAGAGGAGCGCGAGCGGCTCGACCTCCTTGCGCCCATCTTCTGTGAAGGTGAAAAGCTTCTCCGCGGCGACGAAATCGGCCAGCAGATTGACCAGGTAGAACTCGGTGATGTCCGCCAACTCAACGCGTTGCTGGGTCGTGACTTGCAAAAGAAGGGCCTTGAAGAACTCGCGCAGAGACGGCGCCACCACCAGATCGCTCATTTCACTCGCTCCTTTCTTAAGACCAACCCCGACCAACCCCGGCACACAATCGTAGCAATGCCGACCTCATTGTGCAAAATGTCTCAATGGTTACGATGGGTTAACTGGCAGACGCACCATGCGAGTGCTAATCGGCGAACGGAGCGCGGATGCGCAACGGTAGGGCACGGAGCCACTCCACCGGAAAAGCCTTACGATTCATTGGGCTTGGCGCTTTTGCTTGACGCCCCAGGGCATCTGGTTATGTTGCGCCGACTCCGGTTTTAGCACTCGCGTGCATGGAGTGCTAACCGAGCTTGTGAACCAAGAACCCAATTGAAGCTGTCCGGGGCATCGCCTTTCAAGCCTCCGGAAGCAAGGAGAACGCAAAGATGAAGATTCGACCGCTGCAGGATCGCCTGATCGTCAAGCGCGTTGCGGAGGAGAACAAGACCAAGGGAGGGATCATCATCCCGGATAGCGCGAAGGAGAAGCCTCTCGAGGGCAAAGTCGTCGCGGTGGGAAATGGAAAGATCCTCGAGGACGGAAAGGTTCGGCCGCTCGATATCAAGGCCGGGGACACCATCCTCTTCAGCAAATACGCCGGAACGGAGGTCAAGATCGAGGGTGTCGACCACTTGATCCTTCGCGAAGAGGACGTTCTGGGAGTGATTGAGAAGTAATCGAAATTTTTCGGATTCGGAGACAAGACATGGCGAAAGACATTGTTTTTGACGTACGCGCCCGCGAGGCAATTTTGCGAGGCGTGAACATCCTGGCCGACACGGTGAAAGTGACGCTCGGGCCGAAGGGCCGCAACGTGGTCCTCGAGAAGTCGTTTGGCTCACCCACCATCACCAAGGACGGGGTGACCGTGGCGAAGGAAATCGAGCTGGAGAATCGGTTCGAGAACATGGGCGCCCAGATGGTGAAGGAGGTTGCGTCCAAAACCTCGGACGTCGCCGGCGACGGCACCACCACCGCGACCGTGCTCGCGCAAGCGATTTTCCGAGAGGGTTCGAAGCTGGTGGCCGCCGGACATAATCCGATGGCGATCAAGCGAGGAATCGAGAAGGCGGTGGTGATCGTCACCGCTGAGATCAAGAAGATGGCCAAACCGACCAAGAACAAGAAAGAGATCGCGCAGGTCGGCACCATCTCCGCCAATGGCGACGAGACGATCGGCAACATCATTTCGGAAGCGATGGAGAAGGTCGGCAAAGAGGGCGTGATCACCGTTGAGGAGGCCAAGGGCCTCGAGACCACGCTGGAAGTGGTCGAAGGAATGCAGTTCGATCGCGGATATCTGTCGCCGTACTTCGTCACCGATCCGGAGCGGATGGAGTGCGTCCTGCAGGATCCGTACATCCTGATCCACGAGAAGAAGATCTCCAACATGAAGGAGCTGCTGCCCCTGCTCGAGCAGGTTGCCCGTGCGGGTAAGCCGCTGCTGATCATCGCCGAGGACGTCGAAGGCGAAGCCCTGGCCACGTTGGTGGTCAACAAGATCCGCGGCGTCCTCTCCACCTGCGCGGTCAAGGCCCCTGGTTTCGGGGATCGCCGCAAGGCCATGCTGGAAGACATCGCCGTTTTGACCGGCGGCAAGATGATTGCCGAAGACCTGGGCCTCAAGCTCGAGTCGCTGACGCTCAATGATCTCGGCCGGGCGAAGCGGCTGACGGTGGACAAGGACAACACCACGATCATCGACGGCGCCGGCACCCAGAAGGAGATCGAGGGCCGGGTGAAGATGATTCGCGCCCAGATCGAGGAGACGACCAGCGACTACGACCGCGAGAAGCTTCAGGAGAGATTGGCGAAGCTGGTCGGCGGCGTCGCGGTGATCAACGTCGGCGCGGCCACCGAGACCGAGATGAAGGAGAAGAAAGCTCGAGTCGAAGACGCGCTGAACGCGACCCGCGCCGCGGTCGAAGAGGGCGTTGTTCCCGGCGGCGGTGTTGCCTTCCTGCGCTGCCTCAAGGCGCTGGAGAAGGGCGACTGGGCGGAGGGCGAGAAGTTCGGCGTCCAGATCGTCCGGCGTGCCCTGGAAGAGCCGGTTCGTCAAATTGCTGCCAACGGCGGCGTCGAAGGCTCGGTGGTGGTGAACAAGGTGAAGGAAGGAACCGGCGCGTTCGGTTACAACGCTCAGACCGGGGAGTACGAAGATCTGATGGCCGCTGGCGTCATCGATCCGGCGAAGGTTGCCCGAACTGCGCTCCAGAACGCGGCATCCGTCGCCTCCCTGATGCTCACCACCGAGGCGCTGGTGGCCGAGCGGCCCAAGGAAGACGAGCCCAAGGGACCTCCCGGCGGCGGTATGGGCGGCATGGGCGGAATGGGCATGTAAGGTCCAGTATTCCCGCAATCAAAGGCCTCCGGGTTTTCCCCGGGGGCCTTTTCTTTTGCCGGTGGCGGCACGGCCGGAAGATGAGTTACTAGCAGCCGATGAAGCTCGTGAAGGTCTACACCACGGTCTATTGCGGTTTCTGTGCCCAGGCAAAAGAGCTGCTCAAAGGCAAAGGAGTGGCGTTCGAGGAGATCGACGTGACCGGCGACGATGCTTCCCGGGAGAAGCTCGTCGAGCTGTCCGGAGGCCGGAAGACGGTTCCGCAAATATTCATCGGCGAGGTGCACGTCGGAGGGTACACCGACCTTGCCCGACTGGAGAGCGACGGAAAGTTGGACGCGCTCCTGGAGTAGCCGATAACTACGCGCATGGTGCCCCGCGCGATCGTTCGGACCGGCCCGGTGCTGCGTCTGTGCCTGATTTTGCTTCTGGGCGCGGCCTGCCAATCCAAGTTCCAGAAGACCCTGCTGGCGCCGGCGGACCTGGGTGTCTCGGCCGTCCTCGTCTACCCCTTCGCCTTTCGCTGGCAGGAGCCGGGCTACCGAAGCTTCGAGCTGTCTCAGCGGCTGGTCGCAGTGGCGATCCGCCGCAGGGGCGACGCGGCGATGGTGTTTGGCCCCTCCGAGTTCAAGGTTTATCGCCTCGACGATCCCAATCCCTGGGCGGCTTCCAACGCGATCTCGCTGCTTGCCCCGCTGCGGATTCGACCGGAGAGGGCGATCGTCCTGCGCGCTTCGGCAGAAAGACGGGTGCTGGCTTCAGAAAAGGAGCTGGTGAACCCCGCGGGCCAAAAGGCGGGGGCGACGCGATCGCGCGAGGTGACCTACCTGGGGCGGGTAGAGCTACTCCACCCCTCGAGCCATCAGATATTTGCCGAGGTGAGTGGACAGGCAACGGCGGACCCGTTCGCCCAGGTCGCCGATGAGGCGGATCCGACCGCCGAGCTGACGCAGCTGATGGAAGCGCTCACCGCGGAGGCGCTCGACCTGATCGACACCCATTTCAGTCCGCCGGCGCCCTCGAAGCGCTGGCCCTGGGGGCTGGCATTCAATCCACAGCAAGCGCTTTCGCCGGCCGACGAAGGAAGCTCCTCGCTGGAGGCCGAGCTTGCGAAGTTGGACCCGCTGCAAGCCGATTCGCTGCGCCTGTCCCGGGTCCGCTTCGCCAACCCCGGGCTTACCGACTCGCAGGCGGCCCAGCTGACCCGCCTGCCCGGGGGTCTTTGGGTCACCTCCGCCCCGCCCGGCGGCGCCCTGCAGCCTGGCGATCTGATGACCTCGATCGACGGAGCGCCCGCGCTGCCTCAAGTGCTGCAGCGCGCTCAATTCCAGGAGTCCCCCGTCCGGGCTCGCGTGCGAAAATCCAACGGCGATTTCGTGGAGCTCGTGCTGGCCAAGCCGGGATCATGACGGAAAGAGCACCTCGAGGGTTCGACGGAAGAAGGAGTGAACCCAAAGCGGCGCGACAATCACCGGCACCCCCAGCGCCAGCGCGCCGGCGATGGACAAAACGGTGGAGAGCCTCCGATTGCTCAGCGACGATTGAAGAACGCTGACGAAGAGCACCATCGTCGACGCAATGAGGAAGGAAATAGGCCCGGTGAAGCCGATCACTTTCAGGCCCAGGGCCATCGACGCCAGCGCAAAGGCATTCACCACGTCTCGCCCGTTGGACGCCCACCATTTAGAGGACTCGGTGACGCGAAGCTGAAACTGCAGTCGCTCGAGAAAAGCAGTCAGCAAGAGCATCCCGATGAAAACCGCGTCGCCCACCAGTTGAGCGGGCGGCGCCAGCGCTTGATAGCCACCCAGCTCGTCCATCGGCGCTCCTTTCCGATTCCATCGTAGTGTTAGCGCCGGCTGGCAACCATCCCCAATCAGCCCGCCCAGCGAGCGACCGTGCAATCGGTCTGATGGCCGAGTCCCATCTGGCTGCGTGGGGCGAGTCCAATCTGGCAGAGTACGGGTGAGATGCGCCGGCAGGATGACGAGCAGACCCGATCCATCTCGAGTCCCTCACCCCTGGGCCAGGTCAAGGTTGGCGAGTGGACGCTCGAGGTCATTTCCGGAAACGACAGGGGTAAGAGAATCACCACCGCGGGCGCGCTGATTCGCGTTGGCTCGGACACCACCAACGAACTGGCGCTGACGGATCCAGCGGTTAGCCGCCGCCATCTGCAGATTGAGCGGACGCCTCTTGGCCTGCTCCTGCGAGACCTCGGCAGCCGGAACGGAACCTGGATCGAAAACCGGCGAATGATCGAAGCTTTTGTCGAACCCGGGGATGAGATCACGCTGGGCCGGACCCGACTTCTCGTCCATCCGGCGGCGGCGAGGCCGGTGGATCTCGCCAGCGCCTCCCCCGGCGAGCCGGCGGGCATGTCCCTCTCGATCTGCGACCTGGCGGAGAGGATGAACTACCGCCAGGCGAAGGATCGCGTGATCGCCGATTTCGAGCGGCTCTATTTCGCCGAAGTGATGAGAAGCTCCGGATTCGACATGCAGGTGGCTGAGCAGAAGACCCGGCTTTCGATGCAGAGTCTTTACCGCCTCCTCAAGAAGAACGGCCTGCGACTCAAAGAGCTGAAGAGCTCCGAATTCGAAAAGTAGAGCGGAGGGTGGCTTTTCAAGGGAAATCTGTTACAGAGGTGGGCCTTTCGTCCTGGCGCTTCGGCGCCTCCACTTCAAGGAGCTTGGGAACATGGCTTGGAAGTGCAACGTGTGTGGCAAGCGCCCGCTGGTAGGGAACCGGGTGAGCCACGCGAACAACAAGAGCAAGCGGCGCACGCTGCCCAACCTTCAAAAAGTAAGGGCGATGGTGGACGGCAGCCCAAAGCGGGTTCTGGCCTGCACCCGATGCATCAAAGCGGGTAAAGTAGTCAAGGCCGCTTAGTCGGCCTCGATTGCGAAGACTGCTTCAATCCCCTTCGTTTCCAGCGACAGAGCGGGTCCATCCCGATTCCGGCGACCTCGATCTGTGCTCGACGCGCGAGCTTATCCGGCGCCTCCACCGCGAGGATCGCTTCGCGGTTCGAGCCGTCGGCCGGATCCTGCCCGCCATCGCCCAGGCCGCCCAGGTGGCAGCGCTCTGTCTCAAATCGGGCGGCCGGATCATCTATGTCGGAGCCGGCAGCAGCGGGCGACTGGGCGTGCTCGACGCCGCCGAGTGTCCGCCGACGTTCGGAGCGAGCAGGCGCGAGGTGACGGCCATCCTCGCCGGCGGTTCTAAAGCGGTCGCTCACGCCGCCGAGGGCGCGGAGGACAACGCCGCCGAAGGGAGAAAGGCGATCCGCGACCTTCGGGTTTGCGCGCGCGATTTCGTCTGCGGAATCAGCGCCAGCTCGAGCACGCGCTTTGTTCTGGCTGCCCTGCGCGAGGCGCGCCGCCGCAAGGCGACCACCGCCCTGGTGTGCTGCAACGACACCGGGAAGGCGCGAAAGGCGGCCGATCTGGTGCTGCTCGCCGAAACCGGGCCCGAGCTGATCGCCGGATCCACGCGCCTCAAGGCCGGGACAGCGACCAAGCTCATCCTCAACGCCCTTTCCACGGCTGCTTTCGTGTCGCTGGGAAGGGTCTATCGCGGGCGGATGGTCAACGTGAAACCGAGTAGCCAGAAGCTGCGCACCCGCGCCCAGAACACCATCGTCGAGCTGGCCAAGGTCTCTCCCTCGCGCGCCAGAGCCCTGCTCCGGCATGCCGGTGGACGGGTACAGCTGGCGATCGCCATGCACCTCACCGGGTTGCCGCCGGCCGCGGCCCGGCGCGCGCTGGACACCCACGACCTTCGCCGCCTGGAAATCTTGGCGTCGCGTCGCTGACGATCGACACTGGGAGCCAAGAATGCCCAATCGTCGCTTGCAACGCGCTATGCGCCGGCGGGTCCGGCTGTGCGTCGGCCTGATGTCCGGAACGAGCGTGGACGGGATCGACGCCGCGCTGTGCCGGATTCGGGGCTCCGGCGCTTCCGCCAAGCTCGCCTTGATCCACTACGTCCACCTGCCCTTCGAGCCGGATCTCTCCTCGCGGGTGCGACGGGCGGACTCGGCGCGAGAGATCAGCGAGCTGAATTTCGTCCTCGGCGAGCGGTTCGCGCGGGCAGCCCTCCGGGTGATTTCCCGGGCGCGGCTCCGTCCCGAGGAGATCGACGCGATCGGCTCTCATGGGCAAACCCTGGCGCATCTGCCCGCACCCCTGTCGGAGCGTCCGTCCACGCTGCAGATTGGCGAAGGGTCGATGATCGCGCAGCTCACCGGCATTCCGACCGTTTCGGACTTTCGCACCCGGGACATCGCCGCGGGGGGCCAGGGCGCGCCGCTGCTGCCCTATGCCGACTGGGCCCTCTTCCGGAAACGGGGAACCTGGCGCGCTTTTCAAAACATCGGGGGAATCTCGAACGTCAGCGTCGTCGGCGACCGGCTGGAAGACACCATCGCCTTCGACACCGGACCGGGAAACCTGCTCCTCGATGCCCTGGCGAGGCGGATCAGCGGAGGCAGGCTTCAGTGCGATCTCAACGGGAGCCTCTCGCGCCAGGGACAGGTCATCCCCGCCCTTCTCGGAAAGCTGATGGAGCACCCGTTCCTCCGGCTTGCCCCGCCGCGCAGCACCGGCTGGGAGGACTTCGGCGAGCACCTCGCGGTGAAGCTGTGGAGCCGACACCGCCGGCGGCCGTATGATCTGATCGCCACCGCGCTGGCGTTCACGGTCGAAGCGATCGCGGACGCCTACGAGCGCTGGATCCTGCCCCGCTTTGGGCTGGAGGCGATCTATGTTTCCGGCGGCGGAAGCAAAAATCCGATGTTGATGCAGGGATTGCAGAGCCGACTCCCGCTCACCCCGGTGCGACCTCTGTCGGTGCTCGGCTTTCCCGAGGAAGCCAAGGAAGCCGCCGGCTTTGCCTTGTTCGCCAGCGAGTGCCTCTCCGGTGTACCGCAGAACGTCCCTTCGGCGACGGGGGCGAAACGCCCGGTGGTGATGGGAAAGATCAATCCGTGAGCGGAGCTCATCGACGGGTGGCGCTCCTTTTCATCGACGGGGTCGGAATCGGCGAGCGGGATCCAGAGAAAAACCCTCTTGCCCGGGAGCGGTTCTTTCTTTCCCAGTTCAAAGACGGCAGCGGCGAGCCCCTCCCGGGCGGGCGCCTCTATGCGGTGGACGCTACTTTTGGCGTCCCCGGGCGGCCGCAGTCGGCGACGAATCAAACGGCGATCCTCACCGGCGAACCGGCGCCCCGATTGATCGGCCATCATCTCCTCGGCTTTCCGAATCTTGAATTGCGGCGGATTCTCGAGGCGCGATCGATCGTCAAGCGGCTGGTGGCGGCCGGGCGCAGCGCCACTTTCGCCAACTGCTACCCCGCCGGGTATCTCGATACCCTCGGGCTCAAGCGGCGCCCCAGCGGGGGTCCGGACGTCACCATCCCGGCAACGGCAGCGCGGCGGTTGAAGCCTTCGGCCACCACGCTGGCGATGGCGGCGGGCAACGTGCCGCTGCGCACGCTCGACGATGCCCGGCAGGGCGCAGGGCTGACCAACGACATCGACGGACGGCGCGGCCGCGCTAAGGGATTTGACGTTCCCACCCGCACGCCAGAGGAGGCAGCGGAGGTGTTTCTGAAGATCTCCGGGGAGCTCGATTTCTGCTTGTTCGAACACTACCTCGCTGACGAGGCCGGCCACGCCCAGGACTGGAAGAGCGCCGGGGAATCGCTGAGGACCTTCGATCAGTTCGCGCGCGCCGTGGTCGAACGAAAACCAGAAGATCTAGAGGTCCTGATCTGCAGCGACCACGGCAATGTCGAGGATCTCTCCACCCGGAGCCATACGTTGAATCGCGTGCCGGTGATCCATTTTGGAACCGCTCGTTTAACGAACGAGCCTCAGAACGTGGCCGACGTCGGTCGGTGCGTGCTCCAACTGCTGGAGGCCAACGAGTGAAGGACTTCGCGGCGACCCGGCGCCCTCGCGCTCTGCGTCCCGCAATGGCGGTGATCGCGGGCCTGCTGGCCGGTTGCGCGGCGCACTTGCCGCAGCTCCAGCGGCGGGAGCTCCTCACCACCCAGGTGGGCAGCTTCGCGGTGGAATACTCCGATCCCGACGAGGGCGTGATCCCCCGGATCGCCCAGGCCGTGGAGTCCGCCGGTCCGGCGATCGGGCGCTGGGGACAGCTGAGCTCTCCGGTGAGGATCGAGGTGTTGCCCAGCCACGAGTCGCTCGAGAAGGCGGTGGACCGACAGGGCTACGACTGGCTTCGCGCCTGGGCGCGGTACGACGAGATGTTCGTCCAGTCCCCGCGCGCCTGGGGATTCATCGGCCCCACCCAGGCGGAGCTCAATGAGCTTCTCACCCACGAGCTCACCCACTGCATGATGTACCAGCAGTCATCCGATCGGCACAGCTGGTTGGCGAAGGGGTTTCCTCTCTGGTTTCGCGAGGGCATGGCCTCGTACACCAGCGGACAGGGTTACCGGTGGCCGACGCTGGAGGAGCTGGCGCGCTTCCTGGAAACCCATCCCAAGGAAGATCCGATCCGGGATCCCGAGCCTCTCTATCAAGGCGAAAGCGACATCGTCTATTCGGCGGCCCACCATGCCTTCAGCTATCTCGTTTTGCGCCAGGGTGAGTCGGGCGTCATCCAGATCCTGCACGCGATGCAGCCGGGACCGAGCTTCGGCGAGGCCTTCAGACAAGTCACCGGCATCGGCCCCGACGACTTCACCACCCAGTTCAAGCAGTACGTCGAAGAGCGCCGTTTCCGCTCGGCCGGTTATCGCTCAGCTTTGCGGATGGTGGCCGCCGGACTCTCGAGAAGCGGCGGGCGGTCCTTGCCTTCCATCGCGCGTTGAAGCTCGATTTCCTGAAGCAGCGTCGAGGGAGCGACGGTGGAAACCGGGACGGCCCCGCTTTCCGCGCCGCAAAATCCGTTGAACACGCCCGCGGCGCTGGTGGTGGCCATGATCTTGTTGATTGAGCTCAGCGGCGTCCCGACGATCTCGACCCCTCGAACGAGCGTCTCTTTTCCGTCTCGCACGTCCACCCGGTAGACCATCCGCGGCACCCCTTTGAACGCCTGGTACCCATAGGTCGAGGTGTTGGTGTTGCCTCCAGTAATGTCCCGGATGATCAGCCCATACGGCTTACCTTGCCGCTTGGCTTCGGCGATCAGCATCCGCTTGAGCTCGGCGTCGCTGACCTGGCGTTTCGACTCGACGAGGAGATTGGCCATCCGCGCCACCGGCTTCCGGTTCCCCTGGCTGCGCCCGTGGCCGTTCGAGTGGAGGAAACCTTCGACCGGGTGTCTGGAGAGGATGTAGCTGCGCAAAATCCCGTTCTCCACCAGCGCCGTGCGCTGCGCGGATACTCCCTCTTCATCGAACAGGTAGTAGCCGTTCAGCTCCTGGCCGCCCCGCGCGCGCAGGGTGGGATCTTCGTAGATGCTGATGAAGGTGGGTAGAACTTGATGGCCGATCTGCCCCCGGAAGGTCTTTCCCTCCGCGTCGTCATCCTGCCGCTCGCCCTCCAATCGGTGGCCAACCGCCTCGTGAAAGAGAACGCCGGACGCCGCCGATTCGAGGATCGCCGGCCCGGTATAAGGGTCGATCGCCGGGGCGCCGCGCAGCGCCAACAGCTCGTCGATCAGCTTGTGCGTCGCATCGCGGAGCTGCGGGTCGGAGGGAAGCTTCTGCTCCACCGAAGCGTAGAAGTCGCGCGAGTTATCCAGCAGCTGGCCATCGTCGGCGCGGGTCACCGCGGAGATGTGGATGCCGAAGAGCGTCTCCTCGCTCACGATTCGCCCGCCTTCGGTGGAGACGAAGTAGCGGGTCACCTTATCCGCGGAGACGCGGACCTCCGAATCGAACACGCGGGGCGCGGCGTTGAACATCTCGGAGAGCTCGCGAACGACCTTCGTCCACCTCGCCCGATCGAATGAATAGGGAATCGGCGGCTGGACGAAGACGTTTGCCTTCTCGCGGGAAAAAGACGGCGCCTTTTTTGGATTCTCCACCGTGTAGACGTTCTCGCCCTTCTTCTTCAGATAATTGAACAGGGCGCCCTTGTACTTCTCGTCGGTGACCAGCCAGAGAGCGGTTCTGAGCGCAATCGGATCGTCCTCGATCGGCCCCGCCTTGCGGGTGATGTAGCTGTTGCCCTTCATCGAGAAGTTGAAATCCATATCCTCGCCGATCGAGTTGTCGAACTCGTAGCTGCCGACGCGAATGTCGACATAGATCTTCCGATCGTGGCGAGACTCGTCATGGAACAGGGAGCCGTAACGCGCGGCGAGCTCCTGCTGCAGATAGTCCTTCATCTGGTAGCTGATGAAGTACGGCGGCTCGTGGCCGGTGAGCTTGAGCTCGGTCTGGTTGCGCTGCAGCTCGGTGGTCATCGCATCCAGAAGGACCTGCCGCCGATCTTCCGGCGCGGCGGTGGCGAGAAGCGGAAACGCAACGACCCAAAGCAAGACCAGGTTTTTCATAGATGAACGCACGACAGACCACCGTCCCAGCCAGTTGCGCAGAAAAGCAATCGCCATCACTTCAACGCCGCAGGCGGCGATACTCTCATGCTTTGACGATCTTCTCCCGCCCCCGGCTGACGTTCCGGGTGGCGTTGCGCGTGTCCACCACCTGCGTGGCATTCGCGACGATCATTCCATAGTCGATCGAGCTATGGTCGGTCAAAATCAACACCGCGTCATACCGGGCAATGCGCTCCGGCGAGATGGGCACCGATTCCATTTCGTAGTCGAAGCGGTGCTCCTTTTCGAGCCGCGGGACGTAGGGGTCGTGGTACTCGACCTCCGCACCGCGCTCCTTGAGCAAGCTGATCACGCGAAGCGAAGGGCTCTCGCGCACGTCGTCGACGTCCTTCTTGTAGGCGGCGCCGAGAACGAGCAGCCGGGACCCGTTCAAGCTCTTGTGCTGATCGTTGAGCGCCTCCATCGTGCGGTGCACGACGTAGTGCGGCATCTGGGCGTTCACTTCTCCGGCCAGCTCGATGAACTTGGTTTGAAACTCGAACTGGCGCGCTTTCCAGGTGAGGTAGAACGGATCGATCGGGATGCAGTGCCCCCCCAGCCCCGGGCCGGGCAGGAAAGGCATGAAACCAAAAGGCTTCGTCGAAGCGGCCTGGATCACTTCCCAGACATCCATGTCCATCCGGTCGCAGAGCATCTTCAGCTCGTTGACCAGGGCGATGTTCACGCAGCGGAAGATGTTTTCGAGCAGCTTGGTCAGCTCGGCGACGCGGGTGGATGAAACCGCCACCGTTTCGTTGAGCGCGGCTCCGTAGAGCGCCTGGGCCACTTCCAGACACCGCGGGGTGTATCCGCCCACGATTTTCGGAATCGTCTTGGTGTTGAAACGCTTGTTCCCCGGATCTTCCCGCTCCGGGCTGTAGGCGAGATGGAAGTCGGCTCCGGCTTTGAGGCCGCTTGCCTCAAGGATCGGCCGCAAGACTTCGTCGGTGGTGCCCGGGTAGCTCGTCGACTCGAGGATGAACAGCTGTCCCCGCTTCATGTGGGGCGCCAGGGATTCGCCGGTCTGGACGATGAAGCTCATGTCCGGTTCCCGGGCCAGGGTCAGAGGCGTCGGAACGCAGATGATGATGCAATCCAGCTCGGCGGCGCGGCTGAAGTCGCTCGTGGCCTTCAGCCGGCCCGAGGCGCTGAGCTTCTTCAGCGGCCCGGACGCGATGTCATTGATGTAGCTTTCGCCGGATTCGATGCTGGCGATCTTCCGGCGGTCGACCTCCAGGCCGAGGACCGAGAAACCCGCCTCGGCGAATGTGATCGCCAGCGGAAGACCCACATATCCCAACCCCACGACCCCGATCGCCGCTTCGCGATTTGAAATCCGCTTCAGGAGCCGATCGTGGGGTGCGCGCATAGCTTCCATGTTTACCGGGACCTCTTCAATTCGATGGGGGAATGACGGAACAAAACCACGAAGGTGACCCCTGAAGATCGTTCAATCTCTGCACTGTAGACCAACGCGGTCGCCGGGTGTACGTCGCCGTAGCCGGGCGAGTATCTCGACTCCTCGGCCCGGATTTCGAGACCAGCCCCGAAGAGAACGACCGCCAGCGGGTTGTCCGGACTTCCGATTTCGGCTGCTACAGCGCCGAAGTGGGCGAGGCGTTCACACGCTCGCTCTGCCCGCAACCGCTCCTCTTCCCGCGCCTGGCGAATCCGGACGCGCCGATCTCGCAGGTGAAGGCGCCCGAGCGCGCGGTGGGAAGAATGGCCCGCGACCTGATCGGAAACGAAAAGCGCGCGCTCTACGCCGTCGAGAACGAATTCCCTCCGGACCTGCGCGAGCCGGCCGTGCCTCACCACCAGCGCCATCCGATCGCCGGCGCTTTCGAAACGCTCGACGACGGTGGGAGCGTCCGAGGGAAGCGCGAATGGGCGCGCGGGGTCCAGCGGCGCCTGTTCCTCCTCCCCGAGTTGCAGCGTGTTGTGGGCCGCGGTGCCGCGGAACCAGTCCCTCAACCCGCGATCGCGCAGGTAGGTTCCCGTCCCGCTGTCGACGATCACCGGCGTCCCATCCAGGTGCAGCTCGAAGGAAAGCTTGTCGTTGTGGTTGTGGCCCCCTACCCCCTTCTGACCCTGAGGCCCCGCGCTGACGGTCACGACCGCCCCCGATCCGCGCAAGACATACAGGCCACCGCGGGGCGAGCCGAACGACCGCAGCGGAGCCGCGGCCGGGAGAGACTCGAACCGTTCCCATCCTGACCGCCCTAGAAGCCACGCCGCCTCGTCCGGGAATTCAACTCCGGCCCGCTTGAGGGCGGAATCGCCGAAGAGCGCCGCTCCCAATGCCGGCAGATATCCATGGTCGAGGCTCTCTCGATCCCGAAGGGGAAACACCCGGCCGGAATCGTTGTCGCCGATCTGGGGAGCCATCCCGCGCTCCGAGCAATAGGCGCCGGCGACGTGAAACATCTTCCGCAACCGTTCCGCGAATGCGGGACCGAGATCGATTCCGCCCGCGGCCGCGGTGATTTGCGCCAGTGTGAACATCTCCAAAACCAGCCGGTGGTAGGAGGTGGAGCCTTCGAAGGAATAGCCATCCGGATGAACCTGCTCGGCGATGAGCTCGGCCAGCTTTCGGGCCGACGCGGCAGCCCACCGCTTGCCTTGCGGCAATTCAGGACAAGCGACGCCGATCGCGAAAAGCCCGAGGTGGTCGGCGATGAGGTGATTGTTGGGAACGGCGCCGGCATCCTCCAGGTGCGCCTCGACAAATCGGCCGTGCTCGAGAAGGGACTCCAACAGGGCGAGGACGAAATGCCGTGTGAGCTCTGGCGCATCTCGAAACATCGAAAGCGCGGCGGTCAGATTGGCGGCCCGCAGCGCCACCTCCATCGGCGAGGTCCAATGAATCCCGAGGGCGGTGGGATTCGAGCGGATGAAATCCCCGGCCTGCTCGACGAACTGGGTGGCAAACCGCGCCCGGTCGCCAGGCTCGGTGGACACCCAGTACCCCTGCCCCAGCGCGACCAGCTGATCCAGTCGGCCGAGCGCCCAGGGATACTTTGGGTCGGCCCCGGGCACATCGAGGCGAAGCGAGTGGGACGGCGCGAGCGCATACCGATGGCCGGAAAGCGGGTCCAGGGACCAATCGATTCGACCGCTCGAGCCGAACGAAAGGACTGTTCCAAAGAGGTTGAATTCGCGGCGCGCGGCCCTCTCGGCGCGAACCCATGCGCGTTCTACCGCCCCGGGCAACCGCTGGAGGACGGACGGAGCGTCGGCTCGACGCGACACATCCGCCCAGCCCGGCCGCGCAGAGCTTTGCACCATCGGCTCGGCTGTCGGGCCAGCGAGGGAGGTAGAGGCCACCGTCCGCGTCGATGGATCCACGCGCTGGGGGCGATACGCAATCCGCCGAGCCAGGCGATAGGCGCGCCGTACCCCGGCCCGTGCCAGGCCTCCAACAGACAGCTGGCGCGCAACCGGACTGTAATACATGGACCTCGGCACGATGGCAGCCCCTCCTTAAGCAACTCGCGAGCCACACCCCGAGTGAGCGAGACCACTGGTATTCCCTGTCGTTCGTTCTGCCCCGATCGGCAATTCTTACTGCGAAGGAGCACTTTCAGGGTGGTCCCAGACGCGGGTGAGGCACTGTTACTGACCGCTTCGCGAGGCACGCTTCCTGCGTACAGGCTCGCCGTGAGCGTTTCCTTGTCTCAGATGCAGGAAACCAACACCCGAGCAGGCGAGCGCGATTTTCTCCTCGAGTGCCTTCGGGCTGCTTCGCGAGACGATTGGTCGAGCGCGCTGGGGTGTCTGTGTCGCGCCGCTTGCACGCTCGCCTCATCGCCATCCGCCGCGGTGTTCGTCTGGCCAAACGGATCGCCCAAATGCCTGGCCTCTTTCCAGATCGATCCGCCGAGCGTGGAGGAATTGGCGCGCAGGCTGGGGCGGGCGAGCACGGTGCAACAGGTAGGTCGCTACCAGATTTTCCCGCTCCTGCGCGGCGGGCCGGCCGACGCGAGATTCCTCCTCGAATCCGGTGCGCCCCCCGAGGAGGCGGAACAGTCCATCACTCCCATCCTGAACGTCGTGACGAGCATCGTGCACCGAAAGGTCCGGGATGGTGAACGGCAGCGCGCCCGGCGCGACCACCTCTCGATCGTGCAGTTGTCCCAGCGCGAGATGGAGCACCGCGTCGCCCGGGCGATTCGAGCGCGGCACGACCTCAAGGCGCCCCTGGTGTCGATGAGGGGCTATCTCGACATGCTCCTGCGCGGAATGGCCGGACCGTTGAGCTCCCAGATGCAACGCTACCTCCATCGCATCGCGCAATCGGTGGAGAAGCAGCGCGCCTTGATCGACTCCGAGGTCCTCGCCGGGCCGGACGGCCTGTCGCTGGTGGACATCGATCACCTCGTGCGAATGGCCATGGAGCGCGCGGCAGTACCGGCAGCCGCTCGGGGTATCGGACTGACGATCGACGGCTGGGGACAACCGATCTGGACGCGAGCCAATCGCTCGAGCCTCGAATTGCTCTTCCACCAGCTGTTTCGCATCGCCGCGCGCCAGGCGCGCAGCGGATCGCTGATCGCCGTCCGCCTGCGGAGGTCCGCCGATTGGCTCTCGGTCGAAGTTCATTCGGATCTTCCCTGGCAGCCTCAGGTCGAGGAGTTTCGCATTTGCCAGGAGATCATCCGGCGTCACCGCGGCCAGCTCTTTGTCTATGAAGGTCGCGAGGTGGTGGTCGAAATCCGTCTTCCGCGCGAGCCAGACATCGAACGCTGGCTTCAGCGGAATCAAGGTACAATCGAAGGGTGAGGTTGCGCGTCCCGATCTTCCTTTTTCTCTTCGGCATCGCCGCCTGTCAGGGCAACAAATCCGAGAAAGATCAGATCTCCGAAGCGGATGAGCCAACCATGGCCGGTGAGTCGCCGGGCGGAAGTCCGACGGTGTTCGCGAACATTGAAGGGCGGCCGCTGCAGTTTCGCCACGGAAAGGCGTACGCCACTTCCGACACCCTGCACGTCGTGCTTTCCACCGAGAAGACCGCGTGCAGCTTCGCCCCCGGCACCGAGGAGGCGTACCGCATCCGGTTCGAGCTCAAACCGGGGCCGGCCGGACGGTTCTTCACCGGAACGCCCACCGGCGTCGGCGCGAACTTCGAGTCTCGCCGCACGCGCTTGGCGATCACAGCGGCCGATCCCTACCTGGTCACCGCGACGATCGAGCCTTTCATGCTCAAGGCGGGCTCGCATGTCCGGGGACGGCTCGAGTTTGACGTGAAGTTCGTGAAGACGAAGGTCGACAGGTCCAAGCAGGCGTACCAATCGAAAGGAGCAGGCTACTTCGACGTCGAGATCTGCGACGATGGCGGACTTGTCAAGGTCCTCAAGGGCCAGCCGCAAGAGGTCAGCGACGGGGACGTCGCGGGAACGTACGCCAATCAGAAATTCGTCTTCAAAAGCTCGATCGCCAATGTCTGGCACGACCCGGACAACGCCCAGGACTACATCGACTCGATCGTCTTCTTCCCGATCAGCGGAATCACCTGCGCAAACCAGTGGGATCAGCGAGACAAAGTGAACCTCCTGGTGATCCGATCCATTGGCGGCGCAGGCAGCCGCCAGCGATTCATCAACTCCCCCCAGCCGGCGAGCGTTTCTTTCTTCATTCCCAAGCTCGACGCCGACAGCAACGACACCACCGACTCGATCTACTTTCTCGGCGGAGGCGCGGAGCGGGCCTGGGTGCGGTTTGACAAGCTGGACTTCAAGGCCGGCGCGAACGTGACCGGAGCCGTCTACGCCGACAGCCGCGAGGGCTCGAAAATCGAGGAGGAAGGTCGCGTCGCCGGCCGTTTCCGGGCCAAGGTGTGCACCGCCGATTGAAGCGGTGCGGCCAAGCGAACGAGTCCGCTCAGTTCGGCGTGCCCCAGTCCAAAAGCTCCCAGCGCCGCGAAGCCGCCAGGCGGCGAAGGCGCCGATCGGGGTTGACCGCGACCGGTCTTCCCACCGCTTCGAGGACAGGGAGGTCGGCATAGGAATCGGTATAGAAGACCGACTCTTTCAGCCGCGCCCCATGCTGCTGGACGAATTCTTTCGCCCGTTGAAGCTTGCCCGCTCCAAAGCAGAGCCGCCCCACCGTGCGACCGGTGTGCAGGCCCTTTTCGTCGACCTCGAAGCGGGTGCAGACCAGCGCATCCAGCTTGAGCTCGGCGGAGACGAGCTCGCCCAGATACTGAGAGGACGAGGTGAGCAATACCAGCGCGTCGCCGGATTTCCGATGTTGCTCGATGGCGAGCCGCGCACCCGGGCGATAGAGCGAACGGATGTCGGTGTCGTAAAACGCCGCCGTCCGTTCGCGCATCTCTTGCTCGGCGCTGCCGGCCAACGAAAAGATCGCCCGCTGCAGTGCGCTTTCTATCCTCGAAAATCCCAGCTCGTAGGCGGTCACCCAGGCCGCCGCCTGGAGCGCTTGCCACGGCCTGATGTGACCGAGCGCAACCTCGCGGCGCACCCAGAGGGAGCCCGAGTTCTGGGCGATCAAGGTCCGATCGAGGTCGAAAAACGCGATCCGCACGGACCAATTGTACGGGGAGATGAATTCAAAAACATCTGTCTCCTTGGATGGGATTATTCCTGCGGCTTGACCCCCTCTCCGAAGGCCGTCTATGAAACCGCCTCACCAGCCCAAGGAGCGAGAATGACTCGGAGTATCAAGGGAGGCCTGCTGCAGCTTTCGATGGCCAAGCCGGAGGGGACCGTCGATCAAATCAAGCAGGCAATGCTCGAAAAAACACTGCCCTACGTCGACCGCGCGGCCAAATCGGGCGTCCAGATGCTCTGCCTGCAAGAGGTGTTCAACACGCCCTACTTCTGCCCGGCGCAAACCCCCAATTGGTACGACGCCGCCGAACCCGTCCCGGGCCCGACCACGAATCTGCTCGCCGAATACGCGCGCAAGCACAACATGGTTCTCATCGTGCCCCTCTATGAGCGGGAAATGGCCGGCGTCTACTACAACACCGCGGCGGTCATCGACGCGGACGGAAAGTACCTCGGCAAGTATCGAAAGAATCACATCCCGCAGACGCACGGGTTCTGGGAAAAGTACTATTTCAAGCCAGGGAATCTGGGCTACCCCACCTTCGCCACCCAGTACGGCCGGATCGGGGTCTACATCTGCTACGACCGCCATTTCCCCGAGGGCGCCAGGCTGTTGGGGCTCGCCGGGGCGGAGGTCGTCTTCAACCCGTCGGCGACGGTGGCGGGCTTGTCGCAGTACCTCTGGAAGCTCGAGCAGCCGGCCCACGCGGTGGCCAACGGTTATTTCATCGGCGCGATCAATCGGGTCGGCACCGAGGCGCCCTGGAACATCGGTCGGTTCTACGGCAGCTCGTATTTCGCGGACCCGCGAGGGAATTTTCTCGCCACCGGGAGCGAGGACAAAGATGAGCTGGTGATCGCCGATCTCAATCTCGACCTCATCGAGGAGGTCCGGCGGGTCTGGCAATTCTATCGCGACCGCCGCCCCGAGACCTATGGTGACATGGTGCGGCAGATTCCCTGAGCCTGATCATGCGAACCCTGATCAAGAACGGGACCGTGGCCACCGCCTCCGATCTGTACCGGGCGGACGTCCTGATTGAAAAAGAGAAAGTCGCTCTGATTGGGACGGACCTCTCGGGCCTGCGGTTCGACCAGACGATCGACGCCGCCGGGAAATACGTCATTCCGGGCGGCATCGATCCGCACACCCACCTGGACATGCCGTTCGGCGGCACGAAGAGCGCGGATGATTTCGAGACGGGAACCCGGGCCGCGGCCTTCGGCGGAACCACCTGCGTCATCGATTTCGCCATCCAACCACAGAAAGGCTCGCTGCGGCAGGGGCTCGACGATTGGCATCAGAAGGCCCAGGGGAAGGCCTGCATCGACTACGCCTTCCATATGATCGCGCGGGAGATCCACGCGCAATCGCTCGCTGAGATGGATCGACTGGTGAAGGAGGACGGCGTCTCCACGTTCAAGCTCTTCACCGCATACCCCGGCGTGTTCATGGTCGACGACGCGTCGATCTTCCGGGCGATGCAAAAGACCGGCGAAAATGGCGGATTGATCTGCATGCACGCAGAAAATGGCCCGGTGATCGACGTGCTGATCGAGCAAGCGCTGGCGCAGGGCCACACCGCCCCCAAGTACCACGCGCTGACGCGGCCGGCCCGACTGGAGGCCGAGGCCACCCATAGAGTCATCGCGCTCGCCGAGGTGGCGCGGGTGCCGGTCTACATCGTCCATCTCTCATCCAAGGAGGCCCTCCAGCAAGTCAGGGAGGCTCGAGACCGCGGCGTGCGGGCGATGGCCGAAACGTGTCCGCAGTACCTGTTTCTCTCCTACGAGAACTACGAGGAGCCGGGCTTTGCCGGGGCGAAGTACGTGATGAGCCCGCCGCTTCGAGCCAAGGGGAACGAAGAAGAGCTCTGGGCCGGACTGAAGCAGGACGACCTGGCCCTGGTGTCGACCGATCACTGTCCATTCTGCATGAAGGAGCAGAAGGAGCTCGGAAAGGACAGCTTCGCGAAAATCCCCAACGGGGCTCCCGGCATCGAACAGCGGATGAGTCTGCTTTGGGACGGAGGCGTCCGCTCCGGGCGGATTGATATCAACCGATTCGTTCAGATCACCAGCACCGCCGCGGCGAAGATTTTTGGGTTGTATCCGAAGAAAGGGACCATCGCGCCCGGGAGCGACGCCGACATCGTGGTGTTCGATCCGGATCGCGAGATTCGCTGGTCGGCGAAGACCCACCACATGCGGGTGGACTACAATCCCTACGAGGGGCGAACGACCCGCGGGTCACCGACCCACGTTTTTTCCCGAGGCGAGCTGATCGTCGAGAACGACAAGTGGCTCGGAAAGACCGGCGCCGGGAAATTCATCAAGCGCGGCGGCTAACGGTCGACTGGTCGCGGATGGGATCGACGTCTAGGCGGGGCTCGAATGCAAGCAGGGCTCGGGAAGAGACGGCGACCGCGCGGGTGGTCCAGGCGGGCGCTATCTCTGCGCCGTGGTACGGGCCCGAATGAGGCAGCGATCAAACCGCGCCTCGAGGCGCCCCCCGCCCTCTCGGCTGAGGCTCCCTCCCCTCCTGAAGCTCGCACCCGCCTGACGCCGCGCGGCTAATTCATGAGCCAACATGTGGCCAGCTCAAGAAGGGCGACGGTGCTTTCTTTAGGCAGGCCTTCCGCCCGCGCGGGTGGGCGGCGTACGGTCGCTCATGGAATCCCCTCGGGTCGAATCGCACTGCCCCGAGGCTCCCGGACGTTTTTGTGGGAGCGGCGTAGGTATGAAGGGCTTCCATTTAACAAGTTTTTTCCAAGTTACTGATGTCATTGATGAAAAGAATGAACATGTTTCCTAGAAGCCCTTAATACCTATGAGCCGGCTTTTTTCCGCGCCCGACCCAGCCCGCGCGGAGGCTTGGGTTGCCGCTCATTAGAGGCCCGTAGCACGCCGCAGGGATCTCGCCCGCCTAGACCACCTGCGCCGTCGCCGTCTTTTCTGAAGCCCTACTCGCATCATCGGCTAACCATAGGAAGAGGTTCGAAACAGAGCCCGGTGACTCGCTGATTCTTCGAGTCAAACGCGACGGTCGCTTTGACTTGCCCGTGCTCAAACTGGAGCAGATAGGTGCCAACATCTCTCCCCTCGTGATGGAGATGTTCCGACGGCGCCCAGGATTGTACCGCGCCAAACTGGCTGGTGAGCCGAACCCATTCCGTTTCCAGCTTCTCCGGCGTGAACGCCTCATTCATCGTTGAGTCGAATTGCGCGGTCGCGCGGGCGAAGTTCTCCGCGCGCAGACTGCTCAGGACGCTCCCCGCCTGCCGGTCGGGCGAGTGATCGCTCCCAGGCGTGCGAATCCACATCCACCGCCCGTCGTTCCAGACCCAGCCAAAGAAAAGGAATCCGGCCAACAGGCCACCCAAGATGAGACCCCCCCAGAAGTATGACTGCCAGGGCTCGCGCTGTCGTTTCTGTTCGGACACGTTCTCGCCAACCTTACCGCGGTCAGCCCCGGATCCCGAGTTGCCACAGAATGAACGCATAGTCGAACGCCGTCTCGCGCAGCTTGGTGTAACGCCCTGAGGCGCCTCCGTGACCAGCCGGATCCATGTTGATCTTGAAGACCAACGGATTGGAATCCGTCTTCATCGCCCTGAGCTTCGCCACGTATTTCGCTGGCTCCCAGTACATCACCTGGCTGTCGTTGTATGACGTCCGCACCAGCATCGTCGGGTAGGCCTTCCGGGCGATGTTGTCGTAAGGACTGTAGCTCTCCATGTACTCGTATTGCGCTTTGATTTGTGGATTGCCCCACTCTTCGAACTCGCCCACGGTCAAAGGCAGCGACGCGTCGAGCATGGTGTTGATCACATCGACAAACGGCACCAGCGCAACGACCGCCTTGAAGAGATCCGGGCGCATGTTCACCACCGCGCCCATCAACAATCCGCCCGCGCTTCCGCCCTCGGCGACGATTCGATCGCCTTTGGTGTAGCCCTCGGCGACGAGGTATTCCGCGGCGCTGATGAAATCGGTGAAGGTATTGCGCTTTGCCATCATCCGGCCCTGGTCGTGCCACCTCTTGCCCATCTCGCCGCCCCCGCGGATGTGCGCCACCGCCACCGAAACGCCGCGATCCATCAGGCTCAGCCGATCCGAAGAGAAGCCGATCGGAAACGGGTAGCCGTACGAGCCATACCCGAAGAGCAACAGGGGGCTGGCGGCGTCCCGGTTGAAGCCCTTCCGGTGCATGATCGATATCGGAATCGACGTCCCGTCGGGAGCCTTGGCGTGGATGCGTTCCGATTCGTACCTCGAAGGATCGTAGCCGCCGAGGACTTCGATGCGTTTCAAAAGCTCCATCTGGCTGCTCTTCACGTCGTAGTCGTAGACCGACATCGGCGTCACGAATGACTGATAGGCAAAGCGGAGCTTTCGGGTGTCGAACACCTGATTCGGCGCGCCCGAAATCGAGTACACCGGCTCGGGGAATTTCACGTATTGCGTCGCGCCCGAAGCAAAATTGGTGACCCGGATTCGAGGCAGTCCGTCGTATCGCTCAAACAGCACGAAGTGGTTCTTGAACAGCTCGAGCTGCTCGAGCATCACGTCCTCGCGGTGCGCGACGATCTCTTTCCAACTCGCCCTGCCCGGGCGAGCCACCGGGGCGGTGACGACGCGGAAATTGCGCCCACCGCTGTTGGTGCGGATGAAAAAATCGCGTCCGCGGTGGTCGACGTAGTACTCGTGGTCTTTTTCGCGCGGCGCGATCAACTGAAAAGTCGCTTCGATCCGGCCGGCCGGGAGGTATCGAACCTCGCTCGCGGTGTGGCTCTCCGATACGAGGAACAGGTAGTCCTTGCTCCGTGAGCGCTCCACCCCCAGCCTGAACATCTCGTCCTTCTCTTCGAAGAGCAGCACGTCGCTCCCGGTCGGCGTGCCGAGCCGGTGGCGATAAAGCCGGTAGGGGCGCTTGGCGTCATCCTCGACGACGTAGAAAAGCATCTGGTTGTCGCGAGCCCAGGCAACGCTGTCGACGCGCGGGATCGCTTCGCCGCCCGCTTCGCCGGTTCGCAAATCCTTGATCCGCAGCGTGTACTGCCTAAAACCAGTAGTGTCGGTGGAGTACGCGAGCAGATTGCCGTCGTCGCTCACCTCCCTCGTCCCGACGGCGAAATACTTTTCTCCCTTGGCCAGCTCGTTCAAGTCGAGAAGAACGCTCTCCTGACCCTCGGGTCTCTTGCGGCAGTAGATGGGGTACTGTTTCCCCTTTTCCGTCTTCGAGTAGTAAAGCCACCCGCCCTGGGGATAGGGCACGCTGACGTCGGTCTCTTGAATCCGGGCCAGCATCTCCTGATAGAGCTGCTCCTGGAACGTCGCGGTCGGCTTCATGAACGCGTCGGTGTATGCGTTCTCTTTTTGAAGATAGTCGACGACGTCCGGCGCGCCCTTGTTTCGCAGCCAATAGTAGTCGTCGAGGCGATTGACCCCGTGGATCGTCTCGACCTTGGCATCCTTTTTCGCGGTGGGCGGAGCAAGTGGCGCCGGCGTCGAAACGGGCGCCTCGACCGGCTTCGGCGGCGCGATGGCAACGCAGCCTGCAAGGGCAAGCAATGCAATGGAATGTCTCATCACGGCGACCTCTAAATTGGGTGACTGGGTGGAGGCGAGGGAAGCTTACGACGAGGGCGCGATGTCCGGCGCTTGGCGCCGACTGCTGTTTGGCGCGACCGACGTTCCGGCAAGGTAGATGCCGCCGGCGACCAGGAATCCGATAAACCAGGCGTAGACATAGATTGTATCGAAGATGTTCTCGGGGCCGCTGAGCACGTGCGCGCTTTTCAGAAACCCAGGCACATTCGGAATAATTCCAAGGACCAGGGCAACGATCGCCATCGGATTCACCCCGCCGTACCGCCCGTTCGGGCGATACAAGTCGGCGACATCCAGCTGCGTTCGCTTCACGATCCAATAATCCGCAATCATGATTCCCGCGATCGGCCCGAGCAGCGCCGAATAACCGACCAGCCAGTTGAAGATGTACGTGTCCGCGCTGGCGAGGAGCTTCCAGGGCATCATCGCAATCCCGAGCAGGCCGGTGATCAGGCCGCCCGTCTTGAATGAGATTCGACGAGGGGAGAGATTGGCAAAATCGTTCGCCGGACTGACCACGTTCGCGGCGATGTTGACCGAAAGCGTGGCAATTCCCACGCCGAGCAGGGAAATCGCCGCCACCACCCCGCGAACCGCGGCCGACGCGATCAGCGGCTCAGCCTGCCCGGGCGGCGGAGTAGCGGAGGTGAGCTGGGAGAGGATGAAAACCGGGTCCCAGAGCCGGCTCGGGTCGGCGCCGCGCAAGATCGCCTGCGAAGCGCTGGTGATCACCACGCCCATCGCCGAGAAGATGACCATCGTCGTCGGCAGTCCGAGCACCTGGCCGAGTATCTGTTCCTTTTGGCCTCGCCCGAAGCGGGTGAAGTCCGGGATGTTCAGCGAGAGCGTCGCCCAGAAACCGATCATCCCGGTGAGCGATGGAATGAAGATCTTCCAGAATTCGCCCAGGGTGGCGAACTTCGAGGCCTGCGCGAGCATCGGCCCCAGCCCGTGAGCGCGATTGACCGCCCACGCCATCAGAATCGCAGCCATCACCAGCACGATCGGCGCGGCCCAATTCTCGAACACCCGCACCGCATTCATACCCCGGTAGATGATGTAGATGTTCAACGCCCAGAAGAAGAGGAAGGTCAGCGCGCTCGGAAGCTGCAGGCCAATCAGGGTGAAGCTGCCGCCGAGGACGCCGAAATCGGGCCAGAGGGCTTCGATGAAAGTCCTCAGCGCCTGGCCGCCGATGAAGGTCTGGATTCCAAACCAGCCGCAGGCGACGATCGCTCTCAAGATGGCCGGGATGTTGGCGCCTTGGGTTCCGAACGAGGCGCGCGCGAGGACAGGGAACGGAATTCCATACTTCGTTCCGGGGTGCGCGTTGAGCAGGATGGGGCCGAGGACGATCACGTTGCCAAGGCCGATGGTGAGCAGCGCCTGCCACCAGTTCATTCCCACCGCGACGAGACCGCCGGCGAGCATATAGGTGGGAATGCAGTGGGCCATCGAGATCCACAAGGCGGCGAAGTTGTAGGTGGTCCAGTTGCGCCGGGATGGCGGGACCGGCGCGAGATCGGCGTTGAACAGCGGGCTGTCGAGAATGTCCGGCGGCAGCGCAGCAAGCGCTTCGCGGGAGAGCTCCGATTCATCCATGGCGCGGCTTTCGCTTCAACCGCGGCGCAGCATACACCGGCCTTGTCGAGGCTCCAGCGTCAGTTCATCCGGCGAGATCGCCGCCTGCCCAAAAGCCGGAGCCCGAGCCCTGCGAGCACGACCACCAACATCGGCTCTCCGGGCACAGCGCTGCATCCAGAATGTGAATTGGGATTGTTGCTACTGGCGCTGACCGTGCAGTCCGCAGAGGCGGCTCTTCCCTTCGGATAGACGTCGCAGACGAACTGCCGCGAGCCGCTGTCGACTCTGCGCTTGGTGAGGTCTCCTACCGCCGCGCTTGGGTTCATCGTCGACGGCCCGAGCGGGTCGCCGGTGTAGGCCGTGTGATCGAGCCCGATGGCATGGCCGAACTCGTGGGTCGCGGTGTTCTGGATGTCTTGCGCCACGCAAGTGTAAGCCGTCGGTCCGCCCCGTGGACAGAGCGGTGAGTTCACGGTGGTGAACTTGAAACCCGTCGTGACGCCCTGGCCCTGACCATTCAGCTCGATGTCCGCGTCCAAAATGCGCCCCGAATTCTTATCGTACGTCGTCGTGGTCAGCGCGATGACGTTCGAGTCGTGCTCCCAGCAATCGTAGGTGTTGCCGCAGGTACTGTCGGTGTGGCAAGGATCATTTAGCGCCACGAGGGGCGGGCTGCACGTCAGCTGCCGAAACAGCACGATATTGGCGTTGTTCGGGGAGCTCTGGTTGTAGCCGATCGTCCGGTCGGAGGTGTGCAGTCCTTCGTTGATCGTCAGGCTGCCACAGTCGGTCATGATCGACTGCCAACTTGTCCAGGAGCGGGTGATCGCGTCGAAGACAGCATTGGGTGGCGAATCCGGCGTCTGCGGATTTCCGGTGGCGCTTTGCTGAAACGTGACGACCGATCCCCCTTGCCACCAGAGACAACGCGCGGTGGTCGCTTGAGGGCAGATGGTGTTGTCCGCTCGGGTGCGAACGTACGGATCGGAGCAAATTCCGAGCGCCAGGGAGACGATCAGCGACGCGGCTCCGATCACGGTGACTTCTTTCGTTGCGCGCCGGCCGGAGCCGCTTTCGCCGCCACCCGGACCTTCGCTTTGAGCGCGGCCAGATCCATCGGCTGGCGATCGACCTGAACCGGCTCGCGGGTCTGGGGATCGATCACCATCGCGTCTCCGGTGCTCTCGGGCACGGCGAACGCCGCGGTCTTATCGCTCGAGCGCTCGACCCGGTACTTCCCCTGGGCCATCCCGGCCACCCGGTACTTCTGGGCGCCTTGACGCTCGAGGAAAAGGACGACCTCTTCGCCTTCCGCGAAGGATGCCAGCCCGGAAATTTTTTGCCCGATTCCACCCACTTCACCGCCGGGCTGCACAACCACCACCGTCCTGGCGCCCCTTCCCTTGAGGAATTCGGACACGTCGATCGACACCTCGGTGACGATGCGTTTTTGGTCCCCACTCCAGCGGCTCTCGGTCTTCTTCACCGTCCCGTGGACCACCGCGTCGGATGATTGAGTCAGCGCGGAGAGGTCCTGATACAACAAGCTCGTGGCCATCGCTCCCCCGGGAGCAACGAAGAGAGCCAAGGCTGCGGCGCCGAGCGCCAAACCGTAACGACTCATGAAAGACCTCGTCTGAAAGAACTATATCAGGTGATTCGCTACCCACCCGGGGCTTCGTTGACCACTCTACCCTCGTTTGCTATCCCGCCCACCCGATGTCCTCTACCCCACGCGTCCGCTTCGCACCTTCACCGACCGGATACCTGCATATCGGCGGTGCTCGGACCGCCCTTTTCAATTGGCTTCACGCCAGACGCCAGGGCGGAACGTTCATTCTAAGGATCGAGGACACCGACCAGGAGCGCTCGACGCCCGAATCGGTGCAGGCCATCCTCGACGGGCTTGCCTGGCTGGGCATCGACTGGGATGAGGGGCCGATTTACCAGACCCAGCGACTCGCGAGCTATCGGCAATACGCGGAAAAACTGGTCGCCGAAGGAAAGGCGTTTCGCTGCTACTGCAGCAGGGAGCTCATCGAGGAGCGCCGGGCCCTCTTCGAGAGCCAGAAGCGAACCTACAAATACGAGGGCACCTGCCGCGAGCTGAAGGAGCCGAAAAAGGATCAGCCCTACGTCATCCGCTTCAAGATGCCGAGCGAGGAAGGAAGCATCGGCTTCACCGACAAGGTGCTGGGGCCGATCTCGAAAGAGTATTCCGACCTCGACGATTGGGTGATGCTCCGCGCCGACGGCCTGCCCCTCTACAACTTCGGCGCGGTGATCGACGATCACGAGATGGCGATCAGCCTCGTCGCTCGAGGCCAGGAGCATGTCAATTCCACTTTCCCGCAGCTGATGATCTATCGGGCGCTGGGCTGGCAGCCGCCTGAGTTCGCCCACCTTCCGCTCATTCTCGGACCGGACCGCGAGAAATTGTCGAAGCGGAAGCATCCCGAAGCGGACGTGATGCTCCACCGAAAGAACGGCATCCTTCCCGAGGCGCTGCTCAACTTCATCGTCCGCCTCGGCTGGGCGCACGGCAACGACGAGGTGATCAGCCGGGAGCAGATGCTCCAGTGGTTCGATTTCGACCAGGTCGGGTCGACCTCCGGAGTGTGGAATCCGGACAAGCTCCTCTGGCTCAATCAGCAGTACTTCAAAACCTTGCCCCCGAGCACCGTGGCGGAGCGACTGGTTCCGTTCCTCGAAGAGAAGGGCTTTCGCGGTGGGGGCGATCCGCGGGTGGAGAAGGTGGTCCTCGTGCTTCGGGAGCGGGCGAAAACGCTGCGCGAGATGGCCGACACAGCCGCCTACTTTTTTTCGAACGGCGTCACGCTGGATGAGAAGGCCGCCGCCAAGCACCTGACCCAAGAGGCGAAGCGCCTGCTCGAACCGGCTCGGCGGGCATTGAGTGAGCTGCCCGGGTGGAGCGCGGCACAAATCGACGAGGCCCTGAAGGCCATCGCCGCGAAGCTCGAGGTCGGGCTCGGCAAGGTTGCCCAGCCGATCCGGGTGGCGGTCACCGGCGGGACGGTGAGCCCAGGCATCGGGGAGACGCTCGAAATCATCGGCCGGGACGAGAGTCTGCGGCGACTCGATGCGGCCCTGGCTCGGCTCTGATTCGGCGATGGATCCGGTCGCGACCCGGAGGTATCTTCCCCCGATGGCCAGCCGCATTGACAGCCTTTGGACCGCTCCTTATAAGTCGCCGCTTTTGTGGGCGGCGGCGCTGTTTCTGCTCGCATCGGGCACCGCCCGAAGCGAGTTGATCCACGGGGTTCAGCTCCCCGATGGCACGCAGAAAGTTGGCGAGAACCGCTACCGGGCCAAGGAGGATTTCGACGCCGTCGTGAAGTACTACAGATCGGTTTACCCTCCCGCGGCCTATCCGCGAAAATCGATCGTCAATCGCCCGGAGGTGAAGGCGGTGCACATCACCAATCCGGCGATGAAGAACTTCGAGGGCCTCAACATCTACGTTGCCAACGACGAGGTCCGGATCTACGTAATCCCCGTGGTTGAACCCAAACCGACGAAAAAGAAAGGAACCGAGAAACCCGCAGCAAAAAGGTAACTGAGAAATATTTGGGGGATCGTCTAACGGCAGGACGCCAGGCTCTGGATCTGGCTATCTAGGTTCGAATCCTAGTCCCCCAGCAGACTGAGTCAATGAAATCAATATGTTACTGATTCCATAGGGGGCCAGGAACCTCCAGGAACGACCGCCGAATTACGTCTGGATTACGTCCTGGGCGAGCCCCCTTGTGGGATTGCCGCGAACAGGCCATCGAGCCGCTGATCATCCTGAGCGGTGCATAGGTAATCGTCGGACGGTCCGCGTAGCGTCCGGTGGTTCCCAGGCCCAGAAGCGGGTCGCCGCGACCGATCTGACCACTGAGATTCAGCTCGGCCTCCCACGAGTACGAAGTGATGACCGAGGCTACGTCGAGGAAAACCGGCGCGTCCGCGTAACGCGTTTTCACCAGGTTCATCGGCGTCTGCCGCTTCCAGGAATCCGACATCGAAGAAATGTAGTCGAGGCGGTCGCGGGCAACCGAAGCGGGACCCATGCTGGTGCAGCCGGCCAGCATGAGGCTCGTACTGCAAGCAAGTACGATTCGGATCATGAGGCGCCTCGCGAAGGGCGAAAAGCGGACGAGGAGATTCCAACCTCCCCGTCCTCCTCGGTTGCTGCATCGTCCACCAAAAAAAACGCGGCGGGCGTGTGGAGCCTGCCGCGCACGGACCGAGCGTAGATCCACCGAGCAAGCACGGGGGCTCGGCGATCGGCACGGCTTGAAAGAAAGAGCGTTGTGCTGCGGGGCCATGCTCTCTCTCAAGCCGCCCGGACGCGCCTTAGGCCTCCGCCGTCAGCGCTCTTCGAGCCATCACCGAAAACATCAGCCGGGTAATGCCGCTCACACAGAGGTTGACACCGACGATGGTGCCGATAGCCCACGAGGAGCTAGCCGGCCAATCTCGCACGATCAAGAATCCCAAGAGCACCGTCAGCACTCCATCCGAGAGAATCCAGCCCGACCCCGGTAGAGGGCGCGTCTGGAAGAAGAACACCATCCGCATCACGCCTTCAGCGAAGAAGATGCCGGCCAGCACCAGCGTCAGGGACACCAGGCTGAGGCCCGGATTAGCCGCCAGGTAGATGCCCCCTGCGATGTAGACGACCCCGATCAGCAGGCGCCAGAGAACTGTCCCCGCGCTCTCCGCCGCAAAGGCGTAAGCGAGATGGGCCAGTCCGCCGAAGATTGTTATCCACGCCACCACCATGGCCACGCCGACGCCTGTGGCCTGGGGCACCGCAACAGCCAGAACGCCCAGCACGATCATCAGAACCGCATAGCCGATGGACAAACCCGCGGCTTGCTTGAATGCACCTGCGACACTTTGCGTAGTCATTGTCTCTGTAGGCATAGTTTTCTCCTTTTGAGGTCCGGCCTCGCTCCAAGAATGCTCGGAGGGAGGCCGGCACCTGCGTCATTGGTATGGTTCAACTGGTATGCATCCGGCTCAGCCAGTCGCTGTATTGCTTCTTCACACTTGCCACGCGTTGCTCTTGCTTGGCCTTGATGTCCTGCCGCGCCTGAGCCGCTTTTGTCTTCAGCCCGTTTACCTTCGACTCCGCTTCCCGGCGGATGGCCTCGCGCCGCGCCTTGGACTTCTCCAGCTTCTCCTGCATTTTCGAGTTCAGTGCATCGATGCGGGCTTGAAGCTTCGCCTTGCGATCCGCCTTGGCATCGCCGTGTTCCGCTTTCAACTGGGCGATGTCTGCCTTCAGCGAGGCGATGTCTCGCTCATCCTGGGTGTCCACCACGTCCGAGAGGCTTCGACGGAAGATGTATCCGCCCAGGGCCTCCATCCGGGTGTCCACGGGTGTGGTCCACTCCTCTTCGATTTCGGCTACCAGAGCCACCTTGCCCGGAGTCAGCGTCCTCGCTACGTCATCGAGAAAGTCGCTTCCCACCCGGGCATTGTCCAAATCAGGAATGGCTCCAATCAGGCCGCCACTCGCGGCGCCAACCGCCACGCCCACCGGACCACCGAGAATGCCAATCAGGCTTCCGACCGCGGTGCCGGCCAACGTGCCCCATGGTGCGCCTTCATCGCCCTGCTTCACGGTGCTCGTGCCGTCAGCATTCTTTGTAAGTACCGCGGCTGCATACACCGCGATGCTGCCCTCATCATCCAGCTGCTGAAGCGCCCGAGACCCCTCGTAGGCGCTCTTTTCGTTCCCAAATACGACAACCAGCATTCTATCCATGACTGCTTCTCCTTTCGGGTTTAACTGCAACTGCGCCTCCTACATCGCTGACTTCAAACTTTTTCTTTGGCAATCCACTCGGCGATGTACGCCGGGCAATTCTGAAGCTTGACGCCGTCAAATTCGCACCTCGCCAAGAACCGCACCGCGTCTCGATCCACCAGCCTTATCTCTCTCAAGTCCAAAACAACGCTGCGACCTACTGCCTGGAATGCAAGAAGCGTTCGAAGCTCAGCGATGTGTTGAGCTTCGATCCGACCGCTGAGCGTAAAGAGGACCCACTTCCCGTTCGCTGTTTTTTCAATTTTCAGTGTCAACGCAATCTCGCTCAGAGCGCCAACGCCGCGGCTCGCGACTCCAAGATTCCATCGCCGTCGCGCCTGAGCGTCGATCTCACCGTCGACTCGCTTGTCTTTCTCATTTGTGTTTTACCTCTCGTTCTCGAGTCTCGATGCAATGCGAAAGCCAAACACAAACC
>WNFF01000871.1_pt1 | contig 37025 bp, 39 predicted proteins | sample 5400441 | NCBI WGS metagenome assembly WNFF01 (sample SAMN13153345, study PRJNA577476) | soil metagenome | isolation source: 120 cm saprolite under Douglas fir tree site 2 hole 3 replicate 1 | place: USA:California | collected 2015-04-18
ATCTCAACCCCTACACCCTGCTCGTTGCCGTCGTGCTGTCGGCGCAGGCGACCGACGCCGGCGTCAACAAGGCGACGCGCGCATTGTTCGCGGTGGCCGACACGCCGCAAAAGATGCTGGCGCTCGGCGAGGAGAAAGTCCGCGAATACATCAAGACCATCGGGCTCTATCGCAACAAGGCGAAGAACGTCATCGCGCTGTCGGAAAAACTGATCGCCGAGTTCGGCAGCGAGGTGCCGCGCTCCCGTGCAGAGCTGGAATCGCTGCCGGGCGCCGGCCGCAAAACCGCCAACGTCGTGCTCAACATGGCGTTCGGCGAGCACACCATGGCGGTGGACACGCATGTGTTTCGGGTCGGCAATCGAACAGGCCTGGCCCCCGGCGATACGCCGCTCGAGGTGGAGCTTGGCCTCGAGCGCGTGATTCCCCCTGAGTTCATGCTGCACGCCCATCACTGGCTGATCCTGCACGGCCGCTATACCTGCCTCGCCCGCAAGCCACGCTGCGAGGTATGCCTGATCAACGATCTCTGCCGCTGGCCGGAAAAGACGGTTTGAGGCATCATCGGCGTCATATCTACCGCATCGTCCGGGATGCGAAATCTTCTTTCGGTTGTTGTCCGGGAGAATGATCTGGAAAAAGGGGGCGCCCTTTGAGTAAGCAAGAGCAAGTCCGCGCGGCACCCGCCGCTAGTCAGACGGGATCGGCATCACCCTCGGCTTTGTGACTTTTATCACCCGTGCGCCGCCGGGACCTCTCACGCCTGTGCCGTTCGGTGGCCGCACGGGCGCTGATGCAGCGGTTCGGATTGTCGCGGACGTAGCGCGGGCGGATCGCATATCAACTCGCGCCACCTCGTCCTGAGGAGCCGCGCTGTTGCGCGGCGTCTCGAAGGATGGTTCGAGACGCGCGAAGACGCGCTCCTCACCATGAGGGCATCAAACCACCGGCACGCTTGTCTTTCGCGAAGGCTCAATCAATTCCGGCCTTGGCCCGCTCAACCGCTTGTGCATGTGAACCATGAAGGCCATGCCGAACAGCGGCGTCGCCAGATTGACGATCGGGATCGACACGAACGCCGCGATCACCAGCCCCGCGGTGAACACCAGCGCGGCATTCTGCTTGCGCATCGCCTTGGCTTCGGCGGGCGGACGGAACCGCATCGCCGCGAGCTCGAAATATTCCCGCCCCAACAGCCATGCGGTCGCGATAAAGAACGCGACGAAGCCTGCGCCGGCCACGAACACGAACGGCAGCGCGATCAGATAGACCAGGATGGTGAGCAGCGCTGTCTTGACGCCTTCGGTCATGGCGAGGCCGTACGGCAGCGCGGTGCCGGGGCGCTCCGCCGGATAATGTTCGCGCTCGACATGCTCGGCGACGTCGTCGACAAACACGCTCGCCACCAGCGAGGTGATCGCGGGCATCAAGAACACCGCGCCGAACACCACACCAAGACCGGCGGCGATCGAGACGATCCAGGCGAGCACATTGAGCAGCGTGTGAAAGTTGGGGCCGAGCATCGCCTCGGCCCAGACCTCGCCCGATACCGCGAACCAGCTCAGCAGCCGCTGCAGGCCGATCGCCAGCACCACGATCAGCACCAGTGCGAGGCCAATCGACCGCCACAGGATGGAACGCATCGGCGGCGACAGGATTTGCGAGAGCGCCTTGACGGCGGCGTCGAGCATGATGGTTCTACCTCTGCGAAAGCCCTTGCGAGAGGTAGACATGCCGATCGGGTTCGGCAAGCCCGGAAGTCGGCCCCTTATGGCTCCGCCGCGATGCTGGCCCAGCAGACGATGGCGCTGCACACAGAACTCCACCGACCAAAGCCTTTGTAAATCTGAGCGGCGATCTGCGCCTGCTGTCGCAACGTGCCCTCGGCCTTGATCTGGGGATCGGAGACGTTGCGGATGGCGAGCCAGCGCGGCGCGTTCTTGCCCATCCCGGATGTCACCAGGCCGAGGATCGCATCGCCCATTTCCGAAGCGTCGCCGAGCCCTTGCAGCTTGTAATGGTTGTCCGAAGTATCGAAGCCGAAGAAATCGGTCGTGACGATCGAGGATTCCAATTCAGTCGGCGCCACCGTGACGATTTGGGGCGGGCGCGTGTTGTCCTTCGGGAGCTGAGCGGCGTTGGCCTTGAACAGCGACTTCGCCTCGGCGAATTTCGTCGTTTTCGCACGGGTGCTGCTGTAATGCGCCTTTGCAAACTTCTGCTTCTTGAATTTCGAGATGCAGTCGAAGCGCACAACGGGGCTGACGATGATATCGCCGACCTCGAATTGTTTGCCGATACCGCCCGCGGTACCGGTCGTGATCACGAGCTTAGGTCTTACTTCCTGAATGATCTGGCGCCAGACATCGATGTTAGGCAGTTGCGGGCCGTCCTGCGACATGTGGGAGTCCGATTTGAAGACGACCACTTTTTTCTTTCCGATCGTGGTCATCCAGTAGGCTCCGAGACGTTTTGCCTGCAGCGCCGGGCAGGCCTTGCGCATCTTTCTGGCAATAGTCGCGAAGTTATGCGTGTACGAGACATAGTCGTTGCGGGAATCCTTGCCGGGTGTGAGCACGCGGCTCAGCGCATGTCCCTCATCGACCGTCCACGTGACCACAAGGACATCGGCGCGCGGCAGCGGGCTGTTACTCTTGCCCCTGGGCTTCGGCCCGGTCTTCGGCGCCAGTCCCTTTGGCCAAGGAATATCGGTGAAACGGGACAACCCCGTGGCCGTGCTGAAGGCCATGAATTCCCGGCCAACGGCAGATTCGGAATCAAAGTCGATGATTTCACGCTGAAAATCTTCCGGCGCGACTTTCGCTGTTCGCTTGACCGCGGCAGCCGCTACTCGCTTGACGGCAAAACTCTGCGGAGGCGGGGGAGTTGAGATTGGATCGAAACCGAGATTCCTCTCAACCCATCTGCGATCAGCTGTCATCGCCTGCTCCGCCTGACTGTAAAAAATATCGTCGGCAGGTACCGACCAATGTACAATCTTAAATCGAGTGCGGTCGAATTAATGGGTCCATACCGCTGACCAATTCAGTATTGGCGCGTCGTGATCGGCCCTTACTGCGCGCACCTTCGAGAAAATTTCGCCGTCGATTGAGCCAGCGAGCGACCATACTATACCCAAGGTTGACGTATCGCAATCCTTCCAGCCAAATCCAGAGGAGGAGGCCATGGCAAAGACGGTCAAACGCGTCGTGCTAGCGAACAGCGCACGGAAGCTGCCAACGATTGGGACGGCAAGGCACATACCGACTTCCCGGCATCGAGCCCGTTCGCATTAGCGTGCGGCGGAACCAATCTCAAAGCGGCAAACGGACACATCATTGAGACCGTCTGGAACGGAGGCGCGCAAGGCGGTTCGAGCGGCGGCGGCATCAGCGTTGCTTTCGCGCTTCCGCAGTATCAGACCGGCCACCAGGTGCCGAAAGCACCCAGCCACTTCGCGATCGTGAACATGTCCGGCGCGAAGCCGGTGTGCGTTCATCTGCACGATACGCGCGGCATGGGCATTGCGAACGCGTCGGCAGCACCCGATGCCGGCGCGCGCATCCTCGACGGCTCGCTCGGCGGCCTCGGCGGTTGCCCGTTCGCGCCCGGCGCCACCGGCAACGTCGTGTTCGAGGACCTGGTGTTTCTGTGCGAGAGCAAGGGATTCGATACCGGCATCGATATCGAAAAACTGATCGCGGTGAGCTCGATCCTGCGATCGGAAATGCCCAATGAAGCGCTCTACGGCGGGCTGGCCCGCGCCGGGCTGCCGGACAGAAAATCAGGCGTGGCCGCCTGACAACTGAAAGCCGTCAGCGCCGGACTGTCATCCGTCGGCGTTGGCTACAGCCGCTTCGTTCCGAAGCTTCGGTTGAAGCTTTTGCCAGACACCATGCAGCGCCATGCCTCCGGTCATCGCGGCCACGAAGGCGATGATGCCTGGCGAGAGCGTCGCGAGGCTTTCCAAGGCTGGCCCCGGGCACAGGCCGACCAGACCCCAGCCGATACCGAATAGTGTCGCCCCGACGACAAGTGGCGGGTCGATATCGCGCTTGGCTGGCCAAAAGCTGTGCGTGTCAAGAAGCGGCCGCGAGCGGCCAATCGCCAGCCTGAAACCTGGAACCAACACGGCAAGCGCCGCGACCATCACCACGGCAAGGCTTGGGTCCCAGGCTCCGAAGATATCCAGAAAGCCCAAAACCTTGGTCGGCTGGACCATTCCGGAAATCAGCAGGCCCGCGCCGAACACCAATCCGCAAAACAAGGATGCGATCATCGGCATGGTTCAGCCTCCCAACACGTGACGGGTGACCGCAACCGTCGCGATCGCCGTCAGCATGAAGATGACGGTTGCCGCGATGGAACGGCTGGACAGGCGTGCCACGCCGCAGATGCCGTGGCCCGAGGTGCAGCCGCCGCCAAGCCGCGTGCCGAAACCAACCAGCAGGCCGGCCGCGATAATGACAATCCAGCTTGCCGGCAATTTCGGTGTCGGCATCGCATGCCCGATCCAGCCGGCCATCAGGGGTGCCAGAATGAGCCCTGCGATAAAGGCGATGCGCCAGCCTCTGTCGTCGTTGCCGAAATCGAGAAGGCCGCCGAATATGCCGCTGATGCCGGCGATCCGGCCGGTCAGCAGCATCAGCAGGACGGCGGACAGGCCGATCAGGCCGCCACCAATCGCCGCCGAGAGCGGGGTAAAGTTCTCCATGACGCTACTCCACAGCTTGCAGGAGCACGATCTCCGATGCTCGCGGCCGGCTAAATCATAGACGTGTCACGCGCAGCCGCAATGCGTTGCCGACCACGCTCACCGAAGACAGCGCCATCGCCGCGGCGGCAATGATCGGCGAGAGCAGGATTCCGAAATGGGGATAGAGGATACCCGCCGCAATCGGGATGCCGGCGGCGTTGTAGATGAATGCGAAGAACAGGTTCTGCCGGATGTTGCTCATGGTCGCCTGCGACAGCCGGCGCGCGCGAACGATGCCGCCCAGATCTCCTCCCAGAAGCGTTATGCCGGCGCTCTCCATCGCAACATCGGTGCCGGTGCCCATCGCGATTCCGACTTCCGCCGCCGCCAATGCCGGTGCGTCGTTGACGCCGTCTCCGGCCATGGCGACGACACGACCGGCCTTCTGCAGCTTCGCGACCACCGCACTCTTCTGGTCTGGAAGCACTTCCGCCTCGACATCCGATATCCCGAGCTTTCGTGCCACCGCGTTCGCCGTGGTCCGGTTGTCCCCGGTCAGCATGATGACCTTGATGCCTTCCGCCGCCAGCGCCTTCAGGGCATCCGGTGTCGATGGCTTGACCGGGTCGGCGATGGCGAAGAGCCCCGCCAGCTTTCCGTCGACCGCGATATTGATGACGGTCGCGCCCTCGCCGCGCAAACGCTCGCCTTGTTGATCCAGGAACCGGATTTCGATGCCGAGCGATGTCAGGAAGTTGGCATTGCCCAGAACAACGGTTTTGCCGTCGACCTTGCCGGTCGCACCCTTGCCGGTCGGCGAGTCGAACTCTTCCACTTTGCCCAAATCGAGATTGCGCTCCCTGGCGGCCCGCACGACCGCATCAGCCAGCGGATGTTCGCTGGCGCGCTCGACGCTCGCCGCCAGCCGCAGAATATCGGCCTCCTGAAATCCGCCCGCAGCCACGATCGAGACCACCTTGGGCTTGCCTTCGGTCAGCGTTCCCGTCTTGTCGACCACCAGCGTGTCGATCTTTTCCATGCGCTCCAGCGCTTCGGCATTCTTGATCAGCACGCCGGCCTGGGCGCCGCGTCCGACGCCCACCATGATCGACATCGGGGTGGCGAGGCCGAGCGCGCAGGGGCAGGCGATGATCAGCACGCTGACGGCGGCAACCAGACCGAACGCCATCCGGGGTTCCGGGCCGAACATTGCCCAGGCGCCAAAGGCGACGAGTGCCACGACAATGACAGTCGGCACGAACCAGCTGGCGACCTGATCGGCCAGCCGCTGGATCGGCGCGCGCGAGCGTTGCGCCTCCGCCACCATCTTGACGATCTGGGAAAGCAGGGTATCGCGTCCGACCTTGTCGGCGCGCATCACGAAACTGCCGGATTGGTTGAGCGTGCCTGCGATCACCTTGCCGCCGGTCTCCCTGATGACTGGCATGGATTCGCCGGTCACCAGGGATTCGTCGAGCGCCGAGCGGCCTTCAAGGATGACGCCGTCGACCGGCACTTTTTCTCCCGGCCGGACGCGTAATTTGTCGCCAACCTTCAAACTGTCGATTTGCACCTCGTGGTCGGCGCCGTCATGATCGACAAGGCGGGCAGTCTTGGGCGCCAATTGCAACAGCGCCTTGATGGCGCCGGACGTGGCCTCGCGGGCACGCAACTCCAGAACCTGGCCCAGAAGAACGAGGACGGTGATCACCGCGGCAGCCTCGAAGTAGACCGAGACGGCGCCGCCGTGCCCGCGGAAGGTTGCCGGAAAGCTGCCGGGCGCGATGGTGCCGACCAGGCTGTAGCCGTAAGCCACGCCGGTGCCCATCGCGATCAGGGTGAACATGTTGAGGTTACGCGTGACCAGCGATTGCCAGCCGCGCACGAAGAATGGCCAGCCAGCCCAGATGACGACAGGTGTGGCGAACGCCAGTTGAATCCAGTTCGACAGGGTCTGATCGACCCAGCCGTGCCCGCCAACCAGGTGGCCGCCCATTTCCAGAACGACCGGCGGAACGGAGAGCACGAGGCCGATCCAGAACCGGCGCGTCATATCAGCGAGTTCGGGATTGGGTGGCGCATCGAGGCTCGCGACCTCAGGCTCCAGCGCCATGCCGCAGATCGGGCAGCTTCCGGGACCGACCTTTCGGATCTGCGGATGCATCGGGCAGGTGTAGATCGTGCCCTCCGGTACGGCGGCCTCCGGCTTGCTGTTGTCGAGATATTTTTGCGGATCGGCGGCGAATTTGGTTCGGCAGCCGGCCGAGCAGAAATGAAAAGTCTCGCCGCGAGTGTCGAAGCGGTGCTGGCTGGTCGCGGGGTCGACGGTCATGCCGCAGACAGGGTCGCGCACGCTCGCCCTGCCGTCGGGGCGATGGCCTTGATGCCCGTGACCGGAGTGATCGTGGGTTCCACCGCAGCACCCGGAACCCTTTGCAGCACCGACTGCGTCGGCGGCTTCAGCCTTGGTCATCGCGTTCTCCGTCTACCGCTTGCAACCTATACCCTGTAGGGGTATATAGGGCGGATGCGAAAAGACATCAAGACATCCTGCCAAAAACGCCTGAGCCGGATCGAAGGCCAGGTCCGCGGCCTGTCCAAAATGGTCGACGAGGATCGCTACTGCATCGATATCGTCACGCAGATATCGGCGGTTCGAGCCGCGCTCCGGCGCGTCGAGGAAGAGGTGCTCAGGGATCACGTATCGCATTGCGTCGAACACGCGATCACCAGCGGCAACAAGACCGATCAGCGGGAAAAGATAGCGGAGCTGATGGCCGTGATTGGCCGGTCTGACAGGTAATCCGGGCCAAGACGCTCGTTGGCATCTCAATGAGGTTCGACGGTCTGATTTGTCTCTGGCTTATGACCAGACCGGTGGTGATGCCCAAAAAAATGCATCAACGGACAAGCGAGCAGAAGCAAATAGGGTGCGGCGGCAAGAGCGTGGCCTGTATGGGTCGCCAGCAGGTAAACGCCGAACGCTGCCGCGACAAGAGTTACAGCCAACCCAAGCTTCGAGCCGAGAAAACCGGTGAATGTGGTCATGGTGACTCCGGCCATCGATCATCATGTCGATATAGCGTTGTTATCGTACCAAGCCGCGATCAGGTCGCTTTGAGACAGATCAAGCGAGCGGGAATTCGACCTTCAACCCACGCGCGGCGAGACGAGATAAGAATGGGCCGGGATCAACGATCTGCTCAGGCATCCATGCGCCGGGTTCTCTAACTTCACCCTCGATCAGCATTCGCGCCACGCCGGCGGCTCCGGCCGCTGCCGCATCGGCCTGAGCGCGACCGAAAAGAGTCGCATGCTTCGAATGCCTGCCTCGCCGAACATCGACGCGGAGCGCAAACCGCGCGCCCTCGTCCGAGGCCCGACCCTGGCGCCGTCGTGCGAGGGCATGACGGATCCGCTCGTTCGTCAGCAGATGTGACGCACCACTTCGAGACACTACCGAAAGTACCCTTGCCAGCCACGCGGGTTCAAGGCTCAGTCTGGTAACAGCGGTCCTGACCCCCATTGTGCGGGGGTAGAGTACCTGATCGGAAAATGGAAACAGGTATGAAGGCTGCGCTCCAACCGGCGCCGGGTATTCGACCAGGCGCGGAGCGCTGAAAGCGCGCACCGGACGGTCATCGCCGCCGATGTGGACGTCGAAGGACATCGCCAGCTCCTGGAGGAAGTAATCGAACGACGCGGGGCCGCTGACATCGGCTGCATTCAGCAGCAGCGCGGTCTCGATTTCGTCCGCTCCGCCGAGCGCATCGGCCAGCGCCCGCACCATCACATTCGAGATGCCGGGAACGATGCCGGTTCCCAACGCCAGCCGGGCTCCGGACGCCCGTGCGGCGGCGTCGATCTTTTCGTATTCCGCGCCGCGCCCAAGCTCGGTCAGATGCGGCGTGATATCGGTATATCTCAGCCCGCGTTTGATGGCCGCCCACAAAAGCGTGCGGCCGGGCTGATCGATGCAGCTGATGACGACCGCGACGCCTTCCAGCGCTGCCGCGATGGAGGACGGCGCGGCGATGTCGATATTTCGTCCGCGAGCGCCATGACCAACAGCAGTTGCCGCCTCGTCCGCTCGCGCCCGATTGCGGCCTGCAACGACGACCCGGCCCGCGTAGTCCGGTCCGAGTTCGGCCGCTATCCGCCGCCCGACCACGCCATAACCGCCGACGATGAGAATGTCCTGATCATTCAAGCCCCGGCTCCTCCGGGCATTTGGCGCGAAGGGCTTGGGCAAGTCATCCGATGAAATCCCATTTGAAATTGCATACTTGGGCACCGTCGGAGATTCGATGCCCTGGGCCACCACGGCTGAACACGACTTCATCGGGAAGATACGAATTGAAGGCGGCGTTATCGATCTGGCAAATAACCGGCGTCAACTCGGGAATCCCCATGGCCGTCGTAAGTTCATGGTAAAGGCATCGCGTGATCTTGATCTCGAACCGCCGCTCGGTGCGCTCGACCACCTCCAACGTGTTCCAGCGCGTCGGACCGCTCTGATTGACGATGATCTCCTCGTCGCAGAGGTTCTTGAAGGTGCGATCCTCCTCGGCGGCGCGATAGGCGAAGTTCCATTGAGCAATGCCTCCCGTGAGAATGGCGACGCGCATGATCTCAAACGCCGTTTTCTGCCCGAGCTTCTCCTTCAAATTGATGTAGACCCACAGCGGCAGGGCGCACATGTCGATCATGTCGGCCGGAAAGCGCGGATCAATGGTTTTTCTGAACCGGCTGGCCGTCAATTTGCATTTCACAAGGAACAGCCACGGGAACCGGACCCTGCCACTCAGCAGATGCAACAAGATGGGTGTGGTGATCTTCCGTAAATCGAGCTGAGCTGGGGCTCGGGTTGCTCGCGAGCGTGCGACCTCACTGCGGAACGCAGGGTCAATCGCGGTAAGCGCCATGTTGCTCTCCTTGCCTCCATGCGGGGCTGCAGGAAATTGCAACTTGGAAAACTACCTGCGTGGCGATCGAACGCGTTGATCTGGATCAGCACTCGAAACAGGGCCGAATGGCCGCAAGACCAGCGCCGGTCGCGCAAAATTGCATACATTTTGGGCGCCTTGTATTGTAACCGGGAAGCCTTCCTCGACGAATATAGAGAGAGGCGAGTTTCTCATGTGGGCGCCTGAGGCCGAGCTGAAGAATCTGATGCTCGCTGGCCTCGACGGCGACGCAGCGGCTCATCGCTCGCTGCTCACGTCCTTGAGCGGCTATCTGCGCGCCTATTACCGGCGGCAACTTGGGCGCTTGGGAAGAAGCGCGACCGACGCGGAGGATCTGGTGCAAGAGGCGTTGCTGGCGATCCATACTCGCCGTCATACATACGACCCCGTCGAGCCCCTGACACCGTGGGTGCACGCGATTGCGCGCTACAAGCTCATCGACCACCTGCGGCGCACGCGGACATCGCTGCGCGACGTACCGATCGATGAGGCCTCTGATCTGATCGCGGAGGGGAACCAAGACAGTACGGAAAGCACTCATGATCTTGGCAGGCTTCTCGGCCAACTGCCGGAAAAGACCCGGCGGGTCATCGAATGTGTCAAGCTTGAGGGGTTGAGCGTCGCCGAAACCGCCGCTCGTTGTGGTTTGTCGGAATCGAATGTGAAGGTAAGCGTGCATCGGGGCTTGCGGGCGCTGGCCGCCGCAATCGCGCGGGAGCGACAGCAATGAAGACGGATGACTTGATCGCGATGCTCGGGACCAATGTCGAGCCGGTTGATAGGAAACACGTACTGCGGGTCATCGGCGCGGCAATTGCCGTTGGCACTCTCGTAGCCACGGCCGTCATTCTCCTGGCCTTCGGCTTCCGCACGGATCTGACGACGACGCGCGCATTCATTTTCTTGTCGTCGAAGCTCGCTTTCACGATGGTTACAGTCGTCCTGACAGCAATCATGCTGACCAAACTGGCGCGGCCCGGGGGCGAGCGAAGGATATCGATCGTCTGGGTCGCGTTGCCGTTTGCAACGATTGTGCTGCTTGCAGCGGTCAATCTCGCGTTCGCGCCAAGCGCGCATTGGGAGAGGATGGTCGTTGGAGACCAATGGCTCGAATGCTTGTTGTCCATTCCAATTATCGCCATTGCGCCGTTCGCGCTGATCGTCTGGGCCGTGCGGCGCATGGCACCGACGGACCTTCGCCGCACAGGCGCCCTCGTGGGCTTGGCCGCCGGAAGCATAAGCGCCGCCGCCTACGCGCTGCATTGCGTTGACGACTCGCTGCCCTTTGTTGCCCTTTGGTACGGGGGTACGATCGTCTTGTGCACCTTGGCTGGCGTCGTGCTTGGCCCGCGCCTTCTGCGCTGGTGAGCTTCACGTCAGCGTGAACTTGTAACCGGCCGACGATTTGCTCCGAACTCATTACTAGAAGCGCAAATGACGCGCTTCAACAATGATGGAGCCGGACCATGTTAACGAAACACCTTCTCAAGATTTCACTCTTGCTGCCGCTGATGGCGATATCCGCGACGGCCTACGCGGGCTCGACGATCACGGACAAGAGCTATTGGCCGAGTGAAGCCAGGCAGAACGCATATGCCGTAACCGCCCCGCAAAGCAACCCAAGCTCTGCGTTCGCATCCTCGGTAATGACGCCGCGTTTCCAGGCCGCGCCGATGGCCGATGAGGGTGGAAACGTTCGGCGCTATCACGGCGGTCCGAAGGGTCAATGACAGTTACATGAGCCCAGTGATGCGCGCCGTTCAAGCTGCATTATGTGTCGCCGGGCGCCGGTAGTGATCCGGCCTGAAACGGAGCGGCTGCGGATGGCCATACGTCTCCGCAGCTCCTTCACCGGGACGATTTCCGCGGTTTTCCTCGCGGAGATCAGTTGCATGACAACGATTCATCAACAAGCAACGACCCAAGCATCAGGTAGCGCGACAAACTGATTGTCAGGGCGACGACTACGACATGCGATGACCGGTTATCACATGCCGGACTTCATCATCGACATCTTCGAACCGTGCATCATCTGCATCATCGAGCTATTGCATCCGCGCACGCCGTCTTTGGCCATCGCGGCATTGACCATCGCCAGATGCTTGTTCATTTCCCATTTCTTCGGGCCGTCAGCCATTCCGCCCATCATCGTCGTCATTTTCGACAGGTGGGTGTCGGAGCACATCATCATGCTTGTCATCATCCTTGCCGATGCAGGGCTGAATGCGAGAATAACGGTGGCCACGATGGCCGCGGAAATCACTGCGTGTTTCATGTTGAACACCTCCCGGGAAATTAGCCAATTGCCAATTCTGGCGGAGTGGATCAATTCACGGGTGCCGTGCTGGCGGCTTGATGTAAGTCAAGTCAAGCCATCATCAAAAGCGCTTCAGCATCGAAATGCCGGGATGATGGATCAGTTCGTGGTGGCGCGAGGGGCAGATCAAATGAGTGTCGTCAAGGTTGCCTACTTCTCAGACGCGTTATGCATCTGGGCATATATTGCCCAGGCCCGCATCGATGCGATCAAGGAGAAGTTCGGCGACACGGTTCGATTGGATCATCGGTTCTGTTCCGTCTTTGGCAATACGGCCACGAAAATAACTTCGGCGTGGCTCGGCAAGGGCGAATATGCCGGGTTCAATCAACACTTGCGAAAAGTTGCGTTACAGTTTCCGCATATCGAAGTTCATCCGGACATCTGGCTTGAGACGCGCCCGCCGACGTCGACGAGTGCACATCTGTTCATGACGGCTGTCCAGCAATGGCAGCATGAGCGAAAACGAGAAGGCCAAGGCGCATCGGTGGCCTCGATCTTCGACAAAGTGGTGTGGGCATTCCGTTGCGCGTTTTTTCGAGATGGCCGCGACATCGCCCGTTGGGATGTTCAATGCGAACTGGCCGAGGCCCTGGGCGTCGATATAGATGCCATCGAAAAATGCATTCACGACGGCACCGCGTTTGCCCGGCTGGCGGCAGATTACCAGGACGCTGACAAAATGCGCATCGAAGGCAGCCCAACCTTCGTGTTGAATGAGGGGCGTCAGAAGCTTTACGGCAATGTAGGCTTCCGGGTCATCGAAGCAAATATCCAGGAATTATTGCGGGCGCCCGCAGGCGACCAAGCCAGTTGGTGCTGATCCTGATCTGTCGAGTTCACGCCCATCGGCGACAAGGCCGATCAGCGGCAAAAGATGGCGGAACCGATGGCCGCGATTGGCCGGTCGGACAGGTAATCCGGGCTTAACTCGGGTTTGTCATTAATACCGATCAATACCGGTCGGACGGAATCCATGATATGAAACGCCGGTCGCCTTGCTATTGCCACCAGATTGCGAGAATCTAGCTCCGTGAACCGAAACTTTACCATGCGCCGGCTGCTCGCGATCCTCGTGATCGCCGGCCTTGCGTTGGCTCCGGCTTCCCGGCCGGTCATGGCGGAAATGTCTTCCGACGCGTCGATGCAGGTCATGGCGGATGAGATGTCCCCGTCGGCCATGACGGACGAGATGGCAAGCGACATGCCGTGCTGTCCGTCGAAGGCCCCGACGCCGGTCGGGTGCGACAAGTGCGTGTTCATGGCGGCCTGCACGTCCCTGGGCTTCGTCGGCGTGTCGAGCGCCGTGGTCCATCTGTTTCTCACCGCTTCGGACGATGTCGCTTCCCTGCAGAACGATTCATGGCCCGAGGGTCTCGGCCATCCACCTCCCGAACATCCACCTCGAACTCTGGTCTGAACGGCGTCGCGACGCCGTTTGTTGCCGCGCGACTTGATCGCGCGGATCGACGCATGCCGCCTTGCGGCAGGACCATGACTTCAGAGGATCTCAAAATGAAGAAGCTTCACATCTCGCGCGCCCTCCGGGCAGCGCTGATCGGCATCGCCGTGATCGGATCAGCGGGAATCGCACGCGCCGACATCAAGGACTATGAGTTCAAGCTGGTCGAGCCGACGATCGCCGTCGGCAAGGACAAGGTCGTCACGGTCCAGCTGGTCAACAAGAAGACCGGTAAACCGGTGCCTGACGCGGTTATCTTCGCCACCCGTCTCGACATGGCCCCTGACGGCATGCCGGAGATGGCCACCAAGATCGTGCGGGAGCCGGGCGGTGAGCCGGGCAGCTACCGCTTCAAGGCGGCCTTCGGGATGGAAGGAAGATGGCTGCTCTCGCTCGGCGCCAAGGTCCAAGGCGAGACCGGCACGGTCGAAAGCAAGCTTGTCATCACGGCGCAAAAGTGAAACGCGCCGTCCTCGCGGGCGTCGCCGCAGCCGCTGTGATAGCGGCGGCGGGTGGCGCATTCATCGGTGTTCGCGGGCACCTCCATTCGGCCGGTGAGTCAGCCGCGGCGCTTGTTGCGCCCGCGACTGCGCAGACCGGCGGCGATCCGGTCTACTATCAGGACCCTGACGGGCGCCCGTTCTATTCGCTGACGCCAAAGAAGACGGCGGACGGACGGGACTACCGGGCCGTGCCGGCCAGCGCGGATCTCAGCTTCGACGAAGAGCCGGCCGCTGCTCCCGCAACCACGGTGGCCGCGGACCGCAAGATCAAGTTCTACCGTAATCCGATGGGGTTGGCCGATACCTCGCCAACCCCGAAGAAGGATTCGATGGGGATGGACTACATCCCCGTTTACGAGGGTGAGGACACCGACGATGGCGCCGTCAAGCTTTCTCCGGGAAAAATCCAGCGCACCGGCGTCAAATCCGAATCCGCAGCTCCGCGCGTGATCCGTACGGCAGTTCGAGTGCCAGGCACTATTCAACTCGACGAGCGCCGCATCTCGGTCATTTCCATGAGATCGGAAAGCTGGGTCCAAAGGATCGCCGATGTCACCACCGGCACCAGGGTCAGCAAAGGCCAACCCTTGATGGAAATCTATAGCCCGTTGGTTTCCTCGGCTTCCGCCGAATACATTGCCACCATCAATTCGAAGACCACGGGCGGCACCGGGCCTTACGGGCGCGGCTCGCGGCAGCGGTTGATGAACCTTGACGTTCCCGACGAGGCGATCGCCGCCATGGAAAAGAGCGGCTCGGTTCCGATCGCCATCCAGTGGTTGGCGCCGCGCGACGGCCTCGTGCTGGAGCGCAATGCGACCGAGGGGATGCGGGCGCAGCCCGGCGACGTGCTGTTCCGCGTCGCGGACACATCCGTTGTCTGGGCGCTGATTGACGTGGCGGAGCGCGATCTGGGCGCTCTTTCGGTCGGTCAGCCGGTCGTTATCCGGGCGCGCGGCCTTGCCGGCCGCGAGTTCACCGGAAAGATCAATGTGATCTATCCGCAGTTGAACCGGGAGACGAGAACCGCCCGCGTCCGGGTTGAACTGGCGAATCCCGATGCAGCACTGCTTCCGGATATGTATGTCGACGCGGAGATCGACACCGGCAGTCCGCAGCCCGTGCTCGCCGTTCCGGAAAGCTCCATCCTCGATACCGGCAGCCGTCAGGCCGTATTCATCGAGAAGGGGCAGGGGCGTTTCGAGCCACGCGACGTGAAACTTGGTCATCGCGGCGGCGGTTATGTCGAAGTGCGCGAGGGCGTCACCGAAGGCGAGCCCGTCGTCGTCTCGGCCAACTTTCTGATCGACGCCGAGAGCAATTTAATGGCTGCCCTCAAGGGCTTCTCGGACGCGAGAGCACCGCAATGATCCCCCGCCTCATCGCCTGGTCGGCGCGCAATTTGCTGCTGGTGTTTTTCGGCGCCGGCTTCGCCGCCGCCGCCGGAATCTATGCACTCGCGCATCTGCCGCTCGACGCGATCCCCGATCTCTCCGACACCCAGGTCATCGTCTACACGGAATATCCGGGTCAGGCGCCGCAAGTGATCGAGGATCAGGTCACCTATCCGCTGACGACGGCAATGCTCACCGTGCCGCGATCGAAGGTGGTGCGGGGATTTTCGTTCTTCGGCGTTTCGTTCGTCTACGTCATCTTCGAGGACGGCACCGACATCTACTGGGCCCGTTCGCGGGTGCTTGAATTCCTCAACGGCGCGGCGTCCCGCTTGCCGGCCGGCGTGACGCCGACGATGGGTCCGGACGCCAGCGGCGTCGGCTGGGTCTACCAATACGCCGTGATCTCAAAAGAGCTGAATCTATCGGACACGCGGGCGATTCAGGACTGGAACCTGAAATTCGCCCTTGCCAAGGCGGAGGGCGTTGCCGAGGTCGCAAGCGTCGGCGGCTTCGTCCGCCAATACAACGTCATCCTCGATCCGCAGCGGATGCGCGATCTCGGCATCACCATGCCAAAAATGCGCGATGCGATCCGCGCCAGCAATGCCGATGTCGGCGGCCGCACCGTCGAGCTCTCGGAGTTCGAGTATGTCATCCGCGGCAAGGGTTATCTCAAGGGCATCAACGATCTCGGCAACATCGTGCTGAAGACCAGCAACGGCACGCCGGTCCTGTTGCGCGACATCGCCCGCGTCGAATTGGGTCCGGATGAGCGGCGCGGCATTACCGAGTTGAACGGAGAGGGCGAGGCCGCCAGCGGCATCGTGCTGCAACGTTTCGGCGTCAACGCGCTCGACGTCATCGACAACGTGAAAAAGCGCTTCAAGGAAATCGCCAGCAGTCTGCCGAACTCCGTTGAAATCGTCCCGGTCTATGATCGCTCCAACCTGATCAACGCGGCGATCGAAACCCTCAAGCACACGCTGCTCGAGGAAAGCGTAGTGGTGGCGCTGGTCTGCATCGTCTTCCTGCTGCATTTCCGCAGCGCGCTGGTGGCGATCATCATGCTGCCGGTCGGTATATTGATGGCGTTCGGAACCATGAAGCTGCTGGGTCTCGGCGCCAACATCATGAGCCTTGGCGGCATTGCCATCGCCATCGGCGCCATGATCGATGCCGCCATCGTCATGATCGAAAATGCCCACAAGCATCTTGAACGGGCTGAACCGGGGCGCTCGCGGGTCGATGTCCTGATTGAAGCTGCCTCCGAAGTCGGGCCGGCGCTGTTTTTCAGCCTGCTGATCATCACCGTCTCGTTCATGCCGATCTTCACCTTGGAATCGCAGGAGGGGCGGCTGTTCAGCCCGCTGGCGTTCACCAAGACCTTTTCGATGGCTGCGGCGGCCTTGCTGTCGGTCACGCTGGTGCCGGCGCTGATGATCGTCTGCGTCCGCGGCCGAATCGTCCCGGAGCACAAGAATCCGATCAACCGTTTTCTGATCTGGGTCTATCGGCCGGTGATCGCGGGCGTGATGCGCGCCAAGGTGCCGATGATCCTTGCTTCGCTGGCCATTCTCGCGGTTACGATCTGGCCTGCGCGGCAGTTGGGCAGCGAGTTCATGCCGAGCCTGAATGAAGGCACGCTGCTTTACATGCCGACGACATTGCCCGGCATTTCGGTGACCAAGGCTGCGGAACTTCTGCAGACCCAGAACAAGATCATCCGGTCGTTTGCGGAGGTGGCATCGGTGTATGGCAAGGCCGGTCGTGCCTTGACCGCTACCGATCCCGCGCCTTCGGAAATGTTCGAAACAATCGTCAACCTGAAGCCGAAACAGGAATGGCGGCCCGGAGTCACGCTTGAGAGCCTGACCGCCGAGATCGACCGTGCCCTGCAATTCCCGGGTGTTTCCAATGCCTGGACCATGCCGATCAAGGCGCGCATCGACATGCTGTCGACGGGTATCCGCACGCCCATCGGGGTCAAGGTGATCGGCACCGATCTGGTCGAGATCGACAAGCTCGCCAAGCAGATCGAGCAGGTTCTCAAGGCCGTGCCGGGAACGTCGTCGGCCTATGCGGAACGCGCTCTCGGTGGCTACTATCTCGATGTGACGCCGGATCGCGCGGCCTTGGCCCGCTATGGCATCATGGTTCAGGACGTTCAGGACGTCATCGGTACCGCGCTCGGCGGTCAAACCGTAACCACGACGGTGGAAGGGCGCCAGCGGTTCAGCGTCAACATGCGCTATCCCCGCGATCTGCGCAGTAACGCCCAGGCCATCGCCAGCGATGTCCTGGTCCCGATGCCGAACGGCGGCGCGGTGCCGCTGGGAGAGGTGGCCAGGATCGCACCGTCGCGCGGCCCGACATCGATTCGCACCGAGAACGGACAGCTCGCCGTCTACATCTATGTCGATATTCGCGATCGCGATCTCGGCGGCTACGTCGCCGACGCGCAAGCGGCGGTGAAGGCGAGCATTCAGTTCCCGGCAGGTTCCTATGTCGTATGGAGCGGACAGTTCGAATACCTGGAGCGCGCGGCGGCGCGTCTGAAGATCGTGGTGCCGGTCACGCTGCTGATCATCTTTCTGCTGCTGTATCTCAATTTCCGCTCGTTCGCCGATACGATGATCGTCATGCTCTCGCTGCCATTCGCGCTGGTCGGGGGAATTTGGCTGATGTGGTGGCTCGGCTTCAATCTTTCAGTGGCCGTCGTGGTCGGGTTCATCGCACTCGCCGGCGTCGCGGCCGAAACCGGTGTGGTCATGCTGATGTATCTCAATCATGCCTTGGCGGAGATCAGAGCCCGGCGCGGGGCGGAAGGTCGCGAACTGACCCGACACGATCTTTATGCCGCCATCATGGTAGGTGCTGTCGAACGGGTGCGGCCGAAGATGATGACGGTGGTTGCCATCATGGCCGGCCTGCTGCCGATCATGTGGAGTACAGGTACCGGCTCCGAAATCATGCAGCGGATTGCGGTCCCCATGATTGGCGGCATGATCTCCTCAACGTTGCTGACGTTGATCGTGATTCCGGCAATCTATGGATTGGTGAAGGAGAGAAGCCTGAGTTCTAACCGCAGCGCCGACGATGCGCCGGACGTGAGGCGCGGGAACGTCCCACCAAACACCGCACCGGCGGGTCAATGATGACAGGCGAAGACCAACCTGCAGGTAAAACGGATCGAAATCCATGGAGAGGAGAAACATGAAAAGCATGAAGGGAATGTAGAGCGATGAAGGTCATCAAACCGCGGAAACCTATCGAAGAGGAAGACAAAGTGCACACGACTCAACAACGGCGGCTCGGCCGATCCATCATATCGATCGTCCTGCTGGGCTGGGTGACCGCTGCCGCCGCTCACGAACAACACGGCGGCTATTCGGCCGGGGAACCCGGCAATCCCAGGAAACCGGCGCGGGAGATCGTCGTCCTCATGAACGAGATGGACTACACGCCGGCCGTCATCGAAGTGAAACGCGGCGAGCAGATCCACTTCGTTCTCCGCAACGTCGGCACCGAAGCGCACGAATTTCTGCTGGCCACGACCGCGGAAAATCTCAAGCATGGGGAAGCCATGAAGAAGAACCCGGATATGGAGCATGACGAGCCCAATGGCTTGCGTCTCGGCGCCAAGAAGTCCGGAGATATTCTCTGGAAGTTCTCGAAAGCCGGAACGTTCGAGTATTCGTGCCTGATTCCGACGCACCGCGAGTTCGGGATGATCGGCAAAGTCATCGTGAAGTAATCGGCGGCGCAAGGGCCAACTTCAAGGAAAGCAATGCATCATGAAGGTCAGGGCATATCTCGCGCTTGTCGCGGTTGTCGTGCTCGCGGCGTGCGGCATCGACGCGTTCGCGCAGGAGGCAATGGTCCGCGGGGAGGTGAAGAAGATCGATGACGGGGCCGGCAAGATAACGCTGAAGCACGGACCGATCAAAAAGCTCGACATGGACGAAAACGGAATGACGATGGTGTTCCGGGTCCAGGATCCCGCGATGCTCAAGCAGGTGAAAGTCGGCGACAAGGTTCAATTCGAGGCCGATCGCGTCAACGGACAAATCACGGTGACCAGGATCGAAAAGGCAAAGTGATGAGATGAATGCCCTGAGGCCGAAGACGGCCTACGCTGCGATCTCCGGCGCCCCCTCGCGCGGCTCGGCGCGGCGCTCCGGCGGGCGCAGCGGAACATATTCGACGACCATGAAATGCTCGGACACGGTGACGCGCTCGACCAGCGTCGCCTCGTCGGCAACCAATGTTACTTCCTCAGATGGAAGCGGCGCTTCTTGGTCAATCTCTTCAGGAACAAGCGGCGGCGATTCGATCGTTTCTCGAAAGACCCCGAATTCGCCGGCTACCTCCTGGAGCGGCTTCTGCTTGTCGGCCCAGTGCAAGGCGGTGTAGTCGAAGCCTTGCACGATGGTGGGTTTGACGATTTCGAAATAGGGCGAGATGTCGAAGTCGCGCGGCATGTACAGCGATGAATCGCGGATGTGCAGGATTTCGCGCCGGGCCTGCCGGCTGCCGGCGCGCGTGATCTTGGGCAGAATAGGGTAGCGCACGGCGTCGAACGCCTGCGCGATCAGCGCCGAGCAGATGATCTTGGTGGGATCGCCGGAGCCGAATGCGATCATCCGCCGCCGCCAGCGCTGCGGTATCGGCAGCGGAAACAGAAAGCGCATCAGATCGAGGATGTTCTTGGTGTCGTAGCCGAAGCCGATCCGGTTGATGGCATAGCGGCACACCGTGTGGCGGTCTTCGAACGACAGGCCGACCGGGCGGCACAACCGTGTGTGATACGGAAAATATTTCGACAGCGGCGCCGAAGTCACGCCCTCGCCGATATTGGCCTCGATCAGGACATGCGGCTCGCCGTCGGGCTCGACCGCGCCGTCGATCGGGCCGACAAAAAGCGCGGCATGCGACCACGTGGACTGGGTGAGGTACTTGATGATGCCGGAAACCCGGTTGTTGCCTTCGACCAGCATGACATCACCGGCCTCGATGACGCCGCGCAAATGCTCCGGGTCGCTCGGCGTGAACGGCTCATAGCCCGGCACTTCCTTCTGGAGGTACCCCGCGATCAGCTTGCCGACGGTATCGAGCACTACGCCCATGACTTCTTCCCCCAGGGGCCTTTCTGACCGCTTTTTTCTGTTTCCTTATCATGGTCGAAAGCCGTTGCAATTTAGTTCATGCATCGGGCGGATCAATCATGATTGATTCACCATGATGGTTGCCGCCCACGCCTGGATGCGGCAAGTTCGCTAGACGTTCTCCCGTACTTCTCCTGTTCTTAAGAGTTCCGGAAACCATGGCATGACAATGACGCGCCGCAAGTTCCTGTCGGCGTCCGCGGCACTTGCGGCAGCACCGGCCCTGGGTGCTGACGCATGGGGGGCGCCGCTGCCGCGCGAGGCCGACATTGTCGTGATCGGCGCAGGCGCCGCCGGCATAGCCGCGGCGCGCCGCATCAAGGCTGCCAACCGCAGGGTCATCGTGGTGGAGGCGACGGGCCAGATCGGAGGCCGCTGCCTCACCGACACCGCGACATTCGATGTGCCGTTCGATCGCGGGGCGCGGTGGATGCACAATGCCGACACCAGCCCGATGGTCAAGCTCGCGCGCGGCGCGGGGCTGGACGTCTATCCGGCGCCGCCCGGCCAGAAAATCCGCGTCGGCCGTCGCAACGCACGCGCCGGGGAGATCGAGTATTTTCTCGCCGCGCTGGTGCGCGCCAACCGCGCCATCGACGATGCCTCGCGCGGCAAGGCCGACGTATCCTGCGCGTCCGCGCTGCCAAAGGATCTCGGCGATTGGGCGGGGACGGCGGAATTCATGCTGGGCGCCAATGCCACCGGCAAGGATCTGAAAGACATTTCCGCGATCGACAGGGCCCGCGCGCTGGAACGCAACAACGCTCCGATTGCCTGCCGCCAGGGCCTCGGCACGTTGATCGCCAAGCTTGGCGAGCAGATCCCGCTTGCACTGTCGACGCCCGCCAGCCGGATCGCCTGGAGCGGTCGCGATGTCACGGTGGAGACTCCGGCGGGCCGGATCGCCGCGCGCGCCGCCATCATTACAGTGTCGAGCAATGTGCTGACCGCGGGAAATATCAAATTCACGCCGGATATTCCCAAGCGCCAGCTCGATGCCGCGGCGAAATTGAGCCTCGGCAGCTACGATCACATCGCGCTGCAGCTGCCGGGCAATCCACTCGGGCTGGCGCGCGACGAAATCATTATCGAGCAGAGCAATTCCACGCGGACGGCGCTTCTGTTCGCCGATATCGGGTCGTCGTCGATGTGCTCGATCGATGTTGCAGGTTCGTTCGGCCGCGATCTTGCGGCGCAGGGCGAGCCGGCGATGGTCGCCTTCGCGGTGGAATGGTTGACCAAGCTGTTTGGCAGCGACGCGGCTGCTGCCGTCAAGAAATCGAGCGCGACCCGCTGGAATGCCGCGCCGTTTGCGCTCGGCGCGATGTCATCAGCCGCACCCGGCGGTCAGCCGTCGCGAAAAATCCTGACGGAGCCGATCGGCTGCATGTTCCTCGCCGGCGAGGCGACCCACGAGACGCTGTGGGGCACGGTCGACGGCGCATGGGAAAGCGGCGAGCGCGCCGCGGAGGCGGCGCTGCGAAGGATCGGAGCGTTGAAGGATCCGGAACCCGCGGCGGCGCCGGCGCGCGCACCGAAGCAACGGCGGCGCGTCGCGGAATGACGCTTGAGTCGATTCAGAACGGCGCTACACGGGTAGGGCCAGCTGCATCAGATCCTTGGCGACGACGATGCGGCCGGAAAAATTCTTTTTCACGTCTTCGGTCCAGTTGTCGTCGGTGACGAGGGGATCGTCGCCCGGCACGAAGTGGCTGAGCACCAGCACCTTCACGCCGGCCGCGGCGGCGATGCGGCCGACGTCTTCGGTGGTGGTGTGGCTCTCGAGCAGATGCTTCTTCAGCGTGGCGCCGTTTTTGGTTTTGATCACGAGACGGTCGACCGCGGGCACGTAAAGGCATTCGTGCACCAGCACATCGGCCCCCTTGGCAAATTCCGCCAGCTTCGGGTTGTAGGCGGTGTCGCTGGAAAACACGATGACCCCGTCAGGCGTCTCGAACTTGTAGGCGAAGTTGTCCGTGATCGGCGGATGCGGCGTGCGGAAGGCCGTCACTTTCACGTCCGAGGTCTGCAGTACCACGCCGTCCTCATTGATATCTTTGGCAATCAGAAGCTTGCGCGGATCGGGGCGGCCTTCGTCCTCGATCCGGGTCTCGACATCGAACCTGTTCAGCTCCCAATAGGCGCTGGTCATCGCTTCGATGCCCTTGGGGCCGAACGAATGGATCGGCGTCGAAAGGCCGGCGGCCCAGGCGTTGTAGAACAGGTTGCCGTATTCGAGATTGTGATCGGAATGATGGTGGCTGACGAAGATGTATTTCACCGACGGGATCGGCACACCGGCTGCCACCAGTTGACGGCTGACACCCATGCCGCAGTCGATCACGTAGGGCGTGTCGTTCACCATCACCAGGTTGGCGGGATTGGATGCCCCCGTGGTGACGCGCGGCCCGCCTTTGGTACCCAGGAATACGATGCGCGTACGCGGCTTCACGGCGGTCTGCGCCAGCGCCGGCGAGGTCAGCGCGGCGGCGCTGCCCAGGGCAAGCTTCAGCACATCGCGGCGGTCGATCATGGCGTTTCCCCCAAAGTTCTTGTTAGGAGAAACTTAACGGTATCCGCATTTCGCGCAAGCGCTCAGCGCAGTACGCCGTCAAGGGCGGGCAAGCCGATGATCACAGCAGCCGCGATCAGGGCGTAGCAGATCGAGCGGAACAGCTTCTCGCTGGCACGGCCGAAAAGGGACGCGCCGAACCACACGCCAACGGCATATACCGGACCGATCAGAAACGAAAACCGGATGGCATCCGCGGTGATGAGCCCTGTCAGGGCGTAGCTCACGGTTGAAAAGAAATCAGAAGCCGCAAAAAACAACAGGATGTTGGCGCGCGCAATCGCCGAGGGAAGCGGCCGGCCGAGCCAATAGCCCACGATGGGCGGCCCGCCGGTCTGCGCCAGCCCGCTGCAGAAGCCGGACAATCCACCGATGCCGATGGAAATCGCCGGGTAGTCCTTCCCGCGATAACGCCAGCCTGACAGCAGCAGCATCAGCAGGGTGAACACGAAGGCGGAGATGATCCAGCGCGTAGTTACGGGATCGAGCCGGCTGAGGAAGTAAGTACCGACGGGTACGCCGACCAGCGCGCCGGCCACCATGACCGCGGTTGCCTTGCGGTCGGCGTGCTTCCATGCGTTCGGAATCAGGGGAGCCGCCGCGACGAAATCGATGACGGCATGAAGATCAGCGCCGAGCCGAAGCCGGAAAATCCGCGCGCCGTCCCCGAGACGAAGGCGATGGCGCAGATCGCGATGGCGGCGTTGATGCTGACATCGGTCGGGATCAGACCGGCGAAGTTCATCCGCGCAACGTGCCGCCGGTCTTCTTCGCCACCTCGGCCACGATCCTGGCGGCGACCGCGTCGATCTCCTGATCGGTCAGGGTTTTCTCGCGCGGCTGGATCGTCACGGCGATGGCGACGGATTTCTTGCCGTCGTCGATGCCCTTGCCTTCGTAGACGTCGAATACCGTGACATCCGTGATCAGTTTCTTGTCGACCCCCTGCGCGGCGCGAACGATATCCGCAGCCTTGATGCCGCGGTCGACGATAAACGCAAAGTCGCGCGACACCGGCTGGAAGGGCGAGAGTTCGAGCACCGGTTTGGCGCGGGTTGGCTTCTGCTTGGCGTCGGGAATGCGATCGAGGATCACCTCGAATGCGATCAAGGGGCCGTCGGCGCCGAGCGCTTCCAGCGTGCGCGGATGCAGCTCGCCGAAATAGCCCAGCACGTTTTGCGGACCGATCTGGATGGTGCCGGAACGCCCCGGGTGTAGCCAGTTCGCGCCGCCGGGCACGACCTGCAGCGCCTGCATCGGCGCGCCGGCGGCGGCGAGCACCGCGAACGCGTCGGCCTTGGCGTCGAATGCATCTGACGTGGCCGAACCGGACCAGTGCCGCCCGATGCCTTTTGAGGACGCAAGGCCGTGGCGAACGCCCGATGCCGCGATCAGTTGATCCTGCGGCCGGTCGCCCTTGAACACCTGCCCTACTTCGAACAGCGCCACATCGGGAAAGCCGCGATCGGCATTGGCCTGCGCCGCGGCGACCAGCCCCGGCAGCAGGGTTGGCCGCATGTCGGACAGATCGGACGCGATCGGATTGGCGAGCGCGAGTTCGCCCTGCCCTCCGCCGAACAGTTCGGCGGCCGGCTGTGCAATGAACGACCACGTCACCGCTTCGACCATGCCGCGCGCGGCGAGCGCACGCTTGGCGCGGCGGGTACGCAGCTGGATCGCGGTGAGAACCGGCTTGCGCGGCGCATCGCCGCGCTCGAACGGCGTCATCGGCACCTTGTCGACGCCGACAATGCGCACGATCTCCTCGACGATGTCGGCCTTGCCGTGCACGTCCGATCGCCAGGAGGGTACCGCGACCTTCACCACCGGGCCGGGGCCGGCCATCATGAAGCCGAGATGGCCGAGGATGCGTTTCATCTCCGGAAGCGGCACGTCGATCGCGGCGAGACGTTTGACCTCGGTCAGCGGAAAATCGATCACGCGGTCTTCGCCGAAGGCGTTGCCGACGACGACGTTCTCCGAGGGCGTGCCGCCGCACAGCTCCATGACCAGCCGGGTGGCCATCTCCAGCCCGGGCAGCATGAAGGCCGGATCGACGCCGCGCTCGAAGCGGTAGCGCGCGTCCGAATTGATGCCGAGCTTGCGGCCGGTCTGCGCGATGTTGATCTCGTTCCACAGCGCCGATTCGATCAGCACGTCGGTGGTTGCTTCCGAGCAGCCGGAGGCCTCGCCGCCCATGATGCCGGCGAGCGATTCGACGCCGTGCTCGTCGGCAATCACGCAGACGCTGCTGTGGAGGGTGTAGGTGCGGCCGTCCAGCGCCAGCAAGGCCTCGCCGTCGCGCGCGCGGCGCACGGTGAGATTGCCTCGCACTTTTGCCGCGTCGAACACATGCAGCGGCCGGGCGCGGTCGTAGGTCATGAAGTTGGTGATATCGACCAGCGCATTGATCGGCCGCAGGCGAATTCGCCCTTGATCGGCTTGATGGCGGGATCTCTCAACTTGCCCATGTCGGCGGCGGCGAGGTCGCGGGCGATGCCGTGCACGCCCGTGCAGTCTTGACGATTGGGAGTGAGATTGATTTCCAGCACGGGATCGCCGAGGCCGGCCCATTGCGCATAGCCAGCGCCGACCGGCGCGTCGGCCGGCAGCTCCATGATGCCGTCGTGATCTTCCGAGATCTGCAATTCGGCCGCCGAGCACAGCATGCCGCGGCTTTCGACGCCGCGGATGGTGCCGATGCCGAGCGTGATGTTCTTGCCGGGGATGAAGGTGCCGGGGGCCGAGAACACGCTAATCAGGCCGGCACGCGCATTCGGCGCGCCGCAGACCACCTGCACCGGCGCGCCGCCGTCGCCGGTGTCGACCATGCAGACCCGCAACCGATCGGCGTTGGGGTGCTGCTCGGCGGAGATCACGCGCGCGATGGTGAAAGGCGCCAGCGCCTTCGCCTTGTCGTCGATGTGCTCGACCTCAAGCCCGATCATGGTGAGCTTGTCGGCGAGCTTTTCCACGGGCTCATCGGTGTCGAGATGTTCCTTCAGCCAGGAGAGCGTGAATTTCATGATGCCACTCTATGGTCCGCGAAAATCTCAACCAGACGAAAACGCTCGCACATCAGCATCATGTCTTCGCTGAATTTGCCTATCCGGCCAAAATACGCGCGGTGCGCCGCGCGCCAGTAGGCGAGGCTGCGATCGCCTTCGCCTTCGTCATGCGCGAAGGCCGCATCGACATCACCGTATCGGCGATAGCTGACTTCGGTTGTTTCGATCACGCATCGAGGATCGCCGCGCCCGTCGAGCACGATCCAGCGTTCGCCTGGCTTTGATGTGTTCGGCTCATCCTCGGTGCTGCAGGTGGCGGTCTTGACGCCCTTGAGAACAAGGTCAAGCAGCTCGTCGGCGAGTGCGGGGCCGTCGCCGAACGCGAACGAACGCAGCCCCCGATAGGTCTCCGGAACAATTGGATCGCTCACGAACTCAATCCTCCCGCCAGCGCCGGGACGTCGAGCGGCTTGAAGCCGTAATGGGCGAGCCAGCGCACGTCGCTCTCGAACAGCTGCCGCAGGTCGGACATGCCGTATTTCAGCATCGCGATGCGGTCGATGCCCATGCCCCAGGCAAAGCCCTGATAGACGTCGGGATCGATGCCGCAGGCGCGCAGCACATTCGGATGCACCATGCCGCAGCCGAGAATCTCCAGCCAGTCCTCGCCTTCGCCGAAACGGATTTCGCCCTTGTCGCGCCGGCACTGGATATCGACTTCGAGCGACGGTTCGGTGAACGGAAAAAACGACGGCCGGAATCGCATGTTGATGTGATCGACCTCGAAGAACGCCTTGCAGAATTCATGCAGGATCCATTTGAGGTGGCCGAGATGCGAGCTTTTGTCGATGACGAGACCTTCGACCTGGTGAAACTGCGGCGTGTGGGTGGCGTCGGAATCGATCCGATAGGTGCGCCCCGGACAGATGATGCGGATCGGCGGCTTCTGGGTCAGCATGGTGCGCACCTGCACCGGCGAGGTGTGGGTGCGCAACAGCATGCGCGAGCCATCTTCCTTTGGCTGGAAGAAGAACGTGTCGTGCATCTCCCGCGCCGGATGGCCTTCGGGAAAATTCAACTTGGTGAAGTTGTAATCGTCGGTCTCGATATCAGGGCCTTCGGCAATCGCAAATCCCATGTCGGCGAAGATCGCCGTGAGCTCGTCCATCACCTGGCTGAGCGGATGAATCCGGCCCTGCTCGGCGGGTGTCTCGCGCTGCGGCAGCGTGACGTCGATGGTTTCGGACGCCAGCCGCGCATCGAGTGCGGCGGATTTCAGGATGTCGCGGCGCGCGGTCAGCGCCTGGTTGACCTTGTCCTTGGCGAGGTTGATCGCCGCCCCCTGCGTCTTGCGTTCGTCCGGCGACATCTTGCCGAGCGTCGCCAGGAGCGCGGAAATCGACCCCTTCTTGCCGAGCGCCGCGACGCGCACCGCCTCGAGGGCCGCTTCGTCGCTCGCGGCGGCGATCTGGCTGAGGATTTGGGATTCGAGTTTTGCAAGGTCGGTCATGGCGACGGTCACCTTTTGGGAGCGCGCGCAGCCCGCACACGAGGTCGTCATCATCCGCGAAAGCGGATGATCCAGTAACCCCCGTGCTCAAAATGTTGGTCGGTGGTTACTGGATGCCCCGCTTTCGCGGGGCATGACACCGGAGTTGCAAGACGCCGCAGCGATAGCGAACTTACGCCGCCAGCGCGGCCTTGGCCTTTTCAGCGATCGCCTGGAACGCCGCCGGCTCGTGGATGGCGAGATCCGACAGCACCTTGCGGTCGACCGTGATGCCCGACTTGGCGAGGCCGTTGATAAAGACGCTGTAGGTCATGCCGAGCGGACGCACGGCGGCGTTGAGGCGCTGGATCCACAATGCGCGGAAGGTACGCTTCTTGCGCTTGCGATCGCGGAAGGCGTATTGCGCGGCCTTCTCGACCGCGGCCTTGGCGGTGCGGATGGTGTTCTTGCGCCGGCCGCGGAAGCCCTTGGCAAGTTTGTAGACTTTCTTGTGCTTGGCGTGAGAGGTCACACCGCGTTTGACGCGAGACATGACGAATCTCCTTCATCTCAAAAAAATGGGTGACGATCGCCGCGCGGACGCGGCTTGGCAAAATGGGATCGTGATCGCGCGGTTGCGATCAGGCGTTCGGCAAGAAATACTTCTTGATGTTGTCGCCGTCGGTCTTGAACAGCACGCGGGTGCCCCGAAGCTGACGAATCTGCTTCTTGGTCCGCTTGATCATGCCGTGGCGCTTGCCGCGCTGGGCGGCCATCACTTTGCCGGTGGCAGTCACCTTGAAGCGCTTTTTAGCGCCTGACTTGGTCTTCAGCTTGGGCATTTGGCTCTCCTGTTGCCGCAACACGAAAGCGCCCGCAAAGGCGTCCGGTCGGCTGAAATGCTCGTTAGAGCGTTGAAAGTGCGCGGTTATTTCGTAAGCGAAACAACCGGCACGGGCATCGACACGGCAGCCCTTGATCAGCCGGGCGATGAGGTTGCGCTTATGGCAGAGCCTAGCCAGATTGGCAACGACGAACGCTGGAACCGCCATGCTCCGATGCATCGCCTGACGCCGTCAGCGGCGCAGCCTTAATGGGAAAGAAAATGAGGATATCAGCTCGGCCGACGGCGCTTTTTGCCGATTTCAGCACGTTGCGCGCCTTGCCATGGATCTTGGTTGCTGCCGTTCTCGCCGCCGTGGCCGCGCCTGGCGCCGCCGATGCCCGGAAGGCCGGCGCAGCCGTGGCGGCCGGCGGCGGCTATGATGGAATCTGGAACGTTCTGATCATCACCCAGGCCGGCAGTTGCGATCCTGCCTACAGCTATCCGTTCCGGGTCTCGGGCGGCCGCATTTCGACCATGGGGCCAGCCGATGTGTCTGGAAGCGTTGGCCGGGGTGGCGCTGTTGTGGTGAGGATTTCGGCCGGCGGCAGGACGGCGTCAGGCAATGGCAGGCTCGGCGGCAGCACTGGCTCGGGCCGCTGGACTGCCAGAGTGTCGAGCGGAAACTGCAGCGGCCGCTGGCAGGCCACGCGGGGGTAACCGTCTCTGACAAGAAAATGGCCCGCCAGATCGCATGACGGGCCGTATTCCAAAATTCACAAACCCGAATGGCCGTTACGAATCAGCGTGGCGCCAGAACCATCACTACCTGACGGCCCTCGAAACGCGCGTCCTGCTCGACCTTCGCGATCTCGGCGACATCGCTCTTGACCTTGTCCAGAAGCTTGGTGCCGATCTCCTGATGGGCCATTTCGCGGCCGCGGTAGCGCAGGGTGACCTTGACCTTGTCGCCCTCTTCGAAGAACCGCTGCATGGCGCGCATCTTCACGTCGTAATCGTGATCGTCGATCATCGGCCGGAGCTTGATCTCCTTGATCTCGACCACCTTTTGCTTCTTGCGGGCTTCGGCGGCTTTCTTCTGCGCCGAATATTTAAACTTCCCGTAATCCATGATCTTGCAAACGGGAGGATTGGTATTGGGCGAAATCTCCACAAGGTCCATGCCGGCTTCCATCGCCATCCTGATGGCGGCGATCGTTTCGACATTGCCGTGGTTCAGGCCTGTCTGATCAATCAGCTGGATTTCGTGGTTGCGGATTTCATCGTTGGTGCGCGGCCCGTCTTTGGTGGCAGCGGGCGGGGCTCTGTTGGGACGGCGAATGGGTAACTCTCCAAGGTTGTGGACGAAGGCAGTAGTGTGAAGGAATAAGGCTCAACGGGCAAGCTAACTTGGACACTTGCGGTACAAAACGGTCAAATGCGAGGCATTTTGGTCACGCAGACAACGCTTACCGGTGCCGAATGTTCAGATCAGCCCAGATAAAGGGCGAGGGTTCGCTCCGCAAGCGTGGCGATGGCCCCCTAAAGACCGCTATCGGGCTTCCGTTGACGGATTATGCCTGCTCACACAAAACAACAGCGAACGAGGGTAACGATTCATGACCAATTCAGTCGCATCCGGACCGCAGCCTGCCGTCATCGAGGTCGGCAAGGATGGCGCCGCGCGCAATATCGCGGTGCGCGCCCGTGCCGGCGGCGCGCCCGGGTTGTTCTGGCTGGGCGGCTTCAATTCGGACATGCAGGGCACCAAGGCCATCGCGCTGGATGCCTGGGCGGCCGACCATGGCCGCGCCTGCGTTCGGTTCGATTATTCCGGCCACGGCGAATCCGGCGGCGCGTTCATCGATGGTACTATCGGGCGCTGGCTGGAGGAGAGCGTCGCGGTATTCGAGCAGTTCTGTGCAGGCCCGCAGGTCGTGATCGGCTCATCGATGGGCGGCTGGATTGCCCTGCTGCTGGCGCGGGAAGTCGGCAGGCGCCGCGGCATTGGTCACGCGACCCTGGCGGGGCTGGTGCTGATCGCGCCGGCGCCGGATTTCACCGAAGAGTTGATGTGGAAAGGCTTTTCGACCGAGATTCGCCAGGAGATCGAAACCAAGGGTGTGTGGCTGCGGCCGTCGCGATATGGCGAGCCCTACCCGATCACGCGCGCGCTGATCGAAGAGGGCCGCAACCATCTCCTGCTCGGCAGCGCGATCGACGTGGGATGCCCGGTTCGCATCCTGCAGGGCGCGCAGGATCCGGACGTGCCATGGCGGCACGCGTTCGCGCTGGCGCATCGGCTGCCTGTCGACGACGTGGTGCTGACGGTGATCCAGGACGGCGATCACCGCCTGTCGCGGCCGCAGGACATCGCGCGGATGATCGCGGCGGTAGCGGAGATTTAATCGGGGCCAAATCGGGAGGGACGAACATGGATTCAGTCAAGATGCTCCGCGCATTTTGCGACGCCGTCGAACAACGCAACGGCGCAGCGTTCGCCGCACTGTTCACCGAGGAGGGGGTCTACCACGACGTCTTCTACGGCGCCTTCGCGGGCCGCGCCAAAATCGCCGAGATGATCGACGACTGGTTCTATCGAACCGCGACGGATTTTCGCTGGGACATGCACACGCCGGTCAGCGACGGGCAGACGCTCTACGCACGCTACACGTTCAGCTATCGCTCGTTGCTGCCGGAAGCCGAGGGGGCGCGCGCGATGTTCGAGGGCGTCGCGATCATGGGGCTAAAGGATGGACGGATCGCGGAGTATCACGAGGTCGCCAACACCGCGACCGGCTTCGTCGACATGAATTTTGCGCCGGAACGCCTCGCCAAGATTGTCGCCAGGCTGGGCGCGGCGCTGAAGGCGCGGCCGGAGATGAAGCGGCATCTGGCGTGACTTTCTTCCGTCATTGCGAGCCAACGGGTCGGCGCAAAGCGCCGCCCGATGACAGGCTCCGCGAAGCAATCCATTAAGCCACGCAGAAAGCTGGGTCGCCGGTGACGGCGGCTGCGAAGCGTACACAGTGATCGTGTGGGGTGTGCTATTGAGCCTCGAAAACCATGATATCGCGGAGGCCGAGACGGTAAGCAACGTCGAAGGCAACATGTGCGGCCCCGTGATGCGAGGGGCTGACGCTCTGCCGTGGTCGAAGACCACATCACGCACGAAAGGATCACGTCGGAACCTGGGAGATCTCACGTTCGACCCGATGGGCACGTTGCCCCCCAAGGTCCGCATCGGGAAGGTGAGGAGCCGTAGCCGATGATGCACGAACGTGAGAAGTCAGATCCCGCCATAGTAGCTATGAAGCCGGCGAACAATGCGGAGCGATCCGCTGCGGAGCCGGTGGAGCCAAGGGCGGGGGCCGAGGGAAATGTGGGCCAGCACAGCACGGACCGGGCACAGAACCGGGCAACCATGTCACAGGGGCTGGAACGCATACGGCAAGTAGCAAGGCAAGGGAAAAAGGAGAAGTTCACGACGCTCCTCCATCACATCAGCACGGATCACCTCGAGCAAGCGTTCCTCGAACTCAAAGAGGGCGCGGCAGCGGGAGTGGACGGGCTGACATGGCGGGACTATGAGGCAGACCTTGAGCACAATCTCTGGGATTTGCATGCACGGGTCCATCGGGGAGCGTATCGGGCACAGCCGAGCCGGCGGGTCTACATACCCAAGCCGGATGGCGGACAACGCCCGCTTGCAGTTGCCGCGCTGGAGGACAAGATCGTCCAACGGGCGACGGCGACGGTACTGAACGCGATCTACGAGGAAGACTTCCTCGGGTTCAGTTACGGGTTCCGGCCCGGGCGTGGAGCGCATGATGCGCTCGACGCGCTCGCGGTGGGAATCAGCCGCAGGAAAGTGAACTTCATATTGGACGCCGACATCCGCGCGTTCTTCGACACGGTGGACCATGATTGGCTCATCCGCTTCGTCGAACACCGGATCGGCGACAAGCGCATCATCCGCCTGATTCAGAAATGGCTCAAGGTGGGCGTGCTGGAAGACGGAGCGGTGACGGCCAGTGACAGGGGAACGGGACAGGGTTCGGTGATCTCACCGCTGCTCGCCAACATCTACCTGCACTACGTCTTCGATCTCTGGGCCGAACGCTGGCGACGGCGCGAGGCCACGGGTGACACGATCATCGTGCGCTATGCCGACGACATCATTGTCGGCTTCGAACACGAGGTGGACGCGCGGCGCTTCCTGGACGAGATGCGTGAGCGGTTAGGGAAGCACTCGCTGTCGCTCCACCCGGAGAAGACCCGATTGATAGAGTTCGGACGCCATGCGGCGGAAAACCGCAAGCGGCGCGGGCTCGGCAAGCCGGAAACCTTCAGCTTCCTGGGCTTCATCTTCATCAGCGGCAAGTCGCGCCGGGGCAAGTTCCAGATCAAACGGAAGACCCGGCCCGACCGCATGCGGGCGAAGCTGCAAGCCATCAAACAGGAGCTGCGTCGGCGGATGCATCAACCGATTCCTGTCCAAGGAAAATGGCTGGGACAGGTCGTCAAGGGCTACTTCAACTATCACGCCGTGCCGACCAACAGTCAGGCGCTTGGTACGTTCCGCTCCTTGGTCATCAAACTCTGGCAACGATCGCTCAGGCGGCGCAGTCAGAAAGATGGAACGACTTGGGAGAGGATCACCCGGTTAGCCAAAGACTGGTTCCCCAAACCGCTCATTCTTCATCCATGGCCGGAAATACGCTTCGCCGTCACTCACCCAAGGTGGGAGCCGTATGCGGGAAAGCCGCTTGTACGGTTCTGTGCGGGGGGCGCTCAGCAATGAGCGTCCCTACCGCGATCGTCGCTTCGCTCCTCGCAATGACGGTTTCCACCTTACGGCGCTGGTTTCGCCATCGCCTTGCGCTGCGCCAAAATCAAGGGTGGGGCGATGAGGAAAAGATGGTCAGTACAATACCGGCCGTCATCGTCCGCGCACGCGGACGACCCAGTACGCCGTGACATCTTGGTTCATGTCGGACGCTCTGGAATACTGGATGCCCGCTTTCGCGGGGCATGACGGCTGTGTGTTCAGGAGGTGTGATTCCCAACACTATCTGCGACCCGCCACTCCGCGCGCACCGTCTCGTCCAGTTCGACGCCCAACGCCTTCGCCGCGAGCGCCGCGAACTCCTCCGGCTCCGTCAGCTGCGACAGCGCCCACGCCGCGGCGCCGCGAACCAGCGCGCTCTCGTCGTCCACCAGGCGTTCGGCCTCGACCCTAAATCCCTTGTCGTTCGAGTTGCCGATGGCGATCAGCACATTGCGGATGAAGCGGTCGCGGCCGATGCGCTTGACCGGCGACTTTGTGAATCGCGCGCGAAACGCCGCATCGTCGAGTTGTGCAAGTTCGGCAAGATCGGGGGCGCGCAATTCGTCGCGCGCGGCGAGTTTGGCTTCGCGCCCGGCTTGCGCGAACTTGTTCCACGGGCAGACGGCGAGGCAATCGTCGCAGCCATAGATGCGGTTGCCGATGGCTTTACGAAATTCGTGCGGGATCGGGCCCTTGTTTTCGATCGTGAGATAGGAAATGCAGCGCCTGGCATCGAGCTTGTAAGGTGCCGGAAATGCCGCGGTCGGGCAGATATCGAGGCAGGCCTGACATGAGCCGCAATGGTCGGCCTCCGCGTCGTCGCGCGGCAGGTCCGACGTCGTGAAGATCGCGCCGAGAAACAGCCACGAGCCGAACTCGCGCGACACCAGGTTGGTATGCTTGCCCTGCCAGCCAAGCCCCGCCGCCTGCGCCAGCGGCTTCTCCATCACCGCGGCGGTGTCGACGAACACCTTGACCTCGGCGCCGGATGTGGCGACCAGCCATCGCGCCAGCGCCTTCAACCGCTTCTTGATCAGGTCGTGATAATCGTCGCCCTGCGCATAGACCGAGATCGCGCCGCGTGTGCGCTGCGCGAGTATCGCCAGCGGATTCTCGTCAGGCCCGTAATTGACGCCGAGCATGATCACCGAACGTACGCCCGCCCACAGCACGCGCGGATCGGCGCGGCGTTCCGGGTGAGCCGCGAGCCAGTCCATGTCGCCATGCGCGCCGGCGTCGAGGAAGCTGCGGAAATGCTTCGCGGCATCCGCGATCGCACCCGGATCGGTGACACCGACGCAATCGAATCCGAGCCTGCGCGCTTCATGGACAAGCGCGGCTTTCAGATCGGTGGGCGAAAGCTTGAGGGGTGCGTTCAGAAGTCGAGATCCACGTAGGTGCGTGACGCCGGCACGCCCGCCAGCCATTCGCTCAGCAGCGGACGGAACGACGGGCGGGACTTCACCCGCGCGTACCACGCCTTTGCCGCTTCGTCCTCGACCCATGGCACGTCGCCCAGATAATCGATCGCCGAAAGGTGCGCCGCGGCGGCGAGGTCCGCATAGGTCAGCTGGTCTCCGGCCAGGAAATTCCGCGTCTGCGCCAGCCAGCCGATATAGGCCAGATGATAGCGCACATTTGCCTTGGCCGCGCGGATCACATCCGTCGCCGGCGCGCCGCCGCCGTCTCCCTCGCTCATGAAGCGCTTGTAGATACGTTCGGTGACCAGGGGATGAGAGACCTCCTCAAAGAATTTCTCATTGAACCACGCCATCAGCCGGCGCACTTCGATGCGCTCGCCCATCGACGATGGCAGCAGCCGGCGTTGCTTCATCGCGGCGCCATGGGTTTCATCAAGATATTCGGCGATGATTCCGGCGCCGGGAATCGCAGGCCTGCCTTCCGATATCAACACCGGCGTGGTGCCCGCGGGGTTCAGTGCAAGAAATGCCTCGCGACGTTCCCAGGCGCGCTCGTCCACTAGCCGCGGATCGAGGCCGTATTCGCCCAGCGCGAGGCGGACGAAGCGCGAATGCGGACAGAACGGATGATGAAACAGCGTGAACATGAAGCCCTTGATACGTTCGCGATCTTAAGAAAGTTTTGCCTCAGGCCGCGGCGGCCTGGCCGCGGAAGTGCGCCAAACTACAGAAGCTTGCGCACGAGGCAACCTGTGTTTTCGTGTTTTTGACGTTGCGGCAAAGCCACGAATAAGCGAGAAGAACCCGGCGTTTTCGGTCAATATTGATACAGCGGAACAGGTCATGATGTCTGATGCATTGAGGGCAGTGATTCTCGGAATTGTCGAGGGCGTCACGGAGTTCCTTCCGGTGTCGTCGACCGGACATTTGTTGCTGGCGGAACGATTCTTCGATCTCGGCGAAGGCAATTTCTGGAAGAGTTTCGCCGTGCTGATTCAGCTCGGCGCGATTCTTGCGATTGTCGCCATTTATTTCTTCAAATTATGGCGGGTCGCGCTCGGCATGTTTTCAAATCCCGACGATAGGCGATTCGTGATCGGTTTGCTGGTGGCGTTTTTGCCGGCTGCGGTGATCGGCGCTGCCGCCGGCGGCTACATCAAGGCATTCCTGTTCAATCCGTGGGTGGTGTGCTTTTCGCTGATCGTCGGTGGCGCCATCCTGTTGTGGGTCGATCAGCTCGATCTCAAACCGAACCAGCACGATGCCATGACATTTCCGCTGCCGATGTATCTCACGATCGGCTTCGCGCAGTGCCTCGCCATGATTCCCGGCGTGTCACGTTCCGGCGCCAGCATCGTCGCGGCGATGCTGCTCGGCGCCGACAAGCGCGCGGCGGCGGAGTTCTCGTTCTTCCTCGCGATCCCGACCATGGTCGGCGCGTTCGCCTACGACCTCTACAAGAACCGCGCCGACATGACGGCCGATCACGCAGGCATCATCGCGATCGGATTCGCGGTATCGTTCGTCACGGCGATCATCGTGGTGAAAACGTTTTTGACGTACGTCACCCGCCACGGCTTCACGTTGTTCGCCTGGTGGCGCGTTATCGTCGGCACGCTCGGTCTGGTCGCGCTGGCGATGGGGAAGTAGATCACGGAGCCGTAGGGTGGGCAAAGCGGAAGCGTGCCCACCATCTTGCATCAATATCGAATCGTTATGGTGGGCACGGCGCCAAGAGCGCCTTTGCCCACCCTACGGATCTCGTTCGCCGGGACGACAAGCCAATTCAAATTACGCGCTGAAACTGTCCGGCGGCGCGGAAGCGCCAGAGATATTGCGGCGCGATCGCTCCCAGCGAATCCGGCGCTACTCCCAGGCCCTCCAGGGTCAGGCCGGCGGCCTTTGCCGCGTCCGACACCACATTATCGACGCGTAGCAGCTCCACCTGATCCGGCGTCAGTTTGAGCGGCCCCGGTGCGAATTGCAGGAACAACGCCTGGAGTTTGGCCAGCCCGAACGGCAATGAGACCAGCATGCGCCGGCGTTCGATGGTGGCGAGAATAATTTGCATGATCTCGCGCATCGTCAGCACTTCCGGACCGCCGAGCTCGTAGGTGGCGCCGGCCTTTGTCTTGCCGTCGACGGCATCCGCAACCGCGGTCGCGACGTCTCCGACATAAACCGGCTGCAGTCTTGTCACGCCACCGCCGATCAGCGGCAGCATCGGCGACATTTTGGCGAGGCTTGCAAAACGATTGGTGAATTGATCCTCGGGGCCGAACACCACCGAAGGCCGCAGGATGGTGGCCATGGGGGTGGCCGACAGCACCGCCTTTTCGCCCGCGGCCTTGGTGCGGGCGTAACGCGACGGCGA
>WNFF01001508.1_pt1 | contig 37014 bp, 30 predicted proteins | sample 5400441 | NCBI WGS metagenome assembly WNFF01 (sample SAMN13153345, study PRJNA577476) | soil metagenome | isolation source: 120 cm saprolite under Douglas fir tree site 2 hole 3 replicate 1 | place: USA:California | collected 2015-04-18
GCACCAGCGCGCGTTCTCCGGCCGCGACACGATCGCCGTCGGCGCGCTGCGGATCGTGACCGATCCGTCTCCCCTGCCGGTGCGCGCGGCCGCGGAGCGCGCGTGGCCGGCGCTCGACAGCCTATACGGCGACGCGGCCCAGCTACTCGCGCGATATCCGTACGTCGTGCGCGCGTTCGATCCGGACACCACGGCACCGCGCCCGACTATGTACGTGGGGCTCGCGGTGCCCTGGGACATGAGCGCGGCGCTGCTGGCCCGGCTGTTCGTGGCCAATGCGCCGATGCCGCCGCCCGACCAGGCCCTCGTGTCATGGCTCGGCGGCCCGCTGCGCGCGCCCACACGCGCCGCTGAGGATCGCACCGACGTGTACCTGCAGCTGGTGACCGCGCCGTCGACTCCCGCGCGCGACTGTTTCCTGGGCGCCCTCGCGGCGTGTCGCATCGCGCTCGGTCTCCAGACCGGCGGGGACGCACTGGACCTGTGGTATCCGGGAGCCGCCGAGCGCCGTGCGCTCGTCACCCGGGCGTTCGGGGATTACTTCAACCATGGCGCCACCGCGCGGGCGCTGCAGGCGTGCATCGCGGGCGGCGACTCGGTATGCGTCGCGCTGCTTCGGCGGGTCCCCGCGGGAACGCTGCCCGGCCCGCTCGGCGCACAGGCGCGCATCACCCTGGTGCGGGTCGCGCTGGGGATGGGCGGTCGTGATGCGTACCGCCACCTCGTGGCGGATGCCGCTGCCCCGATGGCCGATCGCGTCGCGGGCGCCGCCAACGCCCGGATCGACGATGTGTTGGGGCGCTGGCGCCGTGAGATCCTCGCCGCGCGCCCGCCCTCGGTCGCCCTGCCATGGTGGGTCGTTTCCTTGTCGCTCGCGTGGGCGGCGGCCTTCGGCGTTTGCGCGTTGCGGAGCTCGCGATGGCGCCTCGGTTGAGACCGTGGCTGGGAGCGGGGGCTGCCACGTGCGTGCTGATCGCCGCGGCGTACCTGCCGCCGCGCGGTGGCGTCCGCCCGCGCGGACTGGTGTTCAACGCGGCGCGGCCCTTGACGGCCGCGCGCTTGCGGGCACAGGCGGTGGGCTCGGAGCTGCGCGCGGCGACCGCTCACCTACGCGTGCAGGAAGCCCGGGACAATATGGGGGATGAAGTCGCGCGACAGCAGCAGAACGCAAACGGGCTCGTTCTTTTGATTCTCGGTCCGGACACGCTGGCCCGCCGGGTGCGACCCGCACTTGCGGCGGCGCTGGACACCGTCTGGCACCATCTGGAACTGGGCGAGACCAAGGTGGCGCTCGTCTTTGTGCTCGATCTCGCGACCATGCGCGGCACCACCCGCGCCTTCTACGTCTTCCCCGATTCCAGCGACCGCACGACCTGCGCGGTGTGGCAAACCGGCTGGTACGGGTCTTGGATCCGCGCCGGCCGGCCGGTCCCTGCCGGCGCGCAATTTTCCGCCTGGCTGCAGAACACGTTGGGGCCGTGCGCATTTTACGCGGCGTTCGGATCGCCCGGCCGGCCGGTGCGCCAGTGGATGGCGGAGCGAAACTTCGACCTCGCGCTGTACCCTACGTGGGCGCCGAGCGACCGGCCGAATGCAACCGAGCGCTCGCGCTTCGGACCGCGCGGCTGGTGGTGGGATGCGATTTACCGGTCGCCGCCCGCGACGGTCGGCTGTCTCGGCGGACGGGCACCGGCTTGTCGCGCGGCCGTGCTGCGTGGCACCGAGCCGACGGTGGACTCGGTCGCTCGAGTTGTGGAGTCAGAGGGGCGCTGGTGGCTGGGCCAATCGTTGATTCCGGGCGAGCGGTACCTCGCGGACGTCGCGGCTGAGATCGGCCCCGAGCGCTTCTTGCGATTCTGGAACTCGCCGTTGCCCGTGGACACCTCGCTCACCCTCGCGTTGGGCAAGCCCATCGGCGACTGGACCGCGGCCTGGGAGCGTCGTTTCTCCCGGCCGCTGCCGCTCGGCCCAGCGGCGCCGCTGGGCGCGACCACGCTCGCGCTGCTCATCGCCGCGATCGCGGTGGCGCTCGCCGCCGCGGCCGCATCGCGCCGCCAGGTCCGATGAGGCGCGCGGGCGTGCTGGCCGCGACGGCAGTGGTGGCTCTGAGCGCGACTGCCTTCGCTCAGGGCAATCGGTGGCAACAACAAGTGCAACAGCAGCTGACCCGGGCCGTGGTGGCGTTTCGGGCGCAGCAGTTCGCGCGCCAAGAACTGAGCCGCCAGGCCGCGCTCAACAATGAGGAGAGCGAGACGTTCCGCCTGAGGCTGCAAGCGGGCGTCCCCTACTCGTTCATCGGCGTGTGCGACGTCGACTGCGAGCGGCTCGCGCTCACGGTCTCGACCGCCGCGGGCAACGATCTCGCCGTCGATCAGTCTAGCGGCGCCCTGCCCGTGGTCGCGTTCACTCCCACCATGACGGCCTCGTACCGCGTGACCGTTCGCATGGCTGCGTGCCGCGTGAGTCCGTGCTGGTACGGGGTGGCCGTCCTGCGAAAGTAGAGCGACCTTCCCGCCTTCACGGATTCCCGAGGACCCCGTGTTCCGATGCGTCGCTGCCGGCCTCGCACTCTGGTGCGCGGCAAGCCTCGCCTCCGCGCAGCAACCCGCCGACACCGCGAAAGCGTCGCAGGATTCGACGCTCCAGGTGTTCCTCGATTGTCCTGGCTTCATGGCGGGCTGCGACTTCGACTACGTCCGCACGGAGATTACGTTCGTCAACTGGGTGCGCCAACGCGAGGACGCGCACGTCCACGTGCTCGTCACGTCACAGGAGACGGGCGGCGGCGGCCAGGAATACACCATCGCCTTCATCGGACTGCGGCAGTTCGCGCACACCGCGGACACGCTGCGCTACCTCGGCGCGCGCACCAGCACCAGCGACGAAACGCGGACCGGCGTGGTCCGCGTGCTGAAACTCGGGCTGATGCGCTTCGTCGCGCGGACGCCGCTCGCAACCAAGATCGAGATCACCTACACCGCCGCGGCCGCGGCGGGCGCGCCGGCGCACGACCCGTGGAATTACTGGGTGTTTCGCATCTCCGAGAACGGCAACTATTCCGCGGAGGCGTCCAGCAACTCTCTCTCCCTCTACAACTCGCTATCCGCCAACCGCACCACCGCCGCGTGGAAGATGAACTTCAGCGCCAACTACCAGTACAGCGGAAGCATCTATCACATCCCCGTGTACGACACGCTCGGCAACCAGACGGGCACCATGACGATCAACAGCATCAGGCGGAGCGTGGGAGCCGACGGGCTCGTGGTGAAGAGCCTCGGCCCGCGCTGGTCCGCCGGCGCGACCGTCTCCGCCGCGCAATCCACGCGGCGCAACTACCGCTTGCTCGCGACCCTCGCCCCGGCCCTCGAATACGATCTCTGGCCGTACAGCGAGTCCACGCGTCGCCGGCTCACGCTGCAGTACGCCCTCGGCGTCGCGGTGGCGCGCTACACCGACACGACCATTTACGGTAAGACCCGCGAGACCCTCTTCAGTCAGACCCTGTCCCTATCGCTCAACGTGACGCAGCCGTGGGGCTCGGCGAGCGGGTCGCTCGAGGGCGCGACCTACCTCCACGATCTCACGAAACGGCACTTGAGCTTCTTCGGCGGGGCCAACGTACGCATCGTCAAGGGCCTGTCGGTCAACTTCATCGGTTCGATCTCACTAATCCACGACCAGCTCAACCTGTCCAAGGAGCTGGTGGGCACGAACGACGTGCTGCTGGCACGCCGCCAGCTGGCCACCAACTACTCCTACTTCACGTTCTTCGGCCTGAGCTATTCGTTCGGATCCACCATCAACAATGTCGTGAATCGGCGCTTCGACCGCGGCGCGAGCTTCTTCTTCTCGAATTGAGCCCGTTTTCCCCGCTAGAAACGGATAGATCGCCCTGCGCCCCGCGGCTATCTTTTCCTCCATGACGGCCGCTGCTTCCCGTTCGACCACCCCCGCCAGTCGCTGGCGCATCGTGCTGGCGCGCGACCGCCGCTACGACGGCCGCTTTGTTTACGCCGTGCGGTCCACGGGGATTTACTGCCGGCCGTCCTGCCCCAGCCGCCGGCCGCGGCGCGCGCAGGTGGCGTTCTTCGCGGCGCCCGCCGACGCAGAGGAAGCGGGATTCCGCGCCTGCCGCCGCTGTCACCCGAAGGACGTCGCGACAAGCGACGCGGTCACTGCGTTGGTGCGCGCTGCGTGTGGGCGCATCGATGCCGCGCTTGAGCGCACCCTCGCGCCGCTGGCGCGCGAGCTCGGCGCCAGCCCATTCCAACTCACTCGCGCCTTCCGCCGCGTGCTCGGCGTGACGCCGCAGCAGTATCGCGACGCGCGCCGGCGCGAGCGCTTACGAACCGAACTGAAACGGAGGAAACACGTGGGACCGGCTGTCTACGAAGCGGGCTTCGGCTCGTCGAGCCGCGTATACGAACGCGCGGATGATCACCTGGGCATGACGCCCAGAACCTACGGACGCGGCGCGCCCGGCATCACCATCCATTACGCCGTCGTGCCGTCGCCGCTGGGGCGCCTGCTGGTCGGTGCCACCGAGCGCGGCGTGTGCTTCGTCAGTCTCGGCGACGCGGTCGAGCCGCTGGAGCGGGCGCTGAAGTCCGAGTTCCCCGGGGCGCGGCTGCTGCGCGACGCGCACGGGCTGGGCCGCTGGACCGGTGCCATCGTCAAGCATTTGGAAGGGCGCGCGCCGCAGTTCGATGTCCCGCTCGACGTGCAGGCAACGGCGTTTCAGCGCCGCGTGTGGGAGGAGCTGCAGCAGATTCCCTACGGACAGACGCGGTCCTATGCAGAGGTCGCCCGGCGCATCGGCCGGCCCCAGGCGACGCGGGCCGTGGCACAGGCCTGCGCCACGAACCCAGCGGCCGTCGTCATCCCCTGCCATCGCGTCGTGCGCACCGACGGCGCCCTCGGCGGGTACCGCTGGGGCGTCGAGCGTAAGCGCGCGCTGCTAAAACAAGAGGCGGCGCGCTAGGGGGCTACGCCTTCTTGCGCACCACGCGCCAGTCGCCGTGCTGCGTGTATCCGCCGGTCTCGTGGTGCGAAGAGTAGGTGCCTTGCAGCGTGTCGCCCTTAAGCGCGCCCTCGAACGTCGTGTACAAGGGGCAATTGCAGTCGGGGTCGGTGTAGGGATCGAGCCGGCCGCTGACGCGGCCGCCCGTCACCCGCAAGAACGTGATGCCGATCGCCTGGCCCGAACGCACGGCGGGTTGCCCGACCGCCGTGGGATCGCCCGCGGCACGGCGCAGACCGATCACCGCTGGGTCCATCAGTACGTCGCCGTGCGAGGAATCCTTCCCCGGCGCGATGTGAAAGAAAATGCTGCCGCTGCGGCCGGTTTCGACGCTCGAGTATTGACCTTCCCATTCCCCCGCGAGCTGCGCCACATCGGACGGCGCGCCCACGACCGGCACCGGCGGCGATGGCGCGGCGCAGGCGGCGAGCGCCGCCGTCAGACTCGCGATTCCGATTCCCCTGCGCATGTGATCTCCCCGTTGCGTGAGTGACGGCCGTGTGTCGAACGTAGCACGCCGTTCCGTGTTGGACGAGTGAGAAGAGCGGACGGTTGCTTCAGAAAGCGGCATTTGCCGCTGCTGCGGGGGCCCTCTAGGTTCCGCTCGTGACCCCGATCTTTCGCGCCGTGGTGACGACCGTCGTGCCCGATGCGGTCACGCTCGACGCCACCGCCTGGACCGAGATCGACACGATCGTCGCCGGCCAGCTGGCGCAGCGCCCCGCGGCGTTGCGGCGTCAGCTCGGCGCCCTGCTGGTGCTCGTGCAATGGCTGCCGGTGCTGCGTTACGGCCGCCCGTTTACGGCGCTCGATGCCACGCGCCGCACGCGCGTGCTGGCCACGCTGGAGCGCGCCCCCGCGCTGCTGCTGCGGCGCGGGATCTGGGGCCTGCGCACCCTGGCCCTGCTCGGCTATTACGTCCGGCCCGCCGCTGCCGCGGAGATCGGGTATCGCGGCGACCCCGGCGGCTGGGGGGCGCGGACGTGACCGACCACGCCTACGACGTCGTGATCATCGGCTCGGGCGCGGGCGGCGGCACCGTCGCCACGGCGCTCGCGCCGCTGGTGCGCGACGGCCTGCGTGTGCTGGTGCTCGAGCAGGGGCCACGGTTCCGCGATCACGAGTTCACCGGCCGCGAGTTCGAGATGGCGTCGGCGCTGTATCGCGACGGCGGCGGCTTCCTCACCGCGCAGGGCACAATGACGCTCGCCTTCGCGTACGCGTACGGCGGGTCCACCGTCGTGTACACGGGGACGTCGCTCACGGCGCCGGAGCGCGTGATCGCCGGGTGGCGGGTGCCGGGACTCACGCACGCCGATCTGCTCGGGCGGTCGCGGCGCTACCTCGACGAGAACAACGTCCACCTGCTCCCGGCCGAGGAGATCAACGACAACAACCGCCTGTTCGTCGCCGGTGGACGCAAGGCCGGCTATCACGTCGAGCAGTTCCCGGTGAACGTGAAGGGCTGCCGCGGGTCCTCGTTGTGCAACCTGGGTTGCCCCAATCAGGCGAAACAGGGCACCAACCGCGTGCAGCTACCCGCCGCCGAACGGTCGGGCGTCGAAGTCGTGACGCGCGCCGAAGCGCTGCGGATCGAGGGGGACCGCACGGTCGTGGTGCGGGTGCACGCCACGCCGGCCGGGGGCAAGGGCGCGCCGTCGGAGTGGCCGGTGGGCGAGCACCGCGTGCGCGCCCGCATAGTGGTCAGCGCGGGCGGCGCCGTCGGTTCACCCGCCCTCTTGCTGCGCTCACGGCTGCCGCAGCCGCTGCCGCGCCTGGGCGCGGGCTTCACCTGCCACCCTGCCTTGATCCTCGTGGCGGAGCATCCGCGACCGATCAGCAACGACGTGGGCCACCCGAAGAGCTACTTCGTGGATCGCGCCGTGCCGGAGCGCTTCGTGCTCGAGACCTGCATGTACTTCCCCTTCACCACGGCCAAGAGCCTGACCGGCTTCGGCGCTTCACACCGGACCGTGATGCGCGCCTTCCCGCGGCTGCAGATGATTCTGGTGCTAGCGTGCGACCGCGCCACGCCCGGCAACCGCGTCGCGGTCGACCGCAGCGGGGCGCCCGTGGTGCACTACCGCTTCACCGAAGAGACGATCGGTGGCCTGGTGCGCGGGGCCAAAGCATCGGCCAAGATCTTCTTCGCCGCGGGCGCCGTGCGCGTGCACGCGCCGTTCGCCGATCCGCCGCTGATTGCGGCGGGTGACGCGGCGCGCCTCGATGAGCTGATTGCACGGCGCCACTGGCTGGAAGGGCGGGTCACCGTGTCGGCCGCTCACTTGATGGGCGGCTGCGGCATGGGCAGCGGATCGGTCGATTCGGTGACGGACTCCTGGGGACGGGTGCACGGCATGCCGTGGCTGCGCGTCGCCGACGCGAGTCTCTTCCCCGACTCACTCGAGATCAATCCCTACGTGACGATCATGGCGCTCGCCGACCGCGTGGCCGAGGGCATCCGCACCGATCTCCCCGCACTCAACGCCGTGCCTGCCTGAGAATCGCGGCGGCCGAGCGATCGATATCGGCGGCCGTCGTGGACCAATTGCTCACCGACACCCGCATCGCCCCGCGGCCGTGCCACGTGGTGCCTGCGAGCCAACAGGTGCCGTCCTCCTGCACCCGATCGATCACGGTTCGCGTGAAAGCATCGGCGTCCCCGCCGTCGGGCGGCGTGAAACGCGCGAGCACCTGATTCAACACCACCTCGTTGAGGATTTCGACGCCCGGCGCCGCCCGGAGGACTCCCGCCATGCGACGGGCGAGCGTGCAGCAGCGCTCGACCAGCTCCGCCGCGCCGCGGCGGCCCAGCGAACGCAGCGCCGCATACACCGCAAAGCCACGGGCGCGGCGCGACAACTCCGGCACCCAGTCGAGCGCATCGCGCCGCCCCGCGTCACCCGCGACCAGATACGCCGCGCCGATCGACATCGCCGCGCGATGTACGGCGGCGTCCTTCACGATCGCAAACCCGGAGTCGTACGGCACGTTGAGCCACTTATGGCCGTCCGAGGCCCAGGAATCGGCGCCGGCGACGCCGGCGGTGAGATGGTGGTGCGCCGGGCTTGCCGCCGCCCAGAGGCCGAACGCGCCGTCGACATGCAGCCACGCCTCGCGCTCGCGGGCCAATGACGCAATCTCCTCGAGCGGATCGAACGCGCCCGTATTCACGTTGCCCGCCTGCGCGCACACGATGGTGGGTCCGACACACGTGGCGAGCACGTCGCGCAGGGCGTCCGTCCGCATGCGGCCCTGCCCGTCGGTCGCGACGCGCCGCGCGGTGGCGGCGCCGAGGCCCAGGTAGCGCAGCGCGGAGAAAATGGTCGCATGTGCTTCGTCGCCCACAACAACATTGACGACAGGGGCGCCTTGCAGACCCCGTTGCTCCACATCCCAGCCGGCGCGGTCGAGCACCGCGTGACGGGCAGCGGCGAGACACGTGAAGTTCGCCATCTGCCCGCCGGTCACGAAGCCAACGCTCGCGGTGGTGGGCAGGCCGAACAAATCGAGCAGCCACCCCGCCGCGACGTCCTCGACGATCGCCGCCGCGGGCGAGTCCACCCACAAGCCGGCGTTCTGATCCCACGCGGACGTCAGCCAATCGGCGGCGGTGGCGACGGGCAGACTGCCGCCGATCACGAAACCGAAGTAGCGCGGGCCCGCCATCGCGACGATGCCAGGGTCGGCGGCGCGGAACAGCTCATCGATCACTTGCACCGGCGGCACACCCGTGTCCGGGAGCGGGAGCACCAGCGTGCGCCGCAGGTCGGCGAGCGAGCCGGATTCGCGCACGGGGCGCGCCGGCAGTGTGGCGAGAAAGGATCGCGCGAGCTCGGCGGCCCGCGCCAGCGGAGCGAAGTCGTTCATGGTATCATTTTCCTCAGACTCCGACCGCAAGGCAAATGGCCCAAACGGACGAAACGTCGGACGTGCTGGTGATCGGCGCGGGGCCCGGCGGCCTCGCGACGTCGCAACAGCTCGCCGCGCGCGGCATCGCCCACCGCGTCCTGGAGCGCGGCGACGTGGTTGGCTACACCTGGGCGAACCTGTACGACAGTCTGACGCTGCACACCGGCAAGCGGATGTCGAACCTGCCCGGCCGCCGGTTTCCCCGCCATTACGCCACCTTCGTCCCCCGGCCCGATTTCTGGGAATACCTGCGCAGCTACGCCGAGTCGTTCGGGTTGCCAGTGCAGGTCCGCTCGCCCGTGACGCGGCTTGACCGCGCGGACGGCGGCTGGCGCGCCACCACGCCCCGGGGCACGCTGCGCGCCCGCGCGGTGGTGGTGGCGACCGGCATCGTCGCCAACCCCCTGTTGCCGCACATCCCCGGCCGCGAGCGGTTCGGGGGCCACCTGCTGCACAGCGTGGAGTACCGCCGGCCGCAGCCGTTCGTGGGGCGCCGCGTGCTGGTGGTCGGGGTGGGCAACTCGGGGGCGGAAATCGGCAGCGAGCTGGCACGGGCGGGCGCGCACGTCACGCTCGCCGTCCGTTCCGGCGCGAACGTCGTGCCCAAGTCCTTGTTCGGCGTGCCGCTGCAGTACCTCGCGTATTGGATCCGCAAACTGCCGCGCCCGGCGCAGCTGGCGATCGTTGGGGCGATCGGCAAGATCACGGTGCTGCGCCGCGGGCCGCCGGTCCTGCCGCGGCCGGCGCACAGCCCGCTCGATGCGATCCCCGTCATCGGCTTTCATCTCGTCGATGCCATCAAGGCGGGCCTCGTCGCGGTGCGGCCAGGCGTCGCCGAATTCACTGCCGACGGTGCGCGTTTCGTGGATGGCACGAGCGCGCCGTTCGACGACGTGATTCTCGCGACGGGCTTCGCGCCCGCGCTGGCGCCGCTCGCGGGGCTCGTTCAGACCGACCGCAAGGGGTTCGCACTGCGGACCGACCGCATCACCAGCGCCGATCAGCCGCAGCTCTATTTCGTGGGCCACAACTACGATGCCACGGGCGGGCTGTACAACATCAACATCGATTCGCAGCTTGCGGCGGCGCGCCTCGCGGCGACATTGTCCTGATGCGCACATCCTTCTTGGTGCTCTTCGTGCTGACGGCCCCGGCCGCGGCCCAGGTCCCTGCCACCGACATCTTCGTCGCCACGCTAAAAGTCACCACGGGTCCGAGTGGGGCGGCGCAATGGCAGGTGGGGCCGCCCGTGAACGTCACGCACCGCCCCGGCTACGACAACCAGCCGTGCTTCCTGCCCGGGGGCCACGCCTTCCTCTATACGGTGATCGGCGACGACGCCCAGGCAGACATCTACCGTTACGACCTGGCCGCGGGGAAGAGCACGCGGCTCACCGCCACCCCCGAGAGCGAATACTCCCCGACCCCGCTGCCCGATGGCCGGGGCTTCTCGGTGGTCCGCGTGGAAGCCGACTCCACGCAACGGCTGTGGGCGTTCGACCTCGACGGCTCGCATCCGCGCTTGCTCCTGCCCGGCGTGAAGCCCGTGGGCTACCACGCGTGGATCGACTCCGTCACCGTCGCGCTGTTCGTGCTCGGCACCCCCGCCACGTTGCAGCTCGCGGACCTGCGCACCGGCAAGGCAGACACGGTCGTCCGCGACGTGGGCCGCTCGCCGCAGCGCGTGCCGGGGCGCGCCGCGGTGAGCGTGGTATGGCGCCGCGATTCCACGGCCCGATGGATCGCGATCGTCGATGCCACAACGCGCACACCGCAGCCGTTCGCGCCACTGCCCGACAGCGCTGACTTTCACGCTTGGACGCCGGACGGCACGCTGCTCGCGAGCGCGGGCACACGGGTACTGCGTTGGGATCCGCAGGCGGCTCGTTGGGTGCCGATCGCCGACTTCGCGGCAGCGGGACTCACGAGCATCACCCGTCTCGCCGTGAGCCCGAGCGGCGCCCACCTCGCCCTCGTCGCGATTCCCGCAGCGCGCTGAGCAGGCCCGCACCCTGCCATACAGGCGGAACCTGAGGCGGACCGCCTGGTCCCTCCTTTCGCCCCATCGGTTCCGATGCCATTTTGGGCCCATGACAGTCACCCAAGTGAAGTTCGCCACGAAGACGTCGACCGACTTCGTCAACGAGATGAAGGAGCGGGTCGAGCAGTATTTCGCCGAACGCGGCTTGTCGGACAAGGCGAACGCGGCGATGGTCCTCAAGACCTTCGTGATGCTGGGGGTGACGTTCGGCTGCTACGGGTTGATTCTCACCAACCGCTTCTCGCCGCTCGCGATGCTGGGTCTGGCGATCGTGATGGGCGTGGGCCTCGCCGGCATCGGGTTCGCGGTCTCGCACGACGCGCTGCACGGCGCCTACTCGCACAATCCGCGCATCAACCGGTTGATCGGCTTCACGTTCGACCTGCTGGGCGCGAACAGCTACATGTGGAAAATCACCCACAACGTGATTCACCACACGTACACGAACATTCACGGCATCGACGAAGACCTCGCTGTGTCGCCGATGATCCGGCTGTCGCCGCGCTCGGAGTGGCATCCGATTCACCGCGTGCAGCACTGGCTCGCCTTCATCTTGTACAGCTTCTCCACGCTGTTCTGGGTGTTCGTGAAGGACTACAAGTATTTCCTGCAGCGGGACCTGGGGCCGTACAAGGACAAGAAACACCCGGCGTCGGAATGGGCGATTCTCGTGGTCGGGAAGCTCTTCTACTACGGCTGGGCGATCGTGGTGCCGCTACTCGTCATTACGGTCGTGCCCTGGTGGCAGGTGCTGATCGGCTACGTCGCGATGAACGCGACTGCCGGGCTGATTCTGGGCGTGGTGTTCCAGTTGGCGCACGTCGTCGAAGGGCCCGAGCATCCGGCGCCCGATTGCCACGGCTGCATGTGCGACGCGTGGGCGGTGCATCAGCTGCAGACGACGTCGAACTTCGCCACCGGCAACAGGTTGCTCTCGTGGTACGTGGGTGGCCTCAATTACCAAGTCGAGCACCACCTGTTCCCGCGTACCTGCAGCGTGCACTACCCCGCGATCACATCCATCGTCCGCGACGTCGCCCGCAAGTACGGCGTGGTCTACCACGTGCAGCCGACGCTGTCGGCAGCCATCCGGTCACACTACCGCACCCTCAAGAAGCACGCGGATCCGGCGTATCAGCTGGCGTAGCTAGCGCGCTCCCCCGATCCACCGCACCAGGTCGTCGATCACGACGGGCGCCACGTGCCCGCCGGGGCCTTGGTATTCCTGCGGCGTGGCCTTGCCGGTTCCCGTCACAAATAGATGATTGAGATCCGGGTAGGCTTTGAGCGTCACATCGCGCCGCCCGGCGAGCGCCCCCTGCCACAGCGCGAAGTCGGCCATGGTCGACTGATAGTCCCGCCCCCCCTGCAGTATGAGCATGCGCGTCTTGAGGGTGCGCGCGCGGTCGGTGACGCGCAGCGTGTCGAGCTGATACCAGTACGCCGCGGGCACGCCAAGGACCACGGAATCGGGCGGCAGAGTGTGGGCTTCGAGTGCCGGCAGCTGCGCCAGGATCTGCTTGGTCCCGGGGTCCGCTCCGCCTGAGAGCGAGTCGATATAGCGGATCTGATCGCGCAGCACATCCGCGAAGCGACGGGCGGGGCCCGCGAGCAGGATGACTCCTGCCAGGTGGCCGTCGCGCGCGGCGATGGTCGGCGCGAGCATGGCGCCGAGCGAATGCCCCAGCACAAACACGCGGGCGGAATCGAGCACGCTCGCCGAGCGCGCCAGATAGAGGGCGGCGCGCGCGTCGTCGATCACTTCGGCGTCGAGCGTGATGAAGCGCGACAGCATCCGCGCGCCGTACACGCGCGTGCGTTTGTCGTAGCGCACGACGGCGATGCCGCGCGACGCCAGGCCCCAGGCGAGATCCCGGAATGGGCGGTTGCCGCCGATTGTCTCGTCGCGGTCGTTGGGGCCCGACCCGTGCACCAGCACCACCACCGGGAACGGTCCCGCACCCTTCGGGATGGTGATCGTCCCGGGCAGGAGCCACGGTTCCTTGCCCACCTGAATGTCGCGCTCGGTGAACCGGGTCGTGTCAACGTAGCCCGGCGGCTGGTATGCGGACTCGAGCGGGTGGATGAAGAACCCGGTGACCTTGAGATGCGGTGTCAGCGCGACCCGCACGCCCATCGGCTGCGACGCGAAGCCGGCGATCAACTCGACGATCGTGAGCGTATCGCGCGTGGCGACGCTGCCGCGATCGAGGCGGCCGAGCTTCCCATACTGTTGCGTGACCGCGCCCCAGATCACACGCAGCCGCTCGGCGGACATCAGGCCGGCCGGCACGGCGGCGTCGATCTGTGCCGCCGCCGAGTCGAAGCCGCCGGCGTCGAGCCGCCGCACCCAGGCCAGCGCGGCGTCGACCGGATCGTTCGTGGGCCCCTGCACCAGCGCGAGCATCATCAGTGTCTTGGCGAGCATGGCGCGCAATATACCGTATGTTTGGGCGCGCCATGACCGCCGCTCCCGCCCCCACGCCGCGCTCCGACCACCGCGCCGCCGTCACCGCCGGATTCCTCGGCTGGACGCTGGACGCGTTCGATTTCTTCCTGGTCGTGATGTGTCTGACGGCGATCGCCAAGGAGTTCGGTAAGTCCGACGCGCAGGTCGCGTTCTCGCTCACGCTCACGCTGATCTTCCGGCCAGTGGGCGCGTTCATCTTCGGCCTGCTGGCGGATCGCTACGGCCGCCGGCTGCCGCTGATGATCGACTTGGTCTTCTACTCCCTGATCGAAGTCCTCACGGGATTCGCGCCCAGCTTCACCACGTTCCTCGTGTTGCGCGCGCTGTTCGGCATCGGGATGGGCGGGGAGTGGGGCGTGGGCGCGTCGCTCGTGATGGAGAAAGTGCCGCCGCGGCTCCGAGGCGTGCTGTCGGGTCTGCTGCAACAGGGGTATGCCGCGGGGTACCTGCTGGCGGCGTTGTGCTACTTCGTCGTGTTCCCACGATGGGGGTGGCGTCCGCTGTTCTTCATCGGCGGGCTGCCGGCGCTGCTGGCGCTGTTCGTGCGCGCGCGCGTGACGGAGTCCGACGTGTGGCGCCGTACGCGCCACCACAATTGGACCGACATCGGCCGGACCATCGTACGGCACATGCCGCTCTTTCTCTACCTCGTCGTGTTGATGACGATGATGAACGCCGTCTCGCACGGGACGCAGGATCTCTACCCCGCGTTTCTGCAGCGCGACTGGGGCTTCACACCGCAGCGGCGGGCGGTGCTCACCGCCATCTCGATGGTGGGCGCACTGACGGGCGGCGTATTGAGCGGTTTCCTATCCGACCGCTGGGGCCGCCGCCGCACGATCGTGGTGGCACTGGGCGGCGCGCTCGCGGCGATTCCACTGTGGGCGTTCGCGCCCAACCTCGCGCTGCTCGTCATCGGCGCGTTCGTGATGCAGTTCATGGTGCAGGGCGCCTGGGGCGTGATTCCGGCGCACATCACCGAGCTGTCGCCCGACTCGGTGCGCGGCTTTCTCCCGGGTTTCGCGTACCAATGCGGCGCCTGTCTCGCCGGCACCCTGCCCTACCTCCAGGCGCGCGTCGCCGCCCGGCTAACTTACTCGTGGGCGATGGCCCTGTCGGCGGGCACGGTCTTCGTGTTGTGCGCCCTGGTCGCGTGGCTCGGACGGGAACGGCGCGGCATCACCTACGGCGCGGGGTGACCCCACGCGCTGTGCCCCCCGTCACTAGACGCCTGACGCAAAACCCGACACTCACACTGCGGCCTCGCAGGGGGCATGCTCCTTGCGCAGGGGTGGGAAACGTGAATCTTGTGCGAACCTGGAGGAGACTTTGCGGCTGACGGGTTCTTGGGAAAAGGTGGTTTCGGGGCAACTGGGGTCGATGCGGCTCGCGAGCATCCGCAGCAAGATGCTCGTTTTTGCCGTCATCGCCACGTTGGTGCCCTCGGTCAGCACGACGTGGGTGTTCTACGTCCAGAACCGCCACGCCCAGAGCGACAAGATCGGCGAGCAGCTCGCGACGCTGAGCACTGAGGCGACGCGCGAGCTCGATCTGTGGCTCAAGGAGCGCGATCTCGACCTGAAGGTGTTCGCGAGCTCCGACGAAGCGGCCAACGTCACCCGCGCCAGCACGAGCCGGCCCGCGCTGGCGCGCGCCGCGGGCTACCTGACCTCGGTTCGCCAGAAGTACACAGACTACTATGAAGAGTTGATGGTCGTCGGGATGGACGGGCACGTCATCGCCACCAGCGGCGGCACCGCCGGCACGGTCGATCTCCCCCGCGATTGGCAGAAGGAAATCCGCGGTGGGACCTCCGTCCTCAGTGACGTGACGTGGGACTCGACGCGCAGCAAGGCGATCATGCTCGCCGCCGTCCCCATCCATCTCGCCTCCGGCCAGACGCTTGGCGCCCTGACGGCGCGCGTGAATCTCGCCACCGTTGAGACCATCCTCCGACGCTTCCAGCCCGCGGTCGGACGCACCTACATCGCTGCGGAAGATGGTCATCTGGTGAGCAGCTCGGCGGGATCGAGCGACGCGCTGCTGCAGGCCAGGCTCCCGACCGGCGCGATGAAGCTCCTCACGGCGCGCCCCGGCGCCACGGTGCAGTTCACCGATCCCGAAGGCGTCCAGGTCGCGGGCGTGCTGGCACCGCTGTCGCGATTCCACTGGGTCATCCTGGCCGAGGAGCCCCTGGCCGAGGCGTACCGGCAGGTCAACCGGCTGCGCAACGCGACCATTCTGGTGCTGGGCGCCCTGCTGCTCGGCGTCGGCTCAATCGCCTACATCCTCGGCTTGCTGATCGTGCGGCCCTTGAACCGGCTCAGCGCGGGCGCCGCCAAAGTCGCCGCGGGCGATCTGTCGGTCGACCTGCCGGTGGTGGGCGGCGGCGAAGTCACCTACCTCACCGAAGTGTTCAACGACATGGTGAAGCGGCTGCGCGAGGGACGCGAAGCCCTGGACGCGATCAATGAGACACTGCGGGTGAAGAACGAGGAGCTGCAGCGGTTGTCGCTGACCGACGGCTTGACGGGCCTCGACAACCGGCGCCAGCTGATGCAGACGCTCGAGTCCGAAGTCGAGCGGTTCCGCCGCCACGGGCACGGCTTCGCGGTCGTGATGCTGGACGTGGACCACTTCAAAGACTACAACGACAGCCACGGCCACCTCGCCGGCGACGCCGTCCTCACCCGGGTCGGCGGCCTGCTGCGCGAGTGCACGCGCGGTGTGGACTGCTCGGCGCGCTACGGGGGCGAGGAGTTCGTGCTGGTGTTGCCGGAAACCGGTGTGGATCGCGCCGTCGAAGTCGCGGAGCGCATCCGCGCACGCCTGGCCAAGGAAGGATTTGCCAACGGGCGCATCACGTTATCGGCCGGCGTCGCGCAGTTTCCGAAGGACGGGGAGACGCCGGAGAGCATCCTCTCGAGCGCCGACGCGGCGTTGTACCGCGCCAAGGGTGAGGGACGGGATCGCGTGGTGCTGGCCGATGGGCCGACTCAGGCCCGGCCCGCGAACGCGGATCGCAAGCTGCGGAAGAAGTAGCCTACCGCCGGTCGATGAGGCTGTGGAACACCCAGCCCGCGCGCCCGGTCGCGTCGCTCACGCGCACCCACAGATCGACATACGAGTAACCGGTCACCGGCGCGCCCGCGTCGAGGGAGAAGACCACGCGCGCGCTCGAGCTGGGGCCTTCGCGCACGTTGGCACGCCCGGTGGTCTTGAGCTCGAGCGGCAGCGCGAACAGCACTTCACCGGGGCGCAGGTCCGCCTGCGCGCCGCCGACCAGCAAGCGGTCGCGTCCCGCGCTGGCCAGACCCTTGGCCTGGTTGGCGAGGTAGAGCGCGCCCCCGTAGTTCTGCTTGTCGAACTCGACCTGGCCCGACTGCAGCAGATTCGCGGCTTGCGCGACTTCCGGCGCGCCCTGAGCGCCGGTCGTGCCGCGCAACGTCTGCAGCGACACTTCGGCCTCCGCCATCGCCGAAGCCGCCTCCGCCCGGCTCGCCGTGGTCTGCAGCTTGGCGAGCGTGCGGACGATCTCCTGCCGCGCCTCGTCCAGCCGCGATTGCAGTTGCTCGATCACGGCGTCGCGCTCGAGCAACCGCAGCTCCATGCGGGCGACCTGTTGTTCGAGCTGGGGATCGCGCACGGTCACGGTTTCCGCGGCCGACCGACGTGCCGGTGCGGGCGCGGTGTTGGGCTTCCCGCTATGGCAGCCCGCGCCGACGGCGCAGACCACCACCAGCGGGACCAGCAGGCTGTGGGCGCGAACAGTCATTAGGGCCTGGTTCCGGGTGCGACTGGTAGGCCCTAAAGCTCGCCCCACCCCGCGTCGGGCGCAACCAGCCGCTCGAATTCATGCAGTCGCCCTACGTCCACCGCCAGCATGCCGTCAGGTCCGGACGGCTGGAACACATCGGTGAAGCGCGCGTGCCACACGATTTCGTGCGGCTTGTAGGACGAGCGAGCGTGCACGCGCTGCGCGAACGTCTCGTCGGTCCCCTGCAGCAGCACGAGAAATTCCGCATCCTCCGCTTCGAGCTGCTCCAGCGTGACACCCTGGAGCGGGCTGGTCTCATCGATGGGATGCACCACCGTCCACGTTAGCGGGAAGAATACGACCGCACGGCGCTCCAAGCCCAGCTCCAGGAACTCGCGTATGCGCCGGCCGCCACGCTCACGGGTGCGGCTGTAGAGGACCTTCGCGTCGAGCTCCACCAGCTCGTTCTTGTGCCGGTTGGCGATGCGGAACTCGAACGCCCGAATGCCGCGATACGGTGCGATCAGGGCCCAGCGGCTGAACAGGATCGCCGCGACGGGGCGCGAGAAGCGCGCGACATTGGCCGCGGTGCTCGCCGGCGCGATCTGACCGTAGCCGATCGTGCCGATCGTCTCGACGCTGAAGAAGAACGCCTTCAACAGGTGTGAGTCGCCCACCATCGGGCCCAAGAGGGCGCCCGGCCCGCACAGCAGGTACGCGCCCGCGAAGACCACGTTGGCCGCGAAGTACGCCGCCAGGACGAGGGCGAGGAAGCGGGGCCACGACATCGTGAGCAACGTGTGATACGCGCTCAGCGATTCGAAAAACCCCAGCCCGCGGCGGCGCACGTTGAACGTGCCGTCACGGTTGAGCAGGCGCAGCCGGCTCTCCTGCGTGACGACCGCGCCGAACCCCAGATCCCGGCTGTCGTCGGCGCCGCCCGGCGTCCCTGGGGGCGGGGCTGCCGTCACGGTCTGGACACGGGCGTCACGCGCAACATCACGGCGCCGTGCGCCGCGACGGTGGCGCTGACGTGCCCCGTGAACGTGCCGAGATCGGCGTGTGCCCAGAGGTCGCGCACGCGCGCGGGCCCGGCGATGCGCCCCAGCCGCCACCACGACGCCGTGATCACCGTCTGCAGGCCCGTCCGATTGAGGAGGACCACCGCGCGCGACCCGTCCTGCAGCGGCTTCATCCAGACCTGCAGCTCCGGCGGGCGCTCCCAGACGATCGTCCCCTGCGCGCCCAGGGAGTCCTGATCCACGGCGAGCACTTCACGATTCTCGAGAATGTCGCGCGTGGCCGCGGCGAGCGTGCGCACGTCGTTCCCCGCGATCAGCGGGGCCGCCATGACCGCCCAGAGGCTGAAATGCGCGCGATACTCGTCGTCGGTCATGCCGCCGTTGCCCACCTCGAGCATGTCGGGATCGTTCCAGGCGCCCGGTCCGGCCGCCGCCGCGTGCTGGGCGGAGATGTCGAGGTTCGACAGCATGCTGTTCCACCCGTCCTCGATGTCGTCGGTGGTGCGCCACAGATGGCCGGTCTTGGGCCCCCAGCTCCACGGCTCGTGCGAGCCCCATTCGCAAATGCTGAACACGATCGGGCGGCCGGCCTTGGCCAAGGCGTCGCGGAACTTGGCGTACTGCGCCGGCGCGTCGAGGCCTTCGGCGTAACACCAATCTTCCTTCACGTAATCGACGCCCCACTCCGCGAACGTGCGCGCGTCCTGCTCCTCGTGGCCGTACGTGCCGGGCCGGCCCTGGCAGGTTTTCCGCCCCGCGTCGGTGTAGATGCCAAACTTGAGCCCCCGGGCGTGGACGTAGTCGGCGAGCGGTTTGATGCCGCCCGGAAACCGCGCGGTGTCCGCGACCAGCCGTCCCTGCGCGTCGCGCGCCACCTGCCAGCAATCGTCGATCACCACGTACTGGTAGCCGGCGTCGCGCATGCCGTTGGCGGCCATCGCGTCGGCCGTCTCCCTGATGAGCTGAGCGCTTACGTCACAGCCAAAGTGATTCCAGCTGTTCCAGCCCATCGGCGGCGTGCGAGCGACGCCGTTGTCGAGCGGCACGAGCGTCCGGCGCCCGCCGGCCAATGCGACCGCCAGGAGTGCAGCCCAGGTCATGAAGCGAAGTGCTGTCATGTGAGAAATCCTCCCGGCGGGAAAGCTACGCCGGGGCGGACGCCGAGCTAGCGGAGGACGGCTAAATCAGGAGTTCTGCAGGAGCCGGTGGGCCCGGATGCGGGCCAGCTGCCGTAGCCACGCCGCCACAGTGCCGCGCTGCGGATCGAAATCGGGAGCGGTGCGACGCGCCTCGAGAAAGGCTTCTTCTACCGCATCCTCGGCCCGCGCGCGGTCGAGCAAGATGCCATAGGCGATCGCGTACACGGTCGTGGCGTAGCGGTGGACGAGCATCCCGAACGAGTTGTGGTCGTTCTGGTGCACCAAGCGGTGCAGCAGGTCGCGGTCCGGGGTGATGGGGCTCATGGTGCGTTCGTAATAAAGAGCACGAAACCGACCACAGGTAACGCCTGATGAGGGGGACCATCGGCCAGCAGAACTCTAAGATCTACAAGACTTTAGGGGTCGTTCCAATTCGGCAACGCGTTCCCAACCAGCGGAAACGGGTGGTTACGACACGCGCCCCACGCGCAGCGACAGCGGCCAGCGCACCGGTCGCGCGGTCTGCGGATCGCCCCAGGCCCGCGCCAGCTTCGAGCCGAAGGCGAGGATCGGCGCGCGTCCTTCCACCCGTTCCATCGCGCGCACCGCCGACCACGTGTCGACGTAGCCCAGCATATCGGTGAGCGTCCAGTCCACGCGGATCTCGAACGGCGGGGTCGCCAGCTCCGCGAACGGGAACGGCAACGAGCGGTAGCCGTCTTCCACCACCCGCCGCTCCGGGGGCCACAACGGACCCAGCGCCTCGGAGTAGAACTGGTCGATCAGCGGTCCGACGGTCGCGTCGGCCCGCACGTTTCCGTAGCTGACGAGCGCCACCACCGCGCCGGGACGCGCGACACGGCGCACTTCAGCGTAGTAACCCGGCAGGTCGAACCAATGCGCGGCCTGCGCGGCCACCGCGAGGTCGGCGATCCCGTCCGCCAAACCGCTCGCCTCCGCCGGCGCGCAGCGATACTCGACCTTGGGGTGGGCGGGGGCGTGGGCGATCTGCTCGGCACTGGCGTCGGTGGCGATGACACGATCGAAGCGCTGCGCTAGGAGGAGCGAGAGCTGGCCCGAGCCGCAGCCCGCGTCCCAGGCGAGCGCCCGGCCCGGCGCCAGGCCGGCCAGGGAGTCCACCAGGGCGGGCGGGTAGACCGGCCGGTATGCCGCGTAGCCGGCGGCGCGGTCGGAGAAGTGGTCTCGGAACGGACGCGTCGGGCCGCTCAGAGGCGGCTCGGCGGCGTGACGGGCGCGGTGGCCGCGGGGGCCTCGGGCTCCGGCGTGAAATCCTCGCCGGGATTGATGAACAGGTCCTTCTCGAAGCGGTATTGCTTGTCGTACAGCTGGCGGTAACGCCCGTGTTTGGCGAGCAGCTCCGTGTGGGTCCCGCGCTCCACGATTTCGCCGCCTTCCATCACCAGAATCTGATCGGCACTGCGGATGGTCGAGAGGCGGTGCGCGATGACGAACGTGGTGCGGCCGCGGCGCAGCGAGCGCAGGCCGTCCTGGATCGCCGCCTCGCTCTCCGAGTCCAGGCTGGACGTGGCTTCGTCGAGGATCAGGATGCGGGGGTCGGCGAGAATGGCGCGCGCGATGGACACGCGCTGGCGCTCGCCGCCCGACAGCTTCACGCCGCGCTCGCCCACGATCGTGTCGTACCCCTTCTCGAAGCGGCGGACGAAGTCGTCGCAGTGCGCGATGCGCGCCGCGTCCTCGATCTCGGCCCGGGTGGCGTGCGGGCGCGCGAACGCGATGTTCTCGGCCACGGTGCCGTCGAACAGGAAATTGTCCTGCAACACCACGCCCAGCTGGCGCCGGTAATCGCCCAGGCGCAACGCGTCGAGGGCCTGACCGTCCACCAGAATGCGGCCGGCCTTGGGACGGCTGAACGCCAGCACCAGCCCGATCAGCGTGCTCTTCCCCGCCCCCGAGGAGCCCACCAGCGCGGTGGTCGAGCTGGGCGGCGCGTGAAATGACACGTGCTTCAGGACGTCGCGGCCCGGCACGTATTCGAAGCTCACGTTCTCGAATACGATGTCGCCCTTCACGTCCTGGACGACCGCGCGGCTCGAGTCCTCGGCGTCCTCGGTCACGAGCTTGCGGATCTCGCGGATGCGGTCCAGGCCCGCGAAGGCCTCGGTGATCTGCGTCCCGATCGACGCGATGTTGATGAGCGGCAGCGCCACGAGACCCACGAAAATGCCGTACATGAACAGGTCGCCCAGAGTCATCTGCCCGGCGAGCACCGAACGCCCGCCCTCGAGGATCATCAGGATGCCGATCGCTCCGATGATGATGGTGGCGAACGAGCCGACGCTCGAGATGCCCGTCATGGTGGCGGCGATGTTGCGGAACAGGGTGTTGGCGCCACGCGTGAACACCAGCCGCTCGCCGCGCTCGGCGTGGTAGGCCTTCACGATGCGGATGCCGCCGAGCGTCTCGCCCAGTCGCCCCGTCACCTCGGCGTTGAGCTTGCCGCGCTCGCGGAACAGCGGCCGCAGCTTGGCGAATGCGTACGCCATGCCACCGCCGAAGCACCCCAGCAGCAGGATGGCGATCGCGGTGAGCCGCCAGTTGAGGACGAACAGCACTACCAGGGCGACCGCACCCGTCAGCAATCCGCCGATCAACTGCACCAGTCCCGTGCCGACGAGATTGCGAATGCCCTCGGCGTCGGTCATGATGCGGGAGATCAGGATGCCGCTCTTGGTCGAATCGAAGTAGCTAACGGGCAGCCGCAGCACGTACGCCTGGACGGTGCGGCGCATGTCGGTGATGGCGCGCTGGGCGGCGACGCCCAGGATCTGCGACAGCCCGAAGCCCGTGATCGCCTGTACCAGCGTCGCCACGCCCGCCGCCAGCGCCAGCGGCACGAGCAGCGCCGAGCGATGCTGACCGATGACCTTGTCGATCAGCCATTTCGTCGACGAGGGCATCACGAATCCGGCGGCCCGGTTGACGAGGAGCAGCACGAGGCCGAGCGACAGGCGCTTGCGGTGGGCGTATATCAGCCCGCGGGCTTCTTCCCACGCGCCCGGCGTGATGGCTTTCTTTGTCGGCTTGGTAGCGGCGTCGGCCATATACCAGAATCTAACCTGGGCGGGGGCCCCGTGTCTTTGCTTTCGCTTCGTATAGCGCGAGGTCGGCCGCACGGAGGAGCGTTTCGATGGTACCACCGTCGCGAGGGTAAACGGCGAAGCCCACGCTCACCGAGACCGTCGGTTTCTCACCATCGGCTGCCAGATGCTCGATCGCGCGCTGCGCGACCCCGCGCGCCTCGACTTCGTCGGTCTCGGGCAGGACGACCGCGAACTCGTCGCCGCCGTACCGCGCCGCGGTGTCGATCACCCGGCACGAGTGGCGCAGCGCTTCCGCCACGCGGCACAACGCCCGGCTGCCTGCCAGGTGGCCGTTCTTGTCGTTGATACGCTTCAGCTTGTCGACGTCGAGGAACAGCACGGCGAAGCCCCTCTCGGTGCGCTGCGAGCGCTTGACCTCCCCGTCGAGCACCGCGAGCAGTTGGCGGTAGTTGGCAAGCCCGGTGAGCGAGTCGCTCACCGCGAGGCGCCGCAGCTCTTCGGTCGCCACGCGTCGCTCCGCGACCACGGCGGCCAGCGTCAGCGTCATCACCGCGCTCACGCCCGTGAATGCCTGCAACAAGAGCAGCGACTCGTTGCGCGTGGCCCGCACGAACGGACCCAAGCCGTGCAGCGTCCCCCAGATCGCCATCCCCGAAAGGATCAGGGTGGCTGTGGCCGCCTCGCGCCGCCCGAACCGGAACGCCGCCCACACGAGCACGGGAATCGACACGAACTCGAGCGGCGCGTTGTGCAGGGCGTCGGGCGCCAATCCGCCGAACACGGCCAGGCCTGCGACGACCAGACTCACGCCCAAGGCGAGGGTCTCGATCGCGCGGCGGGGCCGCCAGCGCACGCGCGGATCGGCGCTCCACAAGAGCACGGGGGGCGCGAACAGCACAGCACCCACGCTGTCGCCCAGCCACCACGTCAACCAGATCGAGCCAACATCCGCGTGGGGCGCGAAGCCGCCCGCTACGAGCGACGTGACGCCGACCGTCGCGCTGACCGTCGTGGCGAGCAAAGCGCAGACCACCAGCTTGAACACATCAGCGGCGCGATCGCAAGCGTAGCGCCCGCGGGCGAACCGCGTGACCAGGTACGCACCGAGCACGCCTTCGAGCGTGTTGCCCGACGCGATGCCGAGCGACGTGGCGATGGAACCGGCGGTTGTAAGGTTCGCGACCAAGGCGGCGATGAACACCGCGGGCCACATGCGCACACCGAAAATCAGGAATGCGGCGAGCGCGATGCCCGTCGGCGGCCACACCGCGGTGGCGCTCGCGTTCAGGAACGCGAGCCGCAACCCCAGCTTGGCGCTGACGAAATACGCGACCGCCAGAGCGACGGCCGTGGCGATCCGCCGCACCGCCGCGGTTCGAGTGGTACCCACCTGCGCCACAGACATAAGAGGAAAGGTGGTCATGGCGGCAACAAGCATGAACGACCGAGTCAGGCGCGTAGGGTGACTCGCATCACGACTGCGGCGGTCACCCGCAAAAAGGCAGGTGGAAAGACCGTTTTCAGCCCGTCGCGGGCGCGCGACGGTTACAGTGTCGGCGCGGGAAATCGCGCCGTATAGTTGAGATGTGGCTCCTCGCTCCAAGCAGCCTCGCAGCCCCAAACAGCCCCGCCGACCGCGCGCGTCTCCCGCGACCGCCGTGGTCGAGGCCATAGTCGCCTCTGCGCTCGACGCCGTCGTGACGATGGACGCGCACGGCGTCATCACGAGTTGGAACGCGAACGCCGAGACGACGTTCGGCTGGCCCACCGCGGCGGCAGTCGGCCGCCATTTGGCAGACACCATCGTTCCGTCCGCCCATCGCGACGACCACCGGCGCGGCCTGGCTCACTTCCTGGCGACGGGCGAGGGACCGATCCTGCGGCGCCGTATCGAGATCACTGCGCTGCACCGGGACGGACATGAGTTTCCCGTCGAGCTGACGGTCACGCCGATGCGCCTTGCCGATGGCTGGCACTTCGGCGCCGTGGTCCGCGACGTCACCGAGCACCAGCGCGCCGATCAACTGCAGCGCGCCGTGTACCGGATCGCGGATGCGGCGACGGTGATGACGGGCTTGCCGGAGATGCTCGGCGCGATTCACGGGATCGTGGCCGAGCTCTTCCCCGCGGCCAACCTGTATGTCGCGCTGTATGACGAAGTGAGCGGCCTGCTCCAGTTTCCGTATTGGGTGGACGAGCACGACCCGGCGCCGCCGCCGCGTCCGCTGCGGCGCGGGCTGACGGATTATGTGCTGCGCACGGGCGTCCCGCTGCTGCTGACGCCCGAGGGGCACCGCGAGCTCGAACGACTGGGCGAGGTGGAGCTCCTCGGCGCACCCTCGCTCGATTGGATCGGCGTGCCGCTGAGAGCGGGCGAACGCACCATGGGCGTGCTCGTCGTGCAGACCTATGCGGCAGGCGCGCGTTACGGCGAGCGTGAGAAAGACATCCTCCAGTTCGTGTCCACGCAAGTTGCAACGGCCATCGAGCGGAAGCGCGCCGAGACCCAGCTGCGAGACAGCGAGACGCGCTACCGCCTGCTGTTCGAGTCGAATCCGCAGGCGATGTGGGTGCACGACAACGAGACCCTGCGCTTTCTCGCGGTGAACGCCGCGGCGCTGCGCCGCTACGGCTACTCGCGCGAGGAGTTTCTCGGCATGACGCTGTGGGACATCCGGCTCCCCAGCGAGCACGCGCGCCTCCGCCAGGCGCTGCACGACGCGGCGCAGGGCGTTCGCCTCGTCAGCGACGCGCGGCATCGTTGCAAGGACGGCACGATCATCCAGGTCGAGGGCGCGGTGGACACGATCGAGTTCGCCGGCCGAAGCGCCACGCTCGCCTCCGTGCACGACATCACGGAGCGCAAGCACCTCGAGGACCAGCTGCGCCAGTCCCAGAAGATCGACGCGGTCGGCCAGCTCGCCGGCGGCATCGCGCACGACTTCAACAACTTGCTGACTGCGATTACGGGATACAGCGAACTCCTGCTCGAAGACCTCGGCGCGCAAGATCCGCGACGCCACGACCTCGAGGAGATCCGTAAAGCCACGCGGCGGGCGGCCTCGCTCACACAGCAGCTGCTCGCCTTCAGTCGCAAGCAGGTGCTCCAGCCACAGGTCCTCGACCTCAATCAGGTCGTCGCGAACGCTGAGAAGCTGCTGCAGCGGTTGATCGGCGAGCACATCGCGTTGCGCACCAAGCTCGATCCCGCCCTCGGTGCGACCAAGGCGGATCCCACCCAGCTCGAGCAGGTGATCGTCAACCTCACGGTCAATGCGCGCGACGCGATGCCGCACGGCGGCCAGGTCTTGATCGAAACGAAGAATGTCGATCTCGATGCGGCCTATGCCGCCATGCATCCGTCTGTGGTCGCGGGACCCTACGTTCTCTTGGCGGTGAGTGACACGGGTGTGGGCATGGATCAGGCGACGCAGGCAAGACTGTTCGAGCCGTTCTTCACGACCAAAGGATCCGGCAAAGGCACGGGACTGGGACTTTCGACCGTCTACGGCATCGTGAAGCAGAGCGGCGGATTCATCTGGGTGTACAGCGAGCTGAGCAAAGGGTCCACGTTCAAGATCTACTTGCCCCGGGTCGCCCTGGCGGCGCAGCGGATCGAGCCGTCCGCCCTGCCGGCCGCTGTGCTGCGCGGCACCGAAACGGTGCTGCTGGTGGAAGACGAACCGGCGCTCCGCGCCGTCGCGCGCCGGACGCTCGAGCGCCAGGGCTACGTCGTCCTGGAGGCTCCGAACGGGGAGGCAGGTCTAGCGGTCGCCGCCGCCCACACCGGGCCCCTCGAGCTGCTCGTCACCGACGTCGTGATGCCCGGCATCAGCGGGCGCGAGCTCGCCACGCGTCTCGTGGCATCCCGGCCCACCGTGCGTGTCCTCTACACGTCGGGATATACCGACGACGCCATCGTCCACCATGGCGTGCTCGAAGACGGCATTCAGTTCCTGCAGAAGCCGTTCACGCCCAGCGGGCTGGCGCGCAAAGTGCGCGAAGTGCTGGACGCTTCACAGCTCTAGCAGTCGCGCCGCGTTCCCCCCCAACAGTAATGCCCGGTCTTCGGCCGACACGTCGAGCCGCCGCAGGCTATCGAGCATCGCGCGCAGGCTGCCGATGCGGTGCGGGTAGTCGCTGCCAGCGAGAATGCGGCGTGGCCCGGCGAACTCGACCGCCAGTCGCAGCGCGCCGGGGTCGAAGTTCACGGTGTCGTAGTAGAAGTCCTTCAGGTAGGCGCTGGGCGCTTTACGGATGTGCTCGCGGCACTCGGGAAATGCTTCGTACCCCCGGTCCAGGCGCTCCGCGATGTAAGGGATGGCGCCGCCCAGGTGGCCCAGCACCCAGCGAATCTTCGGGAACCGCTCCACCACGCCGCTGAAGACGAGTTTGGCCGCGGCGAGCGTGGTGTCCCAGGGGAATCCCACGAGCGGCATCAGCCAGAAGTCGGTCATCGCCTCGACGCCCACCGGGTTGGTGGGATGGATGTACAGCACGGCGCCCAACGCCTCGGCTTTCCGCCACAGCGGCTCGTAACGCGCATCGGCCAGCGCCACGCCGTTGACGTTGCTGAACACCATCGCGCCCTTGAAGCCCAACTGCGTGATCGCGCGCTCGAGCTCCGCGACGGCGGCGGCCGGGTCGTTGAGCGGCAGGGTCGCCAGCGCCGTGAAGCGCGCGGCGCGCTCGTGCACCACGCGCGCCAGCGCGTCGTTCACGAGCCGCGCCAGCTGCACCGCTCGCTGTGGCGACTCGACGTGCGTGCCCGGAGTCGTGAACGTGAGGACCTGGCGGTCGATCCCCTCGTGCGCCAGCACGTCCTCCCGGTAGGCGATATCGCGATGCCCCGGTACGGCCACGTTGTAGTCGCCGGGATAGCCCAGCACGGGGTTGCCGTCGCCGTCGGTCGAGAGCGTGACGGTAGTGCCGCCCGTGCGCAGCGCCTCCAGGTATTCGGGCGGATAGAAGTGATTATGGAAGTCGACGATCGTCACGACGCGATGGCTCCTGGGGATGGGCGGCGCCGCGTCCACCAGGCGTAGACGGGCAGGCCCGCGAGGACGAGCAACAATCCCAGCGCGCTGTCGCGCGGCTGGGCGACGATCTGACTCACCGCCACGAACAGCGCGGCGGCGGCGAAGACGAGCGGCAGCACGGGCGCACCCGGCACGCGGTAGGCGGGCGCGTAGGTCGCGCGCCGCCGCAGCACCACGAGCCCCGCGGCCAGGGCGGCGAAGAACAGCCACTCGGTAAAGACCACGCGGGTGAACAACGCGCGATACGTGCCCGTCGCCACGAGCACGGCCGACCATACGGCCTGCAGCACGATGGCGCGATGTGGCGTCGCGAAGCGCGGGTGCACGGCGCCCGCCCAGCGGAACAGCAGGCCGTCGCGCGCCATCGAGAAATATACGCGCGGGCCGGTGAGCACGATCCCCGCCAGCGCGCCAAACGCCGACGCCGCCACCAGCGCCGACACGGCCGCCGCGCTGCGCGGGCCCAGCAGCGCCGCGGCGGCATCGGCCGCCACGCGGTCCGATGTGATCACGCGGTCGATGGGCAGCACATACAAGTAGACCGCGTTGAGCGCGACGTACACCGCGGTCACGATCAGCGTGCCGATCGCCAGCGCGCGCGGAATCACGCGGCGCGGCTCGCGCGTCTCCTCCGCCGTGTACGTCACCATATGCCAGCCGCCGAAGGCGAACAACCCGGCCGCGACGGCCGCCGCGAGGCCACTCACGTTCACCGTGTGCGTCTCGGCGGCCCCCACGAAGTGCACCGGCAGGCCCGCGCCGAACCAGAACCCCACAGCCACGACGCCCGCGATCGCGGCAATCTTGGCGATCGTGAAGGCGGCCTGCAGCCCGCTGCCCAGCGCCACGCCCACATAGTTCACGGCCGACAAGAAGAGGATCGCCGCGATCGCGACCACGCGGACGCCGCCGTCGCCGAGCGGCGTGAAGTAACCCACAAACCGCGCGCACACCACGGCGATCGCTGCGATGATGCCGGAATGCATGCTCCAGAACATCGCCCAGCCCCAGAGAAAGCCCAGCGCCGGGGAGTACTCCTCACGCAGGAAGACGTACACGCCGCCGCTTAGCGGATAGGCCGAGGCGAGCTCTGCGCAGATCAACGCCCCTGCGAGCGTCAGCAAGCCCGCGAGCGTCCACACCAGCACGACGCCCGTCACTGAGCGCATCTCGCCGGTGATCACCGATGGCTGCACGAAAATGGATGCGCCGACAATGGTGCCCACCACCATCGTGGTGGCACGCACCAATCCGATCGATCGCTTGAGAGAGGCCGGGGCGTGGGTCATCGGGTCGGAGAAGATGCAGACCCCCGCCGCGTCACAACAGGGTCAGAAGCTGAGCCACCACTCCCCATCGAGACGCGACAGGAACGCATCACCGCGCTCGATCGCAGCAGCGACCTCGGGCCGGCTCGAGTGGTACAGCAGCCAAGGCCCGTCGTCCCGGAGCGCGCAACCCTGGGCCGCGAGTTCAGGGAGCCAGGCGGGCTCGAGCCGACCGGCGACCGCAATGGCACCGCGGCGTCGGGCGTCCTCCAGCAGGTGCTCCAGCACCAGCACGCGGCTGGATGGCCGCCCCGCGAGCTGCAGCACCTCGCTCGTGCCGCCGGGCTCGACGTAGTGGAGGAACCAGCCGGCCACGGTGCCGTCGGGCTGCCGCACCAGGCCGCCCACCAGCTCGCCGAACTCACGCTTCTCGGCCGCCTGGCCGAGCAGCCATGGCAGCGTGCCGTTGTAGTCGGGTCGCAACGCGAATGGTTGCAGCACTTCCTCGGCGGTGGCGGCGAGGGTGGCCGGTGCGAGCGGCACCGTGTCGCCCCCGGCGGGACGGCCTTGCGCGCCGGGCCACGCGGCGGCGAGCGCATCTCCCAGAGCGACGAGCGGCTGGGCGGCGAGGGCGGCGCCGCGACCGAGCGCGCCGCGCCCGAGCCGCGACACGGCGAGCTGCCAGGGGCGCAGCGCCTTTTCCCACATCACGCTGTGCGCCATGGACACACTGCCGCCGAGACTCTCCCACAACCGCCGCGTGGCGTCGTTGCCCAGGTCCGACACGCTGAGGTCTTGCGGGCCCGTGAGAAACGCGCGCACGAGGCGCCGGCCGGCGAGGCCGCGGCTCTCGGGCGACACCATCAACTGCGTCCCGATCGCCACACGGATCGGCTTGTCCTGAAATATCATGCGGCGCGGCACGACGCCCAGAAAACCGGCCACCTCGCCGCGCTGGTCCTCGTAGACCAGCGACGGCAGCTCGTCGTCGGACCAGGGATTACGGCAGAAGATGCGGTAGCAGTAGTCCGCCAGCTCGGCCGGGGACGGCCGCTCCGTGAAGCGGAACAGGCGCCGGCGCAGACCAACCACATCCGCCAGGTCGTCCGGCCGGAACGACCGCACGCGCCCGACGGCGGGGGCAGGCGCGGGCCGGGCGATCACGCCACTTGGCCCGGCCGTACGTCCGCTCGCGCGCCGTTGCCGTGGCACTTCTCGCTCACGAACCGCCCGATGGCCCGCAGCGATCCGAGATTGTTCTCGACGATCTCATCGTCGGCGATGGTGAAGGCGAACGTGCTCTGCAAGAATCCCACCAGCTCGATCACGCCGATTGAATCGATCACGCCGTTGCCGAGCAACGGGTCGTCGTCGCCGAGCTTCCAGTCGGGACGCATGTAGAGGAAGTTCTCCCGCACCCAGGCGCGGGTACGCGCGACGATCTCGTTCATGCCTGTGCCTCCATGGGCATGCGGAGCGCGCCCGCGGCGTGCCGACCCACCGGCGCCTGCAGGAACTCCCGTTGCCACAACTCGGTTGAAAGAATCGCCACCAAGGCCTGCCCTTCACGCACGCCCGTCGCGACGCCGCTCTTGCAGCGGCGCACCAGACCCGCAACGGCGGTGGCATCGAAGACGCCGCTGCGCCCGAGGCTCGAAGGCTCGAGCAACTCGGCCACGTAGTCGGGCGAGCGCGCGCCGAAGAATGCGGGCACGTCGGGCGCGCGGTACGGCTGCTTCGGCCGGCGCGCGAGGTCGCGCGGCACGACGTGCTGGGCCCAGCGCCGCAGGATCGCCTTCTCTTCCAGGCCCCGCAGCTTGCTGCGATCCGGCAGGGCGGCGGCGAACTCGAACAGCCGGTGGTCGAGGAACGGCACGCGCAGCTCGACGCCGTGCGCCATCGCCATGCGATCCCCCTGCGCGGCGAGCAGGTACGGCGACAGCAACGTGACCATCTCAAGATAGGCGGCGCGCGCCAGCGGCGACCAGCGCGCGAACGCCGGCGGCAGCGTGTCGCGCAGCTCCGCCAGGGCGTTCCAGCCCGTGAGGGAGGCCCGGAAATCGGCCGAGTAGAAGTCTTTGATCCATTCGGTCAGCCGGATCCGCGGCAGGTGCGAGAACAGCGGATCGGCAGGCGAGTCGCCCGCGAGGAAGGAGCGGCGCCAGAAATCCCCGGCTCGCTCGCCCGGGGCGAGATAGGGGTACAGGCGGTCGAACAACCGTGGGCGCGAGCGCGACCCGGGCTGCCGCAGGCAGAACAGCCGCACCGCCGCTTCCTTGAACAAATCGTAGCCGTAGAACAGCTCATCCGCGCCTTCGCCCGACAGCGTCACGGTGATGCCGCGCTCGCGCGCGAGGCGCGACAGCAGGTACAGCGGCGCGGGCGCGGTGCGCACCAGCGGCGACTCGGCATGCCGTACGACGTCTGGGAAGACGGCGGCGATGTCGCCGCCGTCGATGCGGGTGACGGCGTGCCGGCTCTTGACGGCCGCGGCCAGGTGCGTCTGATGGACGCTCTCGTCGAAGTGCCGGTCGGCGAACGCCACCGAGAACGTGCGCAGCTCTTCCGGCGACTGCCCAGCCGCGAGCACGCAGATGGTGCTCGAGTCGAGTCCGCCGCTCAAATAGCCGCCCACGGGAATGTCGGCGAGCAGGCGGTGGCTCACGCTCGAGCGCAGCAGCTCGTCCAGCCGGGCGAGCGCCGCGGCGGGCTCCGTGGCTGCGGGCGCGTAGTCGAGCGCGTACCAGCGGCGCACGCTCAGGCGACCGTCACGCCAGCGCGCGCAGCAGCCGGGCTCGAGCGCGCGCACGCCCAGGAACGGGGTGCGCGGCGGCCGCGCGCCCCAGAACGTGAACACCTCGTCCAGGCCCGCCGGGTCGAGCGCGCGCTCCACTTCCCCGCTCGCGAACAGCGCCTTCACCTCGGAGCCGAAAAACAAGTCGCCGCGACGCTCGGCGTAGAAGAGGGGCAGGATGCCGAAGCGGTCGCGAGCGAGGAACAGCGCGCCCGCCTCCTGGTCGTAGATGACGAAGGCGAATTGGCCGTTCAGGCGGTCCAGCAGCCCCTCACCCCACTGGGCGTAGCCGGAAAGCAGTACTTCCGTGTCGCTCCGCGTGCGGAATGTGCAACCCCGGGCCTCGAGCTCGGCTTTGAGTGCCGGGAAATTGAAGATCTCGCCGTTGTAGACGATCCAGTAGCGGCCGCTCGCGTCCGCCATCGGCTGGGCGCCACCCGCGACGTCGATCACGCTGAGCCGCGCGTGCGCCAGCCCGACGCGCGCGTCGGCGTGGATGCCGGAGCCGTCGGGCCCGCGGTGCCGCACGGCCGCCGCCATCCGCGCGAGCTGCTCACGCGCCACCCCCCGCGGCTCGTGCCGCGCGATGCCTGCGAAACCGCACATCAGTCGCGCGCCTCGTCCGGCAGCGGTGCAACGAGCAGCGGCGTCTGGTGCAGGTAGCGCGTCGTGCTGATCTTGCGCGCGATGTCGTGATAGGCGCGCTCCACCTGCTCAGGCCGCAAGCCGAGCTCGGCGGCGTCGTCGCCCGCGTCCCGACGGTCGTTCTTCGCCTGCAGCACGAAGTCGAGCTCGGCGAGCGGCAGGGAGAAGAAGAACTCCTCCTGGGTTTGGGGCAGCGAGTACGTGTCGGTGGTGGGCACGCGCGTGCGCACACTCACCGGCACGCCCAACTCCTCGGCGAGCTGGTAGACCTGGGCCTTGTAGAGGTGCGCGATGGGCTTCGCGTCGGCCAAGCCATCGCCGCCCTTCACGAAGAACCCCAGCTCGTATTCCAGGCGATTGGGCGTCCCCACCACCGCATAATTCAGGCGGTCGGCGTGGTAATAGGCGGCCATCGCGCGGACGCGCTGCTTGTAATTGGTCGCGGCGATGATTTCGCGCAGCTCGCGCGCCGGTAGGCGGACTTTGCTGATTTCGCCGTCGGGCGCCCGCACCACGAGGAAGCCCACCGTGAGGCGGTCGGTTTCGAACCCGCCATTCTCCATCACCAGCTTGCAGCGCCAGCCCTCGCCGTAACGCGTCACGCGGCGGATCGCCGCGTCGCGCCGGGCGTAGCACCCCGACCCCTCGAGCGTGGCTGTGAGGTCTTCAACTATCAGCTCGATGCCCAGCTGCGCCGCCCATTCGCGGGCCAGCGCCAGACTCTCGCCGTCCGACTCGCGCTCCGGCAGCGCCAGCCCCAGCACTCGTCCGGGACCGACCGCCCGCACCGCCAGGCCCGCGCAGACCGAGCTGTCCACCCCGCCGCTCATCGCCACGACGATTCCGGAGCGCCGCAGCACCTGGCCGACTTGCTGCCGCAGGGCCGTCGCGATCTCTGCCACCGCCCCGGCCGCATCGAGTCGCAGCCGCTCCGCCACCGAAACAGTCACGCTGCCTCCCAGAAGTCGCGCGTCGGTCAGGACTGATTGCAAAGTCCGCGCCTCGCGGCACGCACCGCGCGCCGGCAACGCTGCTGCGCTTCACGGCGCGGGAAACCTCACAGGACAAGGACTTGCCCGCTCGGTTGCGGCACAGCGGCGGCGCCTGGCGCGCCGCCGCAACGGAGCAATCAGGGCGTGGCGCGCACGCAGCGCGCCTCAGCACGGTGCGCGCCGCGCCCGCGCCCGCCGCCACCTCGTGGTATGCTCGTTGCACCATCGCGACACGACCGAACGGGAGCAGTAGGCGTGTCGAGGGAATCCGCCGAACAGGGGTTGAACGCGAACGTGGCGACGCTGTTGTGGCGGGTGGCGGCGCGCGATCCCCTGGCACCCGCCGTGGTGGAGCGCGATCAGACGACGACCTACGGCGCGGTCGCGGCGCGCGCGGCGGCCGTCGCCGCTGTCCTCACCGCGGCGGGCGCCGGACCCGACCGGCCGGTGGCGATCCTGTTGGAGCGCGGCGCCGACGCCGTGGCGGCGTTCTTCGGCGCGCTGGCCGCGGGCGGCATCGCCGTGGTATTGAACGAGACGCTGCGGCCGCGCCAGATCGAGCACATTCTGGCGCACACCGGCGCGCGACACCTCGTGACGAGCGCCGACCTGCTGGCCCGCCAGCCGCGACCGATCGGTGGCGACTGCGGCCTCGTGGACGTCGCGACCCTGCCGGCCGTCGCCGCCGCGGCCCTGAGGCCGGTGCTGCGGTGCGAGGGTGACGTTGCCCAGATCGTCCACACGTCGGGCTCGACGGGACTACCCAAGGGCGTCGCCGTGAGCCACGGCAACCTGCGCGCGGCCGCCCGGTCCGTGGTCTCCTACCTCGGCATCACCCGGACCGATCGCGTTGCCAGCCTGCTGCCGCTCAGCTTCGTGTACGGGATGAGTCAGGTGCTGTGTGCCGTGCGCTCCGGCGCCGCTCTCGTGGTCGAGCGCTCGCCCCTGCCGCAACAGGTCGCGGCGACCCTCGCCGCCGAACGTGTCACCGTCGTGGCGGCGGTGCCGCCGTTGTGGCTGCGGCTGCTCGACAAGACCGTCTTCCGTACCGCGCCGCTGCCGCATTTGCGCGTGCTGACCAACGCGGGTGGCCACCTGCCGGTGCACGCGGTACGCACGCTGCGGCAGGCGCAGCCCGGGGCGCGGCTCTTTCTCATGTACGGTCTCACGGAGGTCCTGCGCAGCACCTATCTGCCACCCGAGGAGGTGGACCGGCGGCCCGACTCGATCGGCCGGCCGATACCGGGCGCGGAGGTGCTCGTGCTGCGCGAGGACGGGACGGAGGCGGCGACCGGAGAAATCGGCGAGCTGGTGCACCGCGGGCCGACCGTGACCCTGGGCTATTGGAACGACCCCGCCCGGACGGCCGAGGTGTTCCGGCCGCACCCGCTGCGACCGCCCGGGGCGCCCGACCGCGAGCGGGTGGTGTTCTCAGGCGACTTGGTGAAGCGCGACGGCGACGGCTTCCTTTATTACGTGGGCCGCCGCGACCGCGTGATGAAGGTCATGGGGGTCCGCGTGGGACCGGACGAAATCGCCGACGTGTTGTTTGCCTCCGGCGAGGTGAGCGAAGCGGCCGTGGTGGGCGAGCCCGACGAGCAGTGGGGCGCCCGCATCGTCGCCCATGTGGTGCTCGGAATCGCGGGCTCGCGCGACCGGCTGCAGGCCTACTGCGCCCGCGAGCTGCCGCGCCACCTGCAACCGGCGCGGATCGAAGTCCGCGACGCGCTACCGCTCTTGCCGAGCGGCAAGAGCGATCTCGCCGCGCTGCGCGAGGGCCGCTAGGTTTTGCGGAACAGGAGCAGGCGGTAGGATTTGTACTGCTTGAAGCTGGCCCCGTTGCGGCGGCCGCTGAAATGCTTGCTCTCGTAACGGTCCATCTTCTTCCGGAATTTCCACCGCACGAACTTCATGATCCACGGGTAGCTGGCCGTGAGCCGCGCCAGCAGCAGGTTGTACGCCGGCTGCAGCGCCTCCGCGTACGCCCGGTCCAGCAGGTCGAAGGTCGGTGCGATGCCGTCGGTCATGTCGAAGTCTTCCAGCGGCTCGAGCGGAAAGCGGCTCACGGCGTCGCGGAACTTCGGCAGCTCGTGACCGCCGCCGATGGGGCTCTTGGTCTCGTTGGGGACGCGGAAGATGTCGGTGATCAGCACGTAGCCGCCCGGATTGAGCAGCGCGAGCGCTTGCTGGAACGCCGCGTCCAACGGAATGAACAGCAGGCTCTCGCTGAACAGCACCAGATCGTAGCGGCGTTCCGTGCGCAGATCCTGAAACCGCGACTCGAAGATCGTCGCGCGGTCGCCCAACACCGCGCGGGCCACGTCGGTGAGCACGCCGTTGGGCGACACGCCGTCCACCCGGTAGCCCTTCTCCACCAGCTTGCGCGCCGTGGTCCCCGCCCCCATGCCCACGTCGAGAATCGACCGGACCCCGGGAGGGATGTGCGACATCAGCAGCTCGGTGTAGTGCGCCTGCGCGGCCGCGAGATTCTGCGGCACTACGGGCAGACCCGCTGGCCAGTAGCCGTAGTGCAGGTCATTCATACCCAGGAAGTGGTGCGCCAGGACCCAGCCCATGGCGAGTCCGAATTCACTGGACGGCAGGTTGCCGGGCGAACGAATCGAGGGGGGCAGCTGAGTTTCGGCGGACGATGTCATCGCGTGCGAAACTATCTCACGTGGACGGTCGCCGCAACGCGGGCCGCTGGTCCGCCACGATGTCGCGCACGATCGCCGCCAGCCGGTCCGCGAGGCGCTCCAGGACCCGCTCGCGTCGGCGCGACATGCGGCTGTAGACCGTGCGCGCCGTCACAAACGTCGTCGCGAACCAGAGCGGTATGACCGCTGCGATGAGCGACGGGTGTACGTGCATCGCACCAGCGAGGATCCCCATGATCGGACCCATGCCGCCACCACCCATGCCACCGCCGATGCCGCCGAAGACCGCACCCGCCAGGGGTCCGAGACTTTCCTGCACCGCGATGCGGGTGCGGCCGCCGCGGACCGACACAGCCACTTCCACATCGCCCCGGCTCGAGTGACCCCGGCTGCTGGACCACGAGAACGAGCGACCCAGCTGACTCACCATCCCCACCTGGCCGAGGATGCGGCGGATTTCCTCCACCAGCGCCGCGTACTCGGTTTCGGGCAACTCGCCATCGACCACGCGCTCGAACAAGATCTTGGTGGGTCCGCCGATCAGGCGGTTGTGGCGCGCGGGCGTCGCGGCGGCCCCCGGTGAAGCGACCGCCTGCATCGCTGCCCGCACCGTCTCGGGCGCGATCCCGACGTCGGCGGCGAGCGCCTCGACGCCGTCCATCAGCGCCCGCGGCGTGGCGGTGCGTTGGTCCTGGCGGATAGCGAGCCCGCGCACCAGCGCGCCCTCGATCGCCCCGCCGGTCTCGGCGAGGCGCGTGCGATGCGCGGGCGCCGCCTCGAGGAAGCGGCCCGCGCGCACGGCGTCCTCCGTGGGCCAGCGACCGGGCAGCTCGCCCACGAGCATCTCGTACAGCACCACGGCGAGACTATAGACGTCGGTGCTGGGATCGAGGTCGGTGAGTCCCGCCGCCTGCTCGGGACTCATGTAGCCGGGCGTGCCCACCGGGAATCCGGTGCGCGTGAGGTTGGCGCCGCCCGCCGTGACGATCGCCTTGGCGATGCCGAAGTCACCCACGATGGGATGGCCCTGCGAGAACAGAATATTCTCGGGTTTGATGTCGCGGTGCAGCACGCCCATGCGATGGGCGTAAGAGAGGGCGTCGGCCACCGGGGCGGCGACCGCCAACATGCGCGCCGCCCACAGCCGCCCGCCGCCCAGCTCCTGGCGCAGCGAA